>Ga0207942_1000361_pt1 | contig 12011 bp, 29 predicted proteins | sample LakMenEpi12Oct12_FD_150687 | JGI IMG/M metagenome (GOLD analysis project Ga0207942, IMG submission 150687) | Freshwater microbial communities from Lake Mendota, WI - 12OCT2012 deep hole epilimnion (SPAdes) | ecosystem: Environmental > Aquatic > Freshwater > Lake > Epilimnion/Euphotic zone ... | reverse complement strand
TATCGTTCTACTAATCGTCCAACTAATGTCAATAGAGGTTCAATGGATTTTTACAAAGAACCAAATATCAAAACATCCGATGGGGATGATTATTTCAAAAACATTTACGATAAGGGGCATGGTGCACCTGCCGCAACATTCTCTGACAATATGGAGAATCTAAAACAGACATTTTCTTACCTTAATTCAATTCTCCAAGACCAGTATTTGAACAGAGGTGAGTGGAGATTATTGGAAGAGCAAGAAAGAAAATGGGATGATACCGAAAATTTGACCGTGTTGATTACCGTACATTTTGATAATCCAGTAAAAAGAATTCCTACAAACGCAGCAATACCATCTTACATAGAAAAACACATTTATTTTGAAACTCAAAAAATATGGGATTGTTATGTATTCTTAAATGAAAAACCAAAGTTTAAATGGGAACAATTAGGAAAAATTTGTAAACCAGAAGAACATATAAAATAATTATGGCATATTTGGTTGCAAACATACCACCAACAGAGGTTTTCATTCGTAAAGAATTTTTATATGATTTTACCAAAGATAGCAAAGGTAAATTATTAGGTGAAGGAGAGTACGAGTCTGCACATTGGATAACATCAAAATCAATTCCCAATCAAGCATTGTATTTTGAATCATTTGTACATGATTATGGTGCATTGTATGATAAATTACCAATTCATGCTTTTGTGTGGAAAACGGACGTAGATAAAAATAATTTATATCCATTAGATTGGTTACAACTATGGGATTGTTTTTCATATAATATATCTGTTATCAAAAAGCAAAGATTGAGAAATGCCCGTTGTGAAGTGATAATGAAAGATAAATCAAAAGCACCTGGATACTATCTGTATACCATTGATTCATGTTCATCAGACCCAAACGAAGTAGATGTATCTTGGTCGGAAACACCAAATGAGCACAAATCATTTAATATTATCAAATTAGATAATGGGCAATTTGCAGCACAACCAAATAATAGAATATTGTGGAAACACCAATCACAGACACCTTCAACAGATTTGAGAGTTCCATATTTTAAATTTTCAACCAAAACATGGATATGCGAAAATTCTGATAGATGGTCTGCAGCAGGTTCTACTACATTTACATATTCAGATGAGTAGTAAAATGAAGGGGGGCTGGGGGAATCCACGTCGAACTTAAATTTTTTGATAGTATTGTCTTAAAAAATAATCCAAAAATATTTTCACAAACCCTTGGATTTCTCCCGCTTTTTTCGTACATTTATAGGGTAATGAGAGTTCAACTACTAAACCCCTTAAATATGAACAACCCCTCTAATGTTTCCCGCTTTAATCGACACGAGATATTCACCGCCGAATGGATGGATTATCACACCATCACCCTACGAATGGTAGAAAATTACCACATCAATAGAGCAGAAAGTTGGTACACCCCCCTATACAATATGTTGTGTGGTGTGTGGGATGGATACCTTTACACCGAAATGTTGGAGGTTGCAAAAGGAATGGAATTACCCACTCCCCTCCTACAACGAATCGCAAACACAATCCAATTTATTGGAACTAGTCAAAAATAATCAAACCCCCATCTGATATGGATTCCCCCTCCGAAAAGGTTTTAAAAGTTGTTAGTGAAGAAGGTCTCCCAAAAGCCTTACACTACTATTCCACATTCATCAACTCCGCTCCGAAAAAGAAAGTTCCGAGTAATGGGTACAATACCTACACTCCGAAGGGTAGTATGATGGTTCACAATCCTGATTTCAAATCGCAATTAGTTGTGTGGAAAACTACTAAATTATTTCCTTTCTTTTTAGGATTGGGATTTAGTAAAGGGGAATTGAATGAGGCTTGGAAAGTATCGATTTTCAAAAAATAATTGAGAAACGACTTGGATTATTCCTCGGAATTAACTATATTTGTAAAGTAATAAGAGATAAAGATATGCGTAAAAAGAACTTCGATTATGATTTGTTTGAATCAAAGATTGGTTATGATTCAGTAAACAAACAATACCTTATTAGGGTATATGATTATTTAACCAATGAAATGGAATATCACCCAGCTCCCACTTGGACGGGTATTATGAGAAAAATGTTAGGTGATAACCCAAACAATTGTAACCCATCAGGCTACTATTCATCGGTTCGTACATGTTTGAAAGAGATTGGAGTATGTTACTTTGATACTACTAAACGATGTATGGTTAAAGGTCCGAATTGGGATAGATTCACTTCCGATGAAGATTGGAGTTGGTTCATTATGAGAACTGGTAGTTGTGAATATTCAAACGTAATTAACTAATAAAAGATAAAGATATGAAAACGATTAATCAAATTGTGGAATTTGCAACCAGCACCGATGCAGTAGGATTTGAAAACTATTGTACTGAAAATAGGATTATGGTTGAATGGTTGGATGTAACCCTTACAGATTTGAATGAAGGGTACTACAATGTTTACCTACCCATCTATGCTATGGGTGTGATGTACTATAATGGTAAGTTACAAGAATTTAATTAATAACCCCCTTAAACCCCTTTTATTATGGATATTATGACTGTTGATTTTGAGAAAGAACGTAAAAATGCCGTTCAAGAGTTGAAAGGTGTAATTGGTAAAGAATGTAGTGAGAATTTTTCTCCTACTTTAAGAGCTAAATTAGTGGAGTATGATGAGTTCCACGATGTGTGTACTATGGAGGTGACCGAAAGTCCGTATAAAGGAAGTTGGGCATGGGGACAAAACCATACTGCGGGTCATCGATACCAAGCTCCCGCATCTCGCATTTGGAATGCATTTTTCTTTTAAAATAATCGAAAAATATTTTCATTAGTGCTTGGATTATTGCGCAGAATTACTTACCTTTACTATGTACTAAAAGAGATACACTATGAATATCAGAGAATACTACCTCACAAACTTCCCAACAGATGAATTGGGTGCTCAAATTAATCCCACTGCCACTTTCGATGGTTTGGTTAGGGTTTTGAATAACTACGAAGATGTGTACGAATACATCGGAGTGAGTGATAGTTTGATTAGAGAAAGAGTGTTTTGGAACTTATCCGAAATCACTACTACTGAATATAGTGTAATTTATGACCTCTGGTTGGAATCCGCTGACGTTTAACTACTAACCCCTATACGATATGAATACTACTGAAATGAACCGATTGATTGCTCTTTATGTGATTGGTGATATTACCGATGAAGAGTTATGGAATAAACTTGATTCCGTCTCTGGTGAATCCTCCACCCTTGTTGAAGAATCCCACGATTATGATTGGGATGTGGATAACGCAGTTGAGTACGATTACGAATTAGAAGCATCCCAATACGATTATTTGTAAAATATTTTCGGAATTGCTTGGATTTTTGCACAGAATTTAGTACATTAGTAGAGTAATAAGAGTTCAACATTTAACCCCCCTAAAAATATGAATTATTCCCAATTAAATCAGATGAGTTTGGAAGAGTTGAGAAACCTTAACTCATTAGTAGTAGAAGTAATGAATTCCAAAAGAGCTATGGTTTCTTACGAAAAAAAGCAGGAGTTGCGAGTTGGAATGAATGTTAAGGTGAACCACCCAAAATTGATGGGTAAACAACTCCGAGTTGAAAAAGTGAATCGTACCAAAGCTTCCCTAAAAGTGTTGAGTGGAGGGTTCGGTTCTTATAATGTTCCACTTACAATGATTGAAATTGTTAAATAATTAAAACCCCTATAAGATATGATGATTAATATTTTAGTTTCCGCACAATATTACGAGAACTACAACACCACCGGAGAAGGTGCTCCTTATTGGAAACCAAAAGGTGGAGTGGATTTCTGTTTTCCGATTGATTCCGATTTGGTATTAAACATTCCATCAAAGATGTTGGTGGATGCTCTTATCAAGATGGTAGAGGAGCAGAGTGATGGACATTCTCTATATGAGTACATAGACCACGAGGTTAAGTTCTCCAAACCTATCGTGGTGGAGGGACTCAATGAACAGTTGATGAAGGAACTTGTTTAAAAACATTGGTCAGGTGGCAATTGGCGCCACAGCTGCTTCGGGGGCTGTTCCACGCTTCCTGTAATGGGGAGTACAGGTTCAAATCCTGTCCTGACTACGCAAAAAACAAATAAGATGGAGTTTCTTTACCCCGTTAGGGATGAGTTTTAGAAATCTAATTATGGCATATTCGCCATAATTAAAAATAACCAAACGCTTGGAATTTCCAAGCTTTTTGTGTATATTACAGAGTAATAAGAGATAAACGATAAACGATATGAAAGAAGAACAAGGATTTAAGACAATTTTTAGTGATATAGATGGTACACTAATCGAACAGGTCCGATTTGAAGAACTAAACCCAAATGTGGTAAATGTACTACCAGGAGTTAAAAGAAAAATGGATGAATGGTATGAAATGGGACACTACATTGTTCTAACTACTGCCAGACCAGAGTATTTAAGAGAAGTTACAATTCAACAGATGGCAACTGCTGGAATTCGTTACCACCAATTGGTAATGGGTATCGGTAGAGAGGAGAGAATCCTAATCAACAACAACAATGGTGGAGACCCCGAAAGAGATAGAGCACTATCGGTACCTGTTAGGAGAGATGCGGGATTCAACAATTCTAATTGGGAAAATGTAGGATTATAAAATTATCTTATATTTATATTAAACTTCAAATTCAATGTTAAAATTACAGGATTTACTAAAAGAAGCACCCAATAATATCTATTTCAAAACTGCTTCTGAAGCAGCAGATTATGCTAGAACTCAAGCTGAAAAAAAAGGATTTGAGATAGACCCTCAAGATTGGAATTCTGAAATCACTATGGGTGGTAGATATAGTAGAATGAGACCAGGTGTTGGTAAAATGCATTCCTTTAGCATTGGATTATTAAAAGATGGTAAACCACAAAGAAAGAATCTTAACATTTCTCTTTATGGAATGGAAAGTGGTAAATTTGAATTAACATTCTATATAAGCTAATATGAACCAATTTAAATCATTTTTCAAAGAACTATTCACTGAAGCTGAAACTTTTCAAGCTAAAAGTAAGGAAACTGGCAAACTAGTAAACTTCAAATCAAAAGCATCAATGGATGCCGCACTTAAAGCGGGTTCACACGAAAATCCCAACGCACCAAAAGATGGTAAAGCTGGAGGTAACGATTCTAAAAAAGATGTTCCAAAGGTAAACATTTTTGATAAACCAGCCGCATCCGAACCAGCAGCAGATAGTATGGCAACTGTTAAATCAATAGCAGCAAGTACTGGTTTAAGAGCAACGGCGGTAGCAGGTTGGGCAGATGAAAATGGTGTAAACTTATCAAAAGTATCAGATGCTATAAAATCCAAAAAGTTAAAACCAATGGATTTTATGACAGCTGTTAGTGGTAATCCTGGTAACAAATATGCTAAAGATGTAGTTGCTAAATATTCAAATTCATCAACTAAATCCGAACCAACATCTCAATCCAAAGAGGAACCAAAATCATCAAAACCTGATAGATATGGTGATTCATTTGAAGTAGGAAGACCTGCAGTATATAAGGATGGTGATAAAGAATATAGTGGTGAGGTTGTAATGAATCCAAAAAACCAAACATTGGTTATTAATGGTAAATCAACCTTTGTTGGTATGGGAACTGTTAAAGGTATTCAAACTTATGGTAGTGATACATTCATAGTTCCTGATAATTGGAATGATGTGAAATCATTTGATGATTCTATGGAAGAACCAAAATCAGAGCCATCACAACCTAAACAACAAAGAAAAGGTAATCCACAAGTAAACATTGCTGCAAAGAAAGCTGCTGAAGAAGCTGGTATTACTCCACAGAAATTAGGTGGTGAATATCCAGATACGATGCTTAAAGCAGCAGTTGAAGCATTAACAGATTCCAACTATCACGATGAAGCGAGAGAATTGATTGCTAAATTGGAAGGAAAACCAGAATGGGCTAAAAAACCAGAGTATCCTTCAATGGATGACCCTCAATATAATGAGAAGATGAGAGCGTTGAAAGCCACCGGTGTAGATAGTTCCGAGTATTGGGATTATGATGATAACACTGGACGTTTTGCTAGAAAAGTTTCATCAGAATCCAGTTGGGATGGAGTTGATGCAGCTGATGGAATTGCATTCACATTAAGAATGAACGGATTTCATAAACAGGCTGACGCAATCCAATCAATATTTGATGATAAGCCATATATGAAGGAATCCGGACCCCTTAAATTGGGTAAATTGATAAAAGAATCCAAAAAAATTAAGTTAAAGAAATGATTAAGTTAAAAGATTTATTAAGTCCATTAACACTCAATGAGGGTGTATACGATCCAGGTATCCTTAAATGTATATTTTTAGCAGGAGGACCAGGTTCTGGTAAATCAACCGTAGCTAATGAAATATTTGGTATAGGTAAGGGATTGACTACAGTATCTTATCAGGGACTTAAATCCGTAAACTCCGATACTGCATTTGAAGCTCAATTGGCAAAGAATGGTATAGATGGTAAGGAGTTGGCTAGAATTGAAAAAGAAGACCCGGAACTTTGGAATAAGATAACAGAAGACCCGGATGGTATTAGAAAACTAGCAAAGAAGACTACTGATAAAATTAAAGCATTTTACGAAGCAGGTAGATTGGGTATGATTATCGATGGAACGGGTGATGATGTTGAAAAGATTCAGAGACAGAAGAAAGAAGCTGAAGATTTAGGGTATGATACCTTTATGGTATTCGTAAACACATCATTAGAAGTTGCTAAACATAGAAACTCCAATAGACAAAGTAGAAGATTGCCTGATGATTTGTTATTGGGTTCTTGGAAAGAATGCCAGAACAATTTAGGTAAGTTCCAAACGGTATTCAGTTCGGCTAACTTCAGAATTGTAGATAATAGTAAGGATGGTAACAACGTAACTTCTAACACTAGAAAGCACATTGATACTTTTGTAAATTCACCAATTAAAAACATTATTGGTAAGAAGTGGGTCACAACGCAATTGATGTTGAGAAACGCAAATATTATAAAATAAAAAAGACTAGGAATTGCGAAAAAAGTTTCGTATATTCGTAATAACAAGATGAGAATAGTGGTTGAAGCCAACAACTAATAAAACCGATTGTGTGACCTACCCAGTAGGGAGAGAAGCCGGATATCACTTTTTCTCATTTTAAAATTTAAAACTTATAGGTTATGAAAGATACTCGGTATTTAAATTTAAAAAAAACCCTTTAACATTGTCAAAAAATGTTAGAGGGTTTCTTGTTTTTATGAAAAAAGTTTCATATATTTGTTCAAATCAAACGCTCGGTTGGACTAGGGGTTAGGTCACATCCCTTTCACGGATGTAGCACGGGTTCGAATCCCGTATCGAGTACTAAAGATTAACGTAAGTCGCCTATGTGGATGAAACTAATTCCTCATTTGGGGAAAAGAAGATGTAATTTCTTTAATAGGTGTAGTTAATCTTTAATTTGCTCCTAAAGCATTGCTGGCGATGCACATGACTTGTAATCATGATAACTTGGTTCGATTCCGAGTGGGAGCTCAACACTATCGTTCATTGAAATATCGTTTAATTTAAAAAAGAAAAATTATGGAAATAGTATATTTTGTTTTAGGAATGGTCACAGTTCTTTTAGTATTAGGGGTTGTGGTTATTGTTAGGGTAGGTACTTTAGTTAAAGAATTAAAGGAAAAAGTAAGAGAGTTTGAAAGACAGATTGATGATGTACATCGTAGAATTGATGACGAAGGTAGAGAATTGGCATCACTCATCAAAGATACACTAAATGCAATTAGTGATATAAAGGATGTTTTACACAAACGAATTGATGATGAAATGCGAGATGTTTATTCTCAATTGGATTCTAGATTAGATAAATTGAATAGTAAAATAAAAAGTAGTAAAGATTTATAAATAAAATTGAACGATAGTGTTAAATGTCGGGGTGGTGGAATAGGTAGACACGACAGACTTAAAATCTGTTGGCCATTGGCTGTGAGGGTTCGATTCCCTCTCCTGATACGAATTAAATATGGTGTTTGAAGCTTTAAGGTGAAGCGCGAGTTTGTGGAGCTCGATAAGACGGTTCGATACCGTCCTTACACCCAAAAAATAGTGGAGGGTCAGATGCTCCCAAGTAGGTGCAAAGCCTACAATCATTACAGGGCCTTTAGCTCATTCGGTTAGAGCAGTTCACTCATAATGAAAAGGTGGCAGGTTCGATTCCTGCAAGGCCCACGCTCCCAGACGTGTATGTTGGTTCGGTAGCTCAATGGATAGAGCAACGCACTTCTAATGCGTAGGTTGAAGGTTCGAATCCTTCCCGAATCACTTTGTTCATAAAATACAATTGTTCACATTTCATGAACATGGTAAAGAAATAAACAAAAGACTTGTTAATTTAAAAATAAAATTATATATTGCAGTATGGAATTAGTAATCAGTATATTTGTATGTGTAGTAGTTTCGGTATTCATTGGTATACAATGGGTTAACGCCATTGATTACATGCATAAGAACCATCCAGACTATAAAGGTGAAGACCTGTTTGATGAAGATTTAACTCCCAACCTTAAAACCCCAACTAAAAAAAATGAAAAGACTGACTGAAATCATTAAATTAAATTTCCTACCCGTAACTATGTGTATAGGAATAATTATTGCGTTTGAAACACCTGGTAGGCCAATAATCGTAAGTGATATTTTAATTGGAGTTATTATCGGATATTATTCAGGAGTAGCGATGCTTCGTTTTAAATCAAAATCGTAATGCAAGTAATAATGGGGGATACCCTCAATCTAATCGGACAACTGAATCCAGAATTTGCACAAGAAATATTTGAAGATGCACAAAAAGATGGCACGATTCATACGATTTTAGATAAAGATGGAAAATCCCCCAAATACTTTTACCTTGATATGAAGAACATTGATATGGTAAAGTTTGGTGAGTTAAAGAATACTATGGAAGAATTAGATACAGAATTAAATGAAGATGGAAGTGAAAAATAATACAAAAAACGAAACTTATACTAATCGTTACGGTGAAAAGTTTATATTTATTCTGCAAGAGGATGGGAATATCCAATGGGGTGGTAATTTTGAATACTGCCGATATGGGTATCCGAACGATTACACTAAAGCCTATAACGCATATCTTACATTCGGTGGAGATATGAATCTTAATCAATTCAAAGAAGAAGTTCATAGACATATTTACGATGAAAATGATAGATACATTGGACCGTGTGATATCGCACGAGTATACGGTCCGATAGTAAAATCAAATATGGATATAATTGATATGGTAGACCCAAGCGGAGGACCGTATCTTGCCGAAGGAATGGAGATTATGGGTAGGGTTATAAAAGAGTTTAAACCAAATGATGAAGGATATTTAATTATTACAAAATGAAAGTCAGAATGTTAGAATCAGAAACACGAATGAGATTTTTTTTAGCGAATAATCCTATGGGAGAATTTGTAAAAATAATTTCGGATGAATGTAAAAGGATTGAAAAAAGAAAAGGTTATGGAAAACAAATTAGGTCCGTTCAAAGACAAAAGACCACTTAAAGAAAAATTAACATCATTTTTACAATCACTCCTATTTTGGAGGGGCAGAGAGAAAGGAATGATTCACACTCGTGATTTAGAGTGGAGTGATTTTCGTTTCATATTTTTTCCAAAAGGATTTGAGGAAAAGTACGGATACCTTGGAACTGCTATTTGGGAAGAGAGTTCATTTTTTAAGTATATATATCCATTGGTACTAGCAATGGATTATGAGGCAAAACCAAAGTGGTGTCCAAGATGGTTTCTTCGTTTCCTTCACGTTTTCGGTAATGATAAAAGTATTGTACGGGTTAGAAATCATAAATTGAATAACCTGCATAGAAAACTTACTAAAGGTATTCAGTTTTGGGATTGGAAAACGAAATGGAGTGATTATGACCTTCGTATTTCCATAAGTGCACCAAAACACCTACAAGAACTTGCTGATGCTATCGAGAGTAAAGTATACTATATTGGTAGAGAGGAAGAATTGATAACCGAAATCAAAAAAATCCTACCAACTGCAACTATTATTCATGGTAGTATAGAAAGATTGGAAAAACAATTGGAAGGATTGCAACAGTTTTATAAGAGTGAAGAAGAAGTGTGGCATCCAAACGAAACAATATAAGTATGAATTGGGAGGAATTATATAAAGGATATTTAAGTAGGTGTAAAGGTAACCCACTTAATTTTTCAGAGTTTGTAAGATTGCGAGAAGGAATAATCCGTAACAAACAATTGGAAGAAAATAAAAAAGAATGGTTTGATATGAAAGTAGGATTTGAAAAATGAAAAATAAACTAAAAGCAATATTTGAATTGGCAAAGGAATATGAATCATTGAAACCGATTGGGATTGATGGTACTTCGTATGGATACGATGAAGCAGTGCTAGGCATATCTACAGATGGTAGATTAGTATATTCTGTAGAAAAAATGATAGAAGTTACTGTAAGAGATGGTGATATGAATAGATTACAGGCAATAGAATGGTTGGAATATAACACATTTAATACTTATGTTGGAGAAATGACACCTATATGGGTATATACTAAAATTAATTAAATTATGGCAGAGGAAAAAAACGAACCAATTGATTTACATTTGACAGATTTGAATACAATAGGTGGGTTAACAATGCCGAAATCAAATTCACATTGGAAATCTTTACCAACTACAAAAGTAAAGATTAACAAAAACCAACCTCAAGTAAAAAATATGGGTATTAAAAAAGCGGGTAGAGGAAAATAACTTGGAAAGTTCATATTTTATTCGTATAATTGTAGAACCTAAAAATAAGAGTTATGAAAAAAAGAATATCATTGAATAATAGAAAAGCCGCTTTTGTTGAACTAAAGGACTGGTGTGTAATGGCGTGCGGACCAGAAAGGGAAGATAAAGGTGATTTTCTTGAAGTTACCCAATGGACTAATGGAGAGGGTTACGATGTTTACATTTCAGATATAGGTGGGGATAAACAATTCCATTTCACTTTCGGACAATTTCATGCAATTAAAAAATGTATAAAAGCAATTGAAGGTGATGAAAAATAAAGTTACAAGATTTGAAGTTATAGATGAAACTGGTAGAGTATATTCCCATTGGGGATGTGATGTTGAATTATCTTATCAGGATGATGGAAAAACTCTAAAAGTATTTGTAACACCACATAAAAAAGCATCTAACACCAAAGAGAAATGAAACTATCAATCAACGAAGTATGGGGACAAGTTTATCTTTTACCCTTCATAAAATTCACACATACTCGCCAATTAAATGGTGATTTAGAACTGATTATCGGTTATCTAAAATGGGAAATAGTTATAGGTATATAAACAACTACAATTATGGCAAAGTATCTTAAAACTTGGTTTTTTAAAGAGTTAGAACAACAAGTATTTGCGGAAAAAATATCTTCTACAAGAATGCTGGAGTTGATACAGGATGAAGTAATCAAAAACTACAAAAAGGATAATACCTTTCGTAAAAAAGTAAAAAGAGTTTTTAAAGATATTTGGTTGGGCATAAAAGTATCAAGTGATATTAAACAAAATCACCAAACATTTTAAATTATAAAGTTATGGCACAACGATTAAGTACGAAGCAAAAACAAGAACAATTTGGTATAGATGTAATCAACAAAATGTTTGAGATTGCAGGACATAAAGTCACTTACGATGATATAAAGGATAGAAAGGATGATTGGTACTCTCAATGGACAATGACTACGGAGCAAAATGAACAATGGAAAAAGTGGGGGATTGCTGAAATAAAAAAACAATTTAGGTATAATACTCTAACTGCTGAAAGAGAAATGGGTATGATTTCCCTTATGTGGGGATTGAAGTTTAGTGATTTAGTTTAGAGGAGTGGCAGAGCGGTCGAACGCGGCGGTCTTGAAAACCGTTTTACTGAAAGGTAACGGGGGTTCGAA
>Ga0207942_1000360_pt1 | contig 12057 bp, 4 predicted proteins | sample LakMenEpi12Oct12_FD_150687 | JGI IMG/M metagenome (GOLD analysis project Ga0207942, IMG submission 150687) | Freshwater microbial communities from Lake Mendota, WI - 12OCT2012 deep hole epilimnion (SPAdes) | ecosystem: Environmental > Aquatic > Freshwater > Lake > Epilimnion/Euphotic zone ... | reverse complement strand
AATTTATGGGCATATACTGGTCTCGATTTAAGACAATTGACTAGTTAGGCGTGTAGAGGATGATAGTTGGCCTCTTAAAACTTCTATCAAAACATTAACTGCTGAAGATAATGTAATTAGCTATGACTTCACCTCCCGTGATGCAGTAGCACTAGCAGCCTAATTTGGCTGCACATTCAATATTATGATGTCTGATAATAGTATTGAGTGTAAAAACATCAGGCTATATTAACAATTTGATTTGCGTTGTTAATTGAGTATTTTGTAAATCTTTAGAACAATTAGCTTTGATATTTAATATAATTGTTTTTAACAAAATTAAAAATGTATACACACGTAGTCTGATTATGATACTGTTTTAAACACAAGGGTTCGACTCCCTTTATGTCCACCATTTTAATCTAAAAACGCAAAACCAATAATATTAATTTATTATTGGTTTTTTTGTATATTTATATCTATAATAAATGTCAATCTATTATCAAAATTGGGAGGAACTAAATGTAAATTGGGAAGATGAACAACGTTTGTGGGATGAAATATATATCATAGTTGAAGAACTTGTGGGTGTAGGCGGTGCTAGAGATCCACAAGAAGTTGAACGTGAAATAGCTAGAAACCTAGAAAAGTTGCCTGAACCCAAGAAAGAAAAACTAATTACAGTACTTATAAAGTTAGGAAATGAAGATTACAAGGAAAAGAAAAAGAAAAAAGAGGGTATAAAAGTCACTGTAAAAGATGTCCAAACAATTATGACAGATTACTTAAAAATAGAAATTTCAAAGAAAGATTAATATGTACACCATTCAACTTGACCAAGCCAAAAACTTTGAATGTAGTTTAAAAATTCAAGGTGCTAGTTTAAAAAAATCAAAGATCAACATGATCATTGAAAGTGATGACTTTGATATTAAGTTAAAAGGTACCATTGATAGTGATGGTCAGGTAACAATTCCCGTTAAAAAGTTAAAGGGTATTCTTGATGAAAATGTCAAGGGTAACATGTTTTTGGAAGTAATTGCGGAAGATACATATTTTACACCGTATGAAACTGAGTATGTAACGGAGGTATCAAGAAAAGTGGAAGTGACTTCAATAAATGGTAAATCTAAAGAAACATTGACTGAATCAGAAGGTATCAAGGTAACTGATTCAAAGCCAAAGGTTACCATTAGTGATATCAAGAATGATGAAACATTGTTGATCAAGGAACATGCTCATAGAATAAATAAAAATATAACCAGAAGCAATCTAAATATATTTAAAAAGGAAGACAAAACCAAAGTAATTAAAACAATACAAAATTACTTAACTGAAAATAAGGTTGAAAATAGTTTATATGATAAAATAATGACTGAATTATATACATTACTTTCTGATGATTTGTCATAATAAAAATATAGATAATATATGTCATTATATGACCTTACAGGAAACAAAGTATCGTTCACATATGGTCGATTAGTTCAAATAGCATCAGGAAGCTATTATGACGGTTTTGGTAATCCTCTTGATTTATCTGGTTCAGGAACAACTTTAGTTACAGGTAGCACTTATCCAATAACAAGTAGTTGGTCACAAAATACTATAAGTGCCAGTTATGCTTTAACTGCTAGTTATTGTTTAAATGTTCAAACTGTAGATATTACTAATGCGGTTAGTGCGTCTTTTTATAGTAGCTCTGTGTGGGAATTTACACACAGTCTTAATACAACTCCAATATTAGTACAAACATATGATTTGGATTTTAATCAAATAATTCCGCAAAATATTTTGTTATTAAATTTGGATGTAACCAGAATAACTTTTCCTATTTCTGCAAGTGGATATGCAATTGCGTCCAGAAGTGGTCTTCAAATAATAAGTTCATCTGCGGGTACTAGTTTAACTACTGGTTCAACATATCCAATAACAAGTAGTTGGGCAAATAATGTAGTAAGTGCCAGTTATAGTTTAACTAGTAGTTATAGTAATAATAGTACATCTGCATCTTATTCATTAACTGCAAGTTATTGGAGTGGTAGTGTAATTAGTTCTAGTTACAGTGATACAAGCAGTTATAGTAATAATTCAACAAGTGCTAGTTATAGTTTAAATGCACTTAGTTCATCATATTCATTAACTGCTTCTTATTCAAATACCAGCAGTTATAGTAATACATCTACATCATCTTCATTTGCTTTATCTGCATCATTTGCGCCTACTGATACAAATATTACTGCGTCTTGGAGTAATAATAGTTTAACTGCGAGTTATTTAGTATCAACAAATAATTATATTGTTTCAAGTTTAACGTCAAGCAATTTATTAGTAACAGGTACTTTATATGCTTCTAACTTTAGTTCAAGTACAATTTATATAACCTCAAGTGAATTTATTGTTGCGGACAATATTATTACATTAAATGCTTTAAATCCTTACAAGAGATATGCTGGATTAGAATTACATGATAGTGGAAGCAATAATTTCAGTTCAATTTTATGGGACAGTCAAAACAATTATTTATTTGTAAGCAGCAGTGAAACTGTAGGCAGTAGGCAGATTATACTTGGGCTTGATAATGAAGTCAATTTAATATCAAATTATATTCCATTAATTAGTGGTAGTAACACTATTACATCTAGTATAATTTATCAAAATAATGGTAATATTGGTGTGGGTACAACCTCACCGTCTGTTACGGTTGATGTGGTTGGAGATGTACAGGCCAATGCTTTTTATGGTAAGTCATTTAATTTAACTACAACAAGTGGTCAATCTGCTATATTTGATACTTTTACGTCAACAGGAACTGGTGAGGTGTATGAAATTTCAATTAAAGGTAATCCAAATGCAGGTGAGTCAAGTAATTATCAAGATGTTATTTATGGGAAAATAATTGTTGGTACAGGAAAAACTGGTTCAGTTGCAACTACTTTTATCAATTATGTACAAGAAAGTCCAGATCCACGTTTACTATATTCTAGTGGTGGAAATGCATTAACTGCTTCAATTTATTTTAATTCTGCGTCAGTTGATGTGACGCAGAAAGGTGTTGGTCAAAGTACATCAATTAGAGTTGTGATTGGATCATATGCGGTTGGTTATGTAGGAAACAATACAACTGTGAGGTTAAAACAAATACTTTAATATTTATAAAATATGGCAACATTTAGTACAGTAATAGCAAATGGAGTTGGAAATGAAGTGGATGTAGGAATTGGTGTAAATCCGCCTACAAATCCATTACATGTATCATCATCATCAAATCCTGTTAGGTTTGAGGGTGTGGGTGTTGCTACTGACACAAAGTTTTTGACGGTGGATGATAATGGTGTTGTTCATTATAAATTGAGTGGTGCAGATGGAACATCAGGATCCAGCGGTACAAGCGGATCAAGTGGAACCTCAGGCAGTTCCGGTACTAGTGGCAGTTCTGGATCTAGTGGTACATCTGGTAGTTCAGGCACATCTGGAAGTTCTGGTACTAGTGGTTCTTCAGGATCATCTGGAACCTCAGGCAGTAGCGGTACTTCAGGATCAAGTGGAACAAGCGGATCAAGTGGTACTGACGGAACTTCAGGTTCAAGCGGAACGTCTGGTTCTTCAGGAACAAGTGGTAGTTCCGGTACAAGCGGATCAAGCGGTACTTCAGGTAGCTCAGGATCTTCCGGTACATCAGGCAGTTCTGGCACAAGTGGAAGTAGTGGCACCTCAGGATCTTCCGGTAGTTCAGGTACATCAGGTAGCTCAGGATCTTCCGGCACATCAGGCAGTTCTGGATCTAGTGGTACATCTGGTAGTTCAGGCACAAGTGGAAGTAGTGGAACTTCAGGTTCAAGCGGAACAAATGGAAGCAGTGGTACTAGTGGTAGTTCTGGCACATCTGGTAGTAGTGGTTCTTCTGGTACATCAGGTTCAAGCGGAACGTCAGGCTCTTCCGGATCAAGTGGAACGTCCGGTTCATCAGGATCAAGCGGAACGTCCGGTTCATCAGGATCATCTGGTATAGATGGTAATGATTCTTCAAATAGCGGTAGATGGATTTATGCTGTCACTATTAATCCTGGAAGTGGAGTTTTTGGAACGGATAATCCTGTAATGAGTTTAATTGAATATGTCTACATAAATACAGATGCGGCAAACGGAGCAGATTATTCTACATGGCTTTCCGGAGTAGACAGTATACAAGACCTTGGTTACCCTGTCTATTTACAAATCACACAAGTAGGTTCTAACAATATTATTGGTATCTGGAGAGTTATATCCATTACTTCAACAGGTAGTCTTTATGAGTTTCAAGTTGATACGCCACTTGTGGCGAATGGTACCATATCAGATGTTTGTACAATATCATGGGTATACAATGGTATAAGTGGTACATCTGGATCAAGCGGTACCTCTGGGTCATCTGGAACAAGTGGTTCTTCAGGTTCCTCAGGTACGTCTGGTTCAAGTGGTAGTTCTGGTACTAGTGGAAGTAGCGGAACATCAGGCAGTTCAGGTACTTCAGGATCAAGCGGTACAAGTGGAAGTAGCGGATCAAGTGGCACCTCTGGTTCATCTGGTACTAGTGTATCTGTGAGTGGTACTACTAATTATGTTGTTAAATTTTCATCAGCTTCTACGGTGGCTACAGGATCAATATTTGATAATGGTAATATTGGTATAGGTACAAGCAATCCATTAGATAAACTTTCAGTTAGTGGAAGTATTGGATTATATGCGGCTGGTACTACTAGAATATATAATGCTATAAATGCAACGGATACAATTAGTATAGAAGGCGCTGGAGGTATAACGTTTAAAACATATAGCGGCGGATTTAACAATGCTATGTTTATCAATACCTCTGGTAACGTAGGTATAGGTACTACAAGTCCTAGTGGAAAATTGGATGTTGTGTATGGTGGAGGTACTGCTAACTTTGGAAATACGGCTGGCGGCAATAATTTCATTTGGGCACGTTCTTCAGGTGGAAGTATTTCATTATTTGCAGGCGGAGCAATGGGTTTATTAAGTACAGGCAATATTAATTTTTATACAAATCAAACATACGGATCAGAAACCTTTGTGACTGCAGCAACAATTACAACCGCAGGTAATGTTGGTATAGGTACAAGCAGTCCAAATACAAAATTGGCAGTTGAAGGTGGAAGTATTTCTACTGTAAATATAACAGGATCTGATGTAAAACTTAGTTTTGATATTAGAACTTTAGTTGGAGGTGCGGTTGGATTTAATAATGCTTCATCAACAAATGTATACGGAGCAGTTACTAGTTCCGCATATCTTGGTGTTGCGCAAGGATATCCAATAGTATTTACTACTAATGGTACGGAAAGAATACGTATTGAATCAGGAGGAAATGTAGGTATAGGCACAACTACTCCATCTTATAAATTGGATGTAAATGGAATTATATCTTCAGGTGGTTCACCAATTGCTTGGTTTTCCGGAAATTATAATAGAATATATGAACCAGCTGGTAATCCAGCATTGTATTTAGGTAATAATAGTGATCCAGTAAATTATTATGATAACAATTCTCATACTTTTAGATCTAGAGGAGGTAATACTATTTATGTTTTTATTAATAGTTCTGGTAATGTTGGTATAGGTACAAGTAGTCCAACTGCTAAATTAGATGTTGTTGACTCTGGAGCATTCTTTGTAACAAGAGATACTAATGGATATCCAAGATTTACAATTACAAATGGATCTGCACAATTAGGATTATTTAGAAGTGGTACAAATGCTGGTGGATTTTATATTGGTGGTGATGATACTTACTTCAGTGTTTGGTCCACTGCATTTTCTAGACTGGTTAATATAAATACATCAGGCAATCTTGGTATTGGCACCACCACAATAAATGAAAAACTATCTGTAGCAGGCAGTGTAATTTTAGCTGCATCAGATGCAACATCACTTGATGGTGGTAGAAAAATTAGATTTTATCGTGATGCCGATGGTTGGGAACCAGCACAAATTGAACAAATTTGGACAGGCACTTCTTTTGCTGGCGTTTTAGCATTCAAAACAAATACCGGCGCTTTGGGGTCATTAACTACAAAAATGGTTCTTAATAACAATGGTAACTTAGGTATAGGTACAACAAATCCATCTACTAAATTACACATACAAAGTGGTAGTATTTTGGTTAAAGGAGCAACAACTCCGGGTCTAAATTTAGAACCTTCAGGTGCAGTTGGTAATGCTGATATATCATTTGATGGTACCAGTTTTATCCTAGTTTCTAATAGTAATAGTGCAGACTTAAGATTAAGTACAAGTTCTACACCAAGACTTACTATACTTGCCAACGGAAATGTTGGTATTGGTACAACCAGTCCTGGTTCTAAATTAGATGTACAAAACACTGCAAACAGTTCAACATATGTTCGTATATGGAATCAAAATAGTGGGTCATCTGCTTACACAGGATTAGATTTGCAAAGTTATGGTGGTAGTTGGCAAGTTAAGGTGCCTGCCAGCACATTATTTGCAAATCCATTAATATTTTCATTTAATGAGTCTGAAAAAGCTAGAATCACGTATGATGGTAACGTTGGTATAGGAACAAGTAGTCCTGCTTATAAATTAGATGTAAATGGTGCAGTAAAAGCATCACAAATTGCAGAAAAAATAGTTACATTTACACCACAATCTGGTTCTATAACTGGTGCTCCTGCGTGGTATCGTATAATCAGTGGAAGTGGTATTTTAGATTCTGGTCGTGTTAGAATGTCCGCAGATTTTGATAATAGTAGAAGTGATTTAGAATTTACATATAATATAAGAAATTATGAAGCTGTTACTGGTTCAGGTGCATTCATTAATATAGTTCGAGCATCAGTATATAATAATTTATTCACTGCTGTAAGAGTCATTGGAACAGGACCATTAGCAGAACCATATGCAATTGATGTTTTGATTGGAAATTATGTAGGTCTTGGAAATCCTGGTGTAATTACTTGTTTATATGAAACTCAATTTCAAGGCGCAATATTAAATACTCCTACTTTTGTATCAGCATCTGCTACTGGTAGTTTTACTGTAAAAACAGTATATACTACAAATTCATTAGGATGGCCATCATTAGGTCCTGTTTATTCAGACAGTCTTGCAGTTGCCACTACACAGGGACAATTGACCGTTGGTTATAGAGGAAATTATGCTTATGATACTCCCGCAGGACTCAATTATGCTCTTTTAGTAAGTGGAAGTGTAGGCATTGGTACTACAAGTCCTGCCTATAAATTGGATATAACTGGAGACGCAAGAATCGCATCAGCAGCAGGGACTGGAGCGTTGTATTTTGGAACACTTGATCCTTCATACATTTATTTAAAACTTGATAATAATTATGATTTAACTTTGGCTCAAGATGCTTCATCAAATAATGGTTTATATCTAGCTGGTGCTGGTAATGTTTATGTTAGCATTGACTCAAATAATAATGGAACTACAAATGCTTTCATTGTTCAAAACAATGCGATAAAAGCTGGTACAGAATTATTCAGAGTAAATGAAAGTGGTAATGTTGGTATAGGATCATCAAGTCCTGCTTATAAATTGGATGTTAATGGGGCAATTAATACAAATACATTCATGTATGTTACGTATCCATACGGTAACGCGCTTCCATTACAATTAACCGCCAATAACTTTCTAAAAGCTGATAATTATTATTACGGAATGCTAATTAAATCAGGAGATGTTAATTATATTAGTGGCAGATTTTTAATCAATGGTGGTTCAGATAAAAGAGTTGAATTGTATGGATATGAGGAATCAATTGGTTATATACCAGTCGTAATTCCAGGTGGTAATGTTGGTATAGGCACAACAAGTCCTACGAATGGAACATTGCAAGTATATAATGCTTCTGGCAACACACTATCTCTACAAAAATCAGGTGGTTATGCTGCATTAATGATGGGATCAGAAAACAACAATTATGCCTTGATTGAATCTTTAGTAAATGGTGGTATAAGATTTTATACTGGTGATGGCACTCTAACTGAAAAAATGCGTATCATCTCAACAGGTGAAGTTGGTATAGGTACAACCGCTGCATTCTCAACAGGTGGTACAGCACAATTGAGTGTTACAACTAATGTTAATGCCGTAGCATTGTCATTTGGAGCAAGTAACACTGACATGTCTTATATAAGAAGACTTTCTGCCGGTGTATTTCAATGGCAAACGTATAATGGTGCAAATGATGGACAAATTCATTTACAACCATATGGTGGTAACGTAGGTATAGGCACAACAAGTCCAGTTGCTAAGTTAGATATACGTGGTGGCATTCAACTATTAAATTCATCTGGTAGTACTAGTGCAGCAACTAGTGCTTCATTGATGATACTTGGTCAAAATACTGTGGGTGGTTCTTCATATCATGACTTTTTATATACAAGAAATACATTATCAACTGCTACAAATCCACAAAAGACATTTCGTTTAACTCAAGTAGGTACACTTGAAATAATAAATGATGCTTATACTGTTGTAATACTTAGTTTAACTAATGCGGGTGTATTAAGTACTCCTGGTGGCGGTACATCTGATATTAGAACCAAACAAAATGTAGAATATATCTATGAAGATGCATCTACCACAATAAATAAACTAAAACCAGTTAAATTTGAATTTAAAGATTATCCAAATGTAAAACGTCATGGATTTATAGCACAAGATGTATTACCAATTAAACCAGAATTAGTATTAGGTGACGGTGATAAACCAGACGGTACTTATGGTTTGGATTATGATGGTATTTTAGCATTAACAGTGAAAGCACTGCAAGAAGCTAATATTAAAACTAAACAATTAGAAAATAAGATTGAAACATTAGAGGCTAGATTATCAGTTTTAGAGAATAAATAAACTATTTATATAAGATTTTAACATGACTATATATTCATCAACATTATCTGGTTCAACTGAATTATCAGGATCTTTGAGTGTTCAGGGGTCAATCAATTTAACTGGTAGTATTACGGCCACACAAACACTCAACCTCACAAGTAGTTATGCACTGACGGCAAGTTATGTAAACACTCCTAGCGGAACATCAGGCAGTTCAGGCACATCTGGATCAAGTGGAACAAGCGGATCAAGTGGCGTTGATGGAACATCAGGCAGTTCAGGCACATCAGGTTCTAGTGGAACAAGTGGTTCTAGTGGAACAAGCGGATCAAGTGGTATTGATGGTACATCAGGCAGTTCAGGCACCAGTGGTTCATCAGGCACATCTGGATCAAGTGGAAGCAGTGGTACAAGTGGTTCAAGCGGAAGTAGCGGTACATCAGGCAGTTCAGGCACATCTGGATCAAGTGGAACAAGCGGATCAAGTGGTATTGATGGTACAAGCGGAAGTAGTGGAACATCAGGCAGTTCTGGTAGTAGCGGTACGTCCGGTTCAAGCGGTAGTTCTGGAACAAGTGGTTCATCTGGTACTAGCGGATCATCAGGCACATCTGGTTCTTCTGGAACTAGTGGATCTAGTGGTACATCTGGTAGCAGTGGTACAAGCGGAAGTTCTGGTAGTTCAGGCACTTCAGGATCTTCTGGCACAAGTGGCAGTAGTGGTTCATCTGGTACTTCTGGATCAAGCGGAACCAGTGGATCAAGTGGAACTTCTGGTTCTAGTGGAACTAGTGGTAGCTCAGGCACAAGCGGCTCTAGTGGAACTTCTGGTTCTAGTGGCACAAGCGTATCTGTTTCTGGCACAACAAATACAATAGTTAAATTTACTTCATCTTCTACAATTGGAGATAGTAATACTACAGATGTTACTCATAGTTTATCTATTAATAGTTTAACTGCTGGTAGAGGTGCTGGTAATTTTATAAGCAATGTTGTATTTGGTAATAATGCTTTGTTCAGTAATATTGGTGGTGATAGTAGTGTAGCAATTGGTCAAAGCGCATTATATTCAAACGCATATGGCGGATTCAACGTAGCTATTGGTAAAAATGCACTATATACCAACATATCTTCAGGAGACAGTGTTGCAATTGGTTATAATGCTTTATTTTCAACAACAACTGGAAAAAATGTTGCAGTTGGTTCAGAAACATTATATTCTAATACAGTAGGTAAAAATAATACAGCTGTAGGTTATCAATCATTATATAATAATACAACAGCCGACTATAACAGCGCATTTGGTTACAAGGCTTTATTTGCAAATATAACTGGCGCAATGAACAGTGCTTTTGGAGTTGGAGCATTACAATCTAATCTTGGTTTTCTAAACAGTGCGTTTGGTGCGTTTGCTCTTACTGATAATATATCAGGTAATAAAAATAGCGCATTTGGTTATAAAGCTTTATTGTTAAATCAGACAGATTCTAATAATGCGTTTGGTTATTATGCATTAAAAGTTAATACAACTGGATCTCTTAATAGTGCTTTTGGAAATAGAGTATTAATTAATAATACAATTGGTAATGGTAATAGTGCATTTGGATCATATACATTAGTTGCAAATACTAGTGGTAATAACAATAGTGCTTATGGATTAGGATCTTTGTATTATAATACTTATGGTTCTAATAATAACGCTTTTGGTTATCAGTCATTATTTACTAACGTAAGTGGTGTAAACAATAACGCATTTGGTTACAAAGCGTTATATAGTAATACTACAAATAACAATTCTGCATTTGGTTATAAATCTTTATACTCAAATACAATTGGCACTCTCAATGTTGCAGTTGGTGCAAATGCTTTATTTAGTAATACTACAGGTAGTGCTAATAGTGCATTTGGATACAGATCTTTATTTAGTAATACCACAGGTACTAATAACAGTGCGTTTGGTATGTACGCATTGAGAAACAATACAACAGGTATTAACAGCGCTGCATTTGGTTATAGAGCTTTGAGATTAAATACCACAGGCAATAGAAATACTGCTGTTGGTAAAAGCGCTATGGAAAATAATCTTGCGGGAAGTAATAATAGCGCATTTGGTTATTCAGCATTACTAAATAATACAACAGACAATAATACCGCATGTGGTTTCAAAGCTTTATTTACAAATACAATAGGTACTAGCAATGCTGCGTTTGGCATGTATTCATTATTGAGTAATACTACCGGCAATTCTAATACAGCAGTTGGTTTAAGTGCTTTACAAAATAATACAATTGGTGCGGCTAATACTGCGGTTGGTAAAGATTCATTAAAATTAAATACAACTGGAGCTGGAAATTCTGCATTTGGTTTTTATTCTTTATTTAGCAATACAATTGGATTAAGTAATACCGCAGGAGGTTCAAGTGCGTTAAGAGCTAATACAACAGGTAATAATAATAGCGCTTTTGGTGCGCAAGCGTTGAGATACAATACAACAGGCACAATAAATACGGCAGTTGGTAGATATGCTATGTTGTATAATACAATAGGTTCAAACAATACTGCTGTTGGTGTTAATAGTTTGATCAATAATACTACGGGTAACAGAAATACATCAGTTGGCGTTGAAACATTATATTATAATACTATTGGAAATAGCAATAACGCATTTGGTTATCAAGCATTACTAAATAATACCACAAATAATAATAACGCATTTGGTTATAAAGCTTTACAACAAAACACAACGGGTGCAGAAAATAGTGCATTTGGTCATTTATCATTATTAAATAATACTACAGGTAGTTATAACAGTGCATTTGGTTTTTCTTCACTAGCTTATAATACAGGTGGTGGCGCAAATACCGCTTTCGGTAGACAATCTTTGTATAAAAATACAATTGGTGCAAATAATACAGCTATAGGATTAAATAGTTTGTATAATAATACTACGGGTAGTACTAATACATCGGTTGGTCGTAGTGCTTTATTTAGCAATGTAGTTGGATCAAATAATAGCGCATTTGGACATTATGCTTTGTACGCTAACACTACAAACAATAATAGCGCTTTCGGTTATAAAACTTTAAGATTTAATACCAATGCTTCATTCAACAATGCATTTGGTAATTTATCATTATATACTAATACTACTGGTGTTAGAAACAATGCATTTGGTTATTATGCTTTGGGTAAAAACTC
>Ga0207942_1000344_pt1 | contig 12340 bp, 13 predicted proteins | sample LakMenEpi12Oct12_FD_150687 | JGI IMG/M metagenome (GOLD analysis project Ga0207942, IMG submission 150687) | Freshwater microbial communities from Lake Mendota, WI - 12OCT2012 deep hole epilimnion (SPAdes) | ecosystem: Environmental > Aquatic > Freshwater > Lake > Epilimnion/Euphotic zone ... | reverse complement strand
AACTCTTGCTCTTTAGTCCTAGCTTCAGCCTGAGCTTGAGCATAAGCAGCCTCTTGAGCAGCACGTTCCTTATCCCATTCCTGTTGGACTTTAGCCATGCCTAGTTCACGCCCTTGGTATAGGCCAGCACCTCCAGCAGCACCAACTGCTAGCACTACACCAAGGATTAACCAAGGATTCACTTAGGAGGAACCTTAGTACCGTCAAGCTTCTTATGCATCTTTACCATCTTGCAGACCTCGACTTCTTTGCCCTTCTGCTTTTCTTTATGGCAGACCTTCTTAGTCTCAGCAGCAAACAGGATCAGAGGAACAAACGCAATAAGTGCAATTAACTTTTTCATTCATGTCTCTCCGGATGAGGTGGTTGAACTGGTGCAGCTTTACCGCCATAACCAGTCGTAGCTTCTTCAGTACGTACAGTCGTAACCGTTGTAGTTACTACCGGCTTTGGAGGCTCTGGCTCTGGCTTACTCAAGTTAGGTGGTACAAACTGTGGCAGTGCTTCCTTACCTTTAACAGCAATCAATGTTGCCAAAGCACCAAGAATATACTTACTCATATCAGACAGCAATAGGAAAAACTGCTTATCTGCTGGAGCCATGCCAGACATAGGCTGAGTCACAAACACAACCGAGTACATAGACAGAGTAGCCATCATGCCAAGAATTGCACAGAACGTAATGCCAATGGCAAATTTAAGCAGTGCGTTAAGTTGTTCTTCTGTAGCTTTTAAAATCATGGCTTGGCCTTTTCAGGTTGAGTTACATCTTCAGGACAGGTTCCAGTTGCAGTGCAGATAGGAGGCTTACATTCTTTAGTCTCCCAATTAGCCGGGGATTGGCAAGGATACCTAAATCTATCTTCGCAAGCACTAGCCACCAAGCACATGGAGAGCATGAGCATAATGTTTCTTACGGTCTTCGAGTCCAATGGTTCCTCCGTTAATGCGCTTAGTCATAGTCAAAATATCACCAGCATCAGCCAGCTTATTCAGGCTAGCTGTTTCCCAGTACCAGCAAGCACTCTGAGCAGCACCTTCAAAGGTCTGCATATACTCTGAGGCTTCTTCAGGAGTAATTCCAAGGGATGAGGCAAACCAGAAGTAATTATCCTTGCCGGTAACCTGAATGAGACCTCGACCTTTGTATCGAGCGCCATCACCACTAGCTTCATTGCCATTGCCCATACGGTTAGCGTAGACCTTGTTAGCAATCTTGTCTGGTTGACGAGCGTAAGCGTTAGCTGTGGCTTGGTCAGGAAAGTATTTAGCAAAGGTCTTCATTAGACCAGCAGCACTGTAGTTCAGGTTCTCTGTCAGCCAAACAAAGCCACCAGACTCATGACCACATTGAGCCATAAATGCAGCAATACGCTTAGGAGTATTGATTTCGTACTCCTCAGCCAATGATTTACCAGATAGCTCAGTCTGCTTACCAAATAGCGCGTCATACCACTGTTTAGGATACTTAGTGTTTGGCACTAACTGAGTAAATTGCTGCATAGTAATCAAGGCTCACCCCTTATTCGCTCGTTAATAATCTGCTTGCGTAGTTCCCTGATAGCCCGGATTTCCATCTCTACAGCCACACGAGCATTGTTTAGATCCATGTACATCACCCCAAGCACAGGGAGTACAACGACAAACGTCAAAGCCATTACTAGTACACATAAGACGAGAGCAAACGATACGTCAGACTCTCCCTTAGAAGATGTAGGACGGCGAGGAACCACACTACGACGAAAAGGATTGCGCCAAACCATGTTACGTACTCTTGCCTTATCCTTGCTGCTTTACGTCTTCTAGCAGCGTCAATCTGTAGCTTTGCAGTCTCACGTTTATGAGCCTCATCCTGCTCAATAACGATCTGCTTCCACATCTTCTCGTACCTGCTCCACAAGTCACCTAACTCAGCCGGTGCTTTATAGACCATTGTTTCGCGTAGTTCCGCAAACATCGCATCTAATCTTGACCGGATGATGACACGTATTAACGCCCGTTTGCCAACCGAATCTGCACCCGTATAAACCTGTGTTGCTTCTGCTTCCTGCTGGATAAAAACCTTGCCAATCTTGTCGTACTCATCCATCAGAACACCAAGATCATTGCCAATCTTAATGAAGACATCATTAGGATCAGCCTTGCCTATCTCCTGAACCCTAGCTACTTCCTCGTTATACTTAATCTTCTGAGCGTTAGTAGGATTCTGAATCTTCCCAAACTGTGTCTTTAGATCGTCTAGTACGTCCTTGACCTCACCAGCAGCGCCCTTGATGTCCTTGTATAGCTGACATCCCTTCTTTACAGCCGCAACAGCAGCATTGGCAGCAGCTAGGAGAGTTAGCGGATCAATTTATTGTTCCTACTTAGGTAAAGAGCCGTTACCAGCCATCCAGAACATTAGACCCAATGCAGCAGCACCGACGATCCAGAATATCTTTTTGACAACAGAGCGACCGACTTCTTCATAGATTTTCTTGAAAGCTACTTCAGCGGCACGTTCCGCTATAGCTTCAATCTGGTCATCAGAGAGAGGCATCTTTTCCATGATTAGACAGTCCTTTTCCACATACGAACTACGATATATGGCTGCAAGTTAGCGTTAGTGCCAGATGAACCTGCACTATCGACTGTTACACTAGTTGTTGTAGAACTAGTAAGAACATGAGTAGTGTTGTTGCCACCCGGTTCCCAAGTTCCCATAGATGACTGTCCACTAAGTGTGCCATATGGGGTACTGCCATTACCGTTGTAGCCAATAGATGAATGTTGGTGAGGGCTTGATGATGCGGTGTGCGTATGACTTACTGTAATAGCATCAGCAGAACCACCTGTTTCTTCAGCCGTATCAAATGCTGCATTACCAGCATCTAGGCCAACCATAACACGACCAGCACCAAAGGCTACCCAAGTACCAAAGCCAAGCAACGTAGCCGGGTTAGTACTGCTAGAAGCATTGATATAGATAGATCCGACCGGATAAGCCGCTGCTAATGTCGCTTGAACAAACGCTGTAGTAGCTACTTTAGTTGTGCTATCGCCAGAGGATTGCGTAGTAGCAGTAGCCGATCCACCAAGAGCCACAGTGCTAGAGAATACAGCAGCACCAGTACAAGTCATAGCACCAGCAACAGATAAGTTACCACCTACCGTAAAATTATCGCCATCAGTACCTGCTTGCTGGTCTTTAAGCTGTGCCATTAACTCACGAATAGCGTTATTAATGCCAGACGGAGCGCAACCCTCTGCTATGTTAATACCACCTATGTCTGTGTTATTTGCAGCAGTAGCGCTATATTCGCTAATCTTGTTCTTTGCCATGATTATCTACCCATCAATAGGTTAATTTCTTCTTCTGTCACTGGCTGTTGTGGCGAAATAAGACCACGAGCAGCCAATGCTCTAGTAGCAGATGTTTGTCTAGGCTGCAATCCACCTGTTCGCATTATGTCTGCAAGGTTTTCAACAGATTGCCTACGAAGGCTTGTAGCACCCATTCTTGCACCAGTAGCCCCAAGAGCCAATGGAACGCCAACATAAGGATTAGCAACAATAGCTCCACCCGGCAAAATACTGCTAACTGGGCCAGTAGGAGCAAACCTACCAAAGAATTTAAGCAAGTTCTGTGTAGTAGATCCTTTGGCAGCAGCAATAATTTCTTTTTGTTCAGCCGGGGTAAACAAACGCATCTTGTTTTGATTTTTAGCCAAACTTCTAAGCTGTTGAGCCATAGAGTTTTCAGCCCCAGACTGGGTAAATTTGCTTTGGTCTAATTGAGCGTTAGCCAGCATATCCTCAAATACATCAGCCTTCATCATGCGGGAATACGTATTTCTAGCTTGATTCCAAGCAGCTACACCAGTTTTATTTCCTGCGCCAATAATGTCAGACTTATCCGCATTAACAACATAATCGTCAAACCTATCCTTGAGAATGGTTGCCAATCTGCGTTCTGCTGGATCAGTGCTAGCTTGTGCGTTTTGAATCATCTTTCGCAATGCCTGAAGCTCAGTAAAGTCTTTAGGCATATTAACGTCAGTCAATTCCCTAACGACAGCCTCAACCTTTGGATACGCAGTAGGTGTATAACCTTCTTGACGAAGATCAGCAGCAATTCGACCCATGCTTGTACTAAATCTTGATGGATTAAACGCAATGCCAGAATTCTTAGCAGCTTCAAATGCAGCAGTTGACTGAGCAGCAAGAACCTCTCTAGATGGGCCAGTAGGACGAGTTCCAGCCGCAAATGGAACACCAGTAGCCATACCTGCAACCATGCCAGCAATCGGGCTTCCTGTTGCTTCTGTAGTGTATTGAGCAGCAGCCGTAGCAGGAACAGCAGCCATTAACTGACGTTCAGGAGCCTTAGCCATTTCACCAGCTATATTTCTACCTAGCTGGCTTTGTGCTGTCTTACTTAGTGCCTGTGCTGTTGCCGTTTGAAATGCAGTAGAAGGAAGAACACCACCAGCCGCTTGAATAACACGTTCTCCAGTTGTTTCAGCAACAGGGAATCCTAGACGGGTCAAAAGACTTTCAACACCAGCAACGGGAGATGGTATTTGATACTTTTCTGGCAATACTAAATTTAAGCCTTGTGTTCCCACCTCAGCCAATGGCAAAGCAATTGTTCCAGCTAAAGCACCGGGAGCGCCACCAAACATAAAACCAAGACCAGCACCAGCAGCAACAGGAGTAGCACCCCTACCAGCCAACCCCGCGCCTCTAGTAAATTCTTGGCCTAAACTTCTAGGTTGAGACGCAAGAGTTTCCTGCCTAGCATATTCCTCTAAGCCAGCAGTAGATACTTTATCTAATTGACCTGCATTTATGTACTCAAGGTCTTTGGTAGAAATTTTTGAAAGATCCATTATTGGTTGCCTTTCTTTCTACGCTGCAATTCCAACTCAACTTGAGTTTTTCCAGATGTTCGAGTTGTGCTTACTCCGGGCGTAGTTAATATTTCATCAAATTCACCGTTATATCCATAAGTCTTAGAGTATTCTGTTGGAATATTTTTGAGAGATCTATTTGCAATAGCCAAATAATTATCTAATTGTTTAATAAACTCATCTTTGCTCATTCCAACCGAAAGAGAAGCAGAAACTTTAGAAAGTGCATCCATTTCTTTTTCTGTAACGCTACCAACAGCAGCGCCAGTTGGACTAGCTTGTCTCATTGCCTGTATTTCTTTAACAAAAGACCTTGTTAAAATATTTTGCAGCAAATCATTGGCTGTTTTTGCATTTTGGTTAACAACAACTCCACCAACAGTTCCAGAAAGCAAAGGAGAGAACCTGCCAGTCAATGCGTCAATATATTGAGGATTATTTTTCAATGATTGAGCAGCATCACGAGCGTCTTTAATGCTTGTAAGTGAGTAAGTAACAGCACTTTGCAATGGAGCTTGTTTTTCTAGAAGAATCTGCTTTTTTGCTGGAGAATAATCCCTATCTGACTTATTTATTAAAGCATTTTTATTGTACGAATAAAGATTCTTTGTTTCAGCAGGAGCGTTTTCACGAGCAACAGTTTGCGTAACTTGCGTTTGTGGAACAACTTGCGGAGTTACTTGTGGTGGCACTTGTGTCCGAACTTGCGCTGTTTGTGTTGGGACAACTGGAGTCGGAGCAACAACTTGTGGTGTTACTTGTTGTTCTACTGCTGTCTGCGGAGAAACGCTTTGACCCGGAACAATAAATTGCTCTCTCCCAGAAGGAATTGGTGCTGCCCTACCCGTTGTAAATTGAGTGTCAATAGCTGCTCTTTGCAATGTAGCAAGCTGGTCAGCATTAGGAGCATTTTCAAAACGCAATACTTCAGCAAGCTGAGGCCCAGTAAGTTGCGCCCTATCTGTAACGCCAAACCTCATTTGTGCAAATGTTGCTGCATTACCATCAAGTTTTCTACCTCTTTCATCCTCTTGCAGTCTTGTATAAATTTTCTCAATACGAGAATTCAAACCAGATTTATCTAAAACTCCGCCTTCAGCTTGTTTCTGAAGTTGCTTAACCTCTGTTTGATACTTACTTGGCAATCCCTTTAAATCAGTAAAGTCATATTCCATTACGGAAAAAAGTTCTTGCTGTTTTGCCAAAACTTCTCTGTTTGCTCTTAAAGAACTTTGATAATTTATATTTTCTGGTGTCGGCTCAGCTTTCATGACCCTTGCAAGTTCATTATCAATATAATCAAGACCAAATTGAATTTGACCAACTTTCCCACGACGAGCAGTATCTTCAACTGGAGGCAAAGCTGGTTTAGTTGCGTCAATAGTTGTTTGAGCAGCAGCGTCAGTAGCAGGTTGATCAACAGGAGCTACAGCAGTTTTAGGAGGCATAATCGCCAACTGCCTTGACTTTGCCATAAGAGAATCGCCATAAGGCTTCAATCCAGCAACACCTGTTGCATATATTTGATTAGCCTTTGCTTCTAGTTCTTGTGGTGTTTCTTTTCCAGTTAAAGTAAAGCCTTGCATTCTTTGGCGCAATGCAACTTCTTCAGCAAACTTATTTGGATCAATGTCAGCTAATGCCGCAATATCAGGGTATAGCCGTTTAGCTTCAGCAATGCTTCTTAACCTATTTGCTGCTTGAGTTTGTGCAAGTTGAGTCTGTGCAATCTGTTGCTGTGTAACGTAATTCTTAATACCCTGCTCGTAAGCACCACCAGCAGCACCAAAGCCACCAGCCAATGCACCTAAGATGTTCTCAGCAGCAGAACGACGTGGCCCAACATTACTCATGCCTTGAGCTAGTGCAAGACCAGCACCTAGCAATCCTTGAATATTAGCGCGATTCTGTAAGTTCTTAGTTTCCTCAGCACCAAGCAATCCCGGCAGATAGCTAGGAGCCGCTTGACCAAAGACATTAGGAATGTAATCTGTAATTGCCATATATCACCCTAATAGGGAAATTGGTTGTGGTCTAAGGACTGTGCTTTGCTGTGGATTTAGCAGACTCATGTAATCCATTGGTTGAATCTGACTACGATCAATTTGAGCAACAGGAGACGGTGGCATTTCAGGACGCTGCATCATTTGCTGTGCCGATTGCAATGCCATACCTGTCAACACAGGATTTTGTTGGGCATATTGACCAACAGAACCAACTCTATCCATAAAAGTAGGTTCATACAAAGATGATGCTTCTACACCGGGCATACCTAAAGAAAGTGGTCTTTGCATACCAGCAGCAGTAGCTTGGTTAAATGTTAAAGGTTGTGGCATTCCAGCCGTTAATGACTGAAAACCACCAGCAGGAGGAGCAAATAAACCACCTTTAGCGGCTTCATTAGCAATATTAGTCGGCATTTGAGCTGCTGCTTGCTGTGCTGCGGTTTGGAATCCTACGTTTGTTGCAGATGTAGGTAACGCAGATGTTACCAATGCAGGATTAGTTACAGCAGTAGTAGAGCCAGACAATGCGCTAGGCAAAACACCAGTAGCAGCATCATCAGCAAAAGAGAACATATTAGAAAGACCACCCTGCCCCATAAATGCACCACCAGCGCCACCTAAAGCGCCACCAAGCAATGCACCTTGCAATGGGTTATCACGATTAGTTAATCCACCGATAGCGGAACCAATCAACATTGGAGTAGCAGCAGCACCCATTATTTACCTCCCGATGGCGTAGCTTGTGTAACAGTCTGACCACCTTGAGGCACACTGCTAAACAAGTTAGCGAATTGACTAAGTTTTGCTTGTGGCAAGTTCTGTTCAAAGTTAAAGCGGTTAATTGCGTCTTGCAGTTCGGCTGAGGAATATTGCTCTTGTGCCTGACCTGTTGATAGAAGTCTTTGAATATCAGAATAGTCAGCAGCAGCCATCTGAGGAGCAGCCTGAGTAGCAGCCATCTGTCTAGCACGTTCAGCTTCAGCCGATCCGTAAGCCAATTGACCACCCTGTTCAGCCAAGGCACGAGCAAATACGTCTTGAGCGCGAGCTTCTTGTTCGGCTTGAGCAGCAGAGCCATAACGACCCATCGAGGAAGCCTTAGACTGAAGACCTTGGACACCTTCCGTAAATTGCTCACGAGCCTGACGATTAACGCCAGCCAAAGCACCCTCTAGGAATGGATTAACGCCTCGTCCTTGAATCGTAGCTAATTGCTCTTGCTGTGCTGAACGAACCAGCGGAGAACCCGCCATAGCCCGTTCCTGAGCCATTTGCAGGGCTGATTGAGTAGCCTGAGATGGAGAAACATAGGTCTGACCGGGGAAGAATGTAGGCGTACCAGACTCATAAAGGCGCTTGCCTTCTTCTAGTCCATAGGTAACATACGGCTTGATGTCTGGATCAATGCTCGTAGTCGTTGTGCTTGTTTGATTCCCGCCTCGGCTACCCATATTACACCTCGCAAATCCATTGTTTAGGACGGAAACCGAGTTGTTTCGCCCTACGTTGCCATCCTTGACGATGACTAGAGAAAGTTAGATATTTGACATTACCTTGACGGCAGATGTCTTTTATGTATTTTAATCCAGATTCAACAATTTGATAATTATTTTCTAACGTCCAAGCAGCCCATAGGTGCATTGTTTCGCCCATAGGTTGCAGGATAAAGAAGCCTACAAAATGATTATTTTCTAAAATTACCCACAGCATTGCCTTTTGGTTAAAGCAGTCTGTGTACACATCTTCTGGTATCCAATTCTCCGGGCTTCGTGTTTTGATTTTGTCCAAACCGGGGCGAACACTAGGCCACCAGTCCCTAAGTTTGTCTACAGGTATGTACCTAAACTCCATTAGCCCACCACAATGTAACCATAGGTTTTGTCTGCCGTATCATTTGACCAATGCGATATTGTTGCTTGACCTTGTTGCTGGCTAGAAACATACACATTAGATGTTGCTGAAGGAGCGATATAGCTAGCAGTAATAATCGCACTAGGAATTGATGGTCTGTCTGGGCTTGAGCTAGTTGGATATTGCTCAAGAGAAACGCCAGTATCTGTTGTCCGCCACATTACCTCAACGTAATCACCAGCATTCATTTCTAAAAAGAAGTTCATTGCAGCAATTAGATGAGATGGATCACCAGTGCTTTTTCTAGCTGGCATATGGAATCGGCTATTTGATCCAGCAACATTAGTATTGTTCTTCTTGAACCAGATGTCTACATCTTGACCATCGTTAGTCGTATTCTTGTACTGCAACGAAAACTGAATGTTGTATATCCCGTAGTTCCTGACGTTAATCCGCGAAGTATTGGAAACATAAATACCGTTAGAGTAATCTGTTGTATTTAATGCAACAGCATAGGCTGCGGTTGTGCTAGCAGCAGTCTGGTCTGTGGTGTCCTGAAACGCTCCGTAAGGCGCTGAATCGGCCTCAGCAGCATTAGATACTGGAACCAAGAATATCAGGCTGTCAAAGCCTATACGCTCGTCATAAAGGGTAGTTGTCGTGGCATTCCCTGTGGCTAACGTAATCCGACCCGTATTATTGGTCTTCCCGTCCATAACCCCACGAACAACTTCAGAAACCTGACGAGGATCTCCTCCAAATGGCGGTAATGTACGAAACTGAGTCATCGGTTACCCTGTTTAACAACGTCAAACTCTAAGCCAACAGCAGTTTTCCAGCTAGATCCAGTAGGAGTCAGTCTTAGTCGATGATATTCACCGTTAGACCTCAAGCTCACACGGTTTTCTGCATCTGGAGACACATTTGAGCCAAATTCCACTTGTTCAGCAAGATTATCCCGGCTAGAAACAGCGATAGAACCGCTACCATTGTCCACAATAGGCTTTGCCAGCATGACCGTAGACCTACCTACATCAATATCACCCGTTGATATGTTCGCAGTCTTAGGTTGGCCTGAAAAAGTAATGATCTTCTGACCGCTAACACCAGCAAATAGTAGTTGTCCACCAGCAAATACCCGTGAATCCAATGGAATATCAAGCGCATCAATGCTTGCGTTGTAGTTATCTACCTGCTCTAACGTAGCTGAAGGCGTTAATACATAAGCAATTGACGTTGCTGTAGTATCTGCGTATGACCATTTGTTAAGGTCAATCGAATACATCAGCATACTATTACCGCCAAATGTATTATTAAACTTCCATATTATTAACTTGGTAACAGGATTAACCGTAGCACTCATCCCAGTAAATATCTCACCCGGAATAGCATTGTCAAAGAACCAACGGTTTACCTTTTCGCTACCTATGTTCTTCGTTGACTGACCATCACAGACATAAAAGCCATCATCAGCAAGGAAATACGTTAGGTTGCCGTACTGAGCAATAGATCCGTTAGAAATACAGCCCAAAGACCGTGAGATAGCGTCAAACTGGAAGAAGAACGGTGAGCCTGTATAGGTCATCCGGTAGATAGCACGTTCCAAGAAGATCAGACCATACTCACCACCAGCTATACCAGTAATGTCACCACCGTCAGGAAGAATCTGTGTATCAGACTGAGATGCAGAACCCGGTGTCCAATCTGTCTCGTCATTTATGTCTGACCAGTAGACCTTGCTAGTATCAGTTCCGTCGTTAGCAGCAACCACAAAGTCACGCACAACGGTTACATACTTGGCAGTAGGAGCAGCAGCAGCTAGGTCAGCAAAGTTCGTGGACGAATTAAGTGTCCATGCTTGCAACTTGTCCTGACCATTAGCCAGAATCATCTTTGCGCCAAACTGAGTTACATCCCATCCCTCAACCGCTGTGTAACCCGTAGTCGTAGCAGCATCCAAGCTAGCATCAGAGCTATCAAACTTGTAAATCTGGGTTGTGCTAGCTGCAAACAATGTACTAACGCTGTCAAACTTACCAGCAAAGGTAATGATTAGATCAGCACCAGCAGCGTCAGAGTAATCAGCCTCGCCTTTAACTGGGGCATATCCATTAGCTACTGGGTAACAGTTCTTTGCATCTGTTACTGCACCTGTTACGCCGGGTTGATCTGGCAACCACTCACCAAACAGAATCTTTTGCATTACTGCCTCAACCAAGTATTAGAAGATTGTGATGCTGGTTGCCATGTATCAGCAGAAGGAGAAATATCATCCCACGTTGACGTTACGACAGAAGAATCACCCCACTCCTCGCCAATAATTTGACCATCAGCAGAGATTGTTGCATTGCCTGTAATTATAGGCGCACTATCAAATGTAGCATTCGCATAAGCAGAAACAGCCGCATTAGCAGCAATAGCAGCATTACCCGATGCAGTAAAGTTAGGTGCAGCAGTTACTACAGCAGAGCCAGTAACACTGCCAGAACCAACCCTTATACGTATCCCTGTTGCCGTAACCGTTGCATCGCAGTTAATACTACCCTGACCCATTAACAATCGAGTTGCGACAGCCGTAACCGTTGCACTAGCATTTACGCTACCTTGAAATAACCTTACCCTTGAGGCAAGACAAGATACATCTGCTAATGCAATTACAGCAGCACTAGCATCAACGTAAGTACCAGAAATAAAAGACCAGCCAAGGTTATTACCGGAGTCTACGTTTCCGTTAGTTGTGGTAGCTTGCCAAGTAGCACCGCCAGTAGCATTGCTGTCTTGAATATCAACATAACTAACTGATACCGCCCCCGATGACTTGGATAACGTAAATCGAGTTCCCGGTGTTGAACTACGGATTGAAACTAAGTTGCCAGCAGTCCCTGACAAGGTAAAGTTATTTACCGTTGTTGTAGTGCTAGCAGGGAATGTGATCTGATTAGCTGTCGGCACTGTTTCAGTAATGTCGTTAAACGTATTTGCGCCAGTAATTGTCAGCGTACCCGCACCACCTTGATTCAATGTGCAGTTGTAGACTGATCCACCGCCAACAAATGTCTTGGCACTAGCAGATGTCATGCTAATTGTGCCAGTTCCAGTTCCTGCGGTTGTGGTAAATCCGGTAGGCGCTGCGTTATTAAATGCTGTCGCGCCGGAACTTGATATCGTTAAAGTCCCACCGTTAAACGTAATGTTTTTAGTGCCTGTAGCTGTTGCTAAAGATGGTACGGTAAAAGACAGTCCGTTTAGATTTAAGGTTCCTTGAGTTAAAGTTGCAGAGGTTGAAACGCTTAAATTGTTAGTGAGCAGTTGTATACCACCACTGGGAGCATTTATATTTATTATTTGAGGAAATGTTTTACCGCCAGAATTAAGCGTCTTCGTTGACCTATTAGAAAACGTATACGTACCAGTCCCAGTAGGCGTTACGCCTGATCCGTAAGTAAAGTTTCCGTAAAATATTGGGTTTATAGTTCCCGATGCAAGCGTCATTGCATTAGTACGGGTTGATGTGTTAAGCGTACCAATGTTGTAAGCTATATTTATAGTAATGGTAGCTGACGTATTTAACCCAGTATTTTCAATAATTAC
>Ga0207942_1000342_pt1 | contig 12475 bp, 6 predicted proteins | sample LakMenEpi12Oct12_FD_150687 | JGI IMG/M metagenome (GOLD analysis project Ga0207942, IMG submission 150687) | Freshwater microbial communities from Lake Mendota, WI - 12OCT2012 deep hole epilimnion (SPAdes) | ecosystem: Environmental > Aquatic > Freshwater > Lake > Epilimnion/Euphotic zone ... | reverse complement strand
TTACCTTTCAATTTGGGAATGTTAGTTATATTCATCCCATTCATAGGAGGATTTATGCCAACTCCTTTGGTTTATCTAAAAGAGTTTGTCACTGGTAGTTCTTTATTTCTTACTGGTCTTAGAGGTCCAAGATTTATACCTAGGAAATCTGATCCATCGGTTAAAGATCCATTTGAAAAAATTAAACAGGCTCTATCTTTTGGTATTCCTGATAAATTAATTCCACTTCCCGGATTTGGCTTAGATGATCTTGATTCTCCGTCTAGGGTATTGAGTGACATTAGGAGTAATTTAAATAAGATATTTGATTCTGTTCCCCCTCCAGGTAATGTCCAGCAAATAAGGGATATACAAGAAAAGGAAAGGGAACTAAAAAGAAAGATAAGGGAAAAGGAAAAGGATTATAAGAGTAAAAGTGCACTTCTAGATTTACCAGCACCGGATCTTTCAGCTGAGGAAGAACAACTAAAAATATTACTAGGACAAAGGAAGGAAGGTTTAAAATCTGCCATAAAGGATTATCTCAAAGTAAGTATACCTGATCCTAAATCAATATATTTTCCAAAAGATAAAGATAAGTTAAAAATAGACATACCTGGGATAATAAAATCCTTGAGGATACTAAAAGAAATGAGAGCCAGTTTAGTCCCTATAGATTGTCCTAACTTTGTGAACTTTAAGGATGAAATGAGGGAGGTTTTAAAACTAATGAAAATAGTTTGCCCTCCGATATACCTGGATGAAAATCTAGGAGTAGCTAATTCTAGTAAGATATTTTTAAGAATTAGAAAAGACCCTAGGTTAATGACTGATGATGAATTCAGATCACTAGTAAAAGGGATAAGGGGATCTTCGATGGTGATAGCCAAAGTTATACTTTGGGGTAACAGATTCTCCGTAATAAAGAAAGTTAGAGACGGAGCATTCTCTTTAGTTGAAAGAAGTGAATTTGAAGGAGTTTTTAAATTTCCAGAAATAAAGATAACAAACTTAGCTCCTAGAGCACTTAAATTTTTCAGAAAGAAAAATCCTATTATAGAAGCTATGAAGTTTCGTATAATGGAGGGATTACTAAATATAGAATATACGAGGGAGGATTTTTCAAGATATGTTAGATATGACGGTGAAGATCCTATACTAGTTATAAGAGTTAAGGATTTAAAGAGGTTGGTGTCTAAAAAGATTGGATTAAGTAGGATTGGTCCTTTTGATCCTGTCAGACCCTTAGATCAAGAAGATCCGTTAATATCTAATTTCCCTTTTCCTAAAGGACCTTTATCATGTCTTAGCTCTTTGAATGGCGGATTCGGTAATGCGGTTGCAGCTTTTGAATTACCTACAGTTTTTCCACCTAAGCAGGATCAAGTTGCTCAAATTCCAGGATTAGGAGGGATTGTACAAGTTACTATACCTGGATCTGTCGTAAAGAACTTTTTAATAAGTACTCTGGATAAATCATTAGATGCTGGAGCTCTCGAAAAAATATTCCCAGAAATATCGGATATAAATTCACCCAAGTTTTTGAACATAGAGCCTTCTGATATACAGAAGATAGCTAAGAATCTGGTTACAGATTTAATAAAGCCAGAATCAAAGGATATACCTGCATTTTTAAATGTTCTAAAGATACCAGTGATTCCTAAATCTAGACCTACTGATATAATAGAGCAGGCGTTAATAGGAATGGGAGCTCCACCTCCTGCTAGAATCGTTTACAGTCTTTTCTGGCAATACTTCAAGAGTCTACCAAAAACGCCATTATCAGATATATTGGTGTTACCTAAAGTGACTGCTTCCGCAGAGTTGCTTTCTAAAATACCTTGGCCTCTTGCTGTTCTAATAGGAAGGAATATATTAAATATAATCAACCCGATATCTATGAACGACGACCATCCTGTTTGGAGAAGAATGAGCTTAAAGAATACATACTATGTGGTTTATTTAGACGAATTCTTAAGAAGCGCTGCTGATGTATCGGGATTATTCAAGTTTTTCCTCGGATCAGCAGATCCAGTATACCCTATACCGGAGCTTCCTTCCGAATTAAAAAAAGAGACCAATATAAAAAAATATTAATTTCTTGGAAATTTTAATCCAATTTTATACTAGAAAACAATACAAACCCAAATAATATGAAAAGCAAAAATTTTAGTTGTTTCGAGTACGAAGTTACTGAAAGAGAAAGATTACAATCGATGTATGATGGAACATTTCCTGAGGATGTTAGAAATATCTCAGGAAAAGATATACAAAATAATACCTCAGAGAGAGTTGTTATTACGTCTGTAGACGACGAAAAAGGTGTTGCCTTAGGTGAAACATCTTTTGGACAAACTATCATAATAGACACAAAGAAAGAGGAGAAAAACATGAGGAAGCTAGGATATCCATCTATGGAGATATCTAGTGGACAGGTACTCGATGTTGTGATCCATAAAGATTCTGGGGGATCGTTCAACGGATCGGTTTCTGCCGGATACGAAAAAGCACTTAAGAAGGAGCTACATAGATCTATCAAGGACGAGGATTGCGCATTTAAAGTTAGAGTGAAGAATGTTTGTAACGGAGGATTCATGGTGGATCTTTCTGGAATAGAATGTTTCCTACCTGGTAGCTTAGCAGCTGCAAATAGAATAATGAACTTCGCTGATTATGTAGGCAAAGAATTAAACGTTATGGTTGAGGTCTATGACCAGAAAAGAGATATCTTCGTAGTTTCATTTAAAAAATACCTAAGGAAGATCATCGACAGTGAGGTTCAAAATCTATCATTCTCTAGCAAGTATGAAGGAGTCGTTACTGGAGCTTCTAACGGAGGAGTTTTTGTTGAATGGGACGAGATCTATACAGGAATAATTCCTATGGACGACTCAAACAGAGAAACTCTTTCTTCTTATAGTGCTGGTGATGTTGTAGAATTTTATGTCTTAGATATAAAGAATCCACAAAGAATATCCTTGTCTGTTACTCAGCCTAGCGAGAAAATGAAAAATATCCAAGAAATGAAGGATACTTCGTCTGAAGTTTTAGGGGAAAATACCGATTTGAAAATATATAAAGGAGAGATTACTAAAATTAAAACCTTCGGTGTTTTTGTTAAAATGGAAAACGGATTAACTGGACTTATCGAAAAAGAAAGATTAGTAAACTCTATTAAAGAATATGAGGTTGGAAAATCGGTTGATTTTTCTATCTTGAGTGTAGATAGTTCTACTCTCAAAATACAATTAATAGAGAAATAAAAAATTGGCTAATTTACTTGGTAATGATTTTTTCTATTCTGCTAAACTTGGTTTCGAATTTGAGTTTTATAGCAACTTAAATAGAAACGAAATAGCATATGACCTTGGCAAGGTCCTTGGAAAAAAAGTGCTAGTTTTTAAAAAGTATCATTCCAACTTTAAACCAACTAAGGACATTTTTAAGTTAGAACCTGATTATTCGGGAGGCTCAAAAATGGTAGAATTTATTACTGGACCGCTTCCTTATTTTGAAGCGGTCGTAATATTAATAAAAACCCTTAAGTGGATAGACGAGAATGGATACACTGATAAGAAATGTGCTTTCCAGTTCGGTGTTAGTATAGACACTTCGATTTATCCTGACGTTCCTCCTATGACCCAAATAAATATTCTTAAATTTATATTAGGGTTTGATGAGAATATTATCTATAAAAGATTCCCAGATAGAATGGGATCTTTATACGCTAAGTCTATAAAAAGAATAGTGCCTTCTAATAAGTTTGTAGATCCCACTAACATATCTTTTATAGACAAGAATCTTTTTGACGTTCCTCTCGAAAAAAACATGGGAATTAATTTTTTAAAGGTCCCAGATGGATATTTTGAGGTTAGATATTTAGGAGGTAAGGATTATCAGAAAAAATATAATGCTATAAAGGATGTAATAGACTATATAGTAACCTACACTGTTGATGTTCTTAGATTCAATAACGGATTTACAGATAATGATGTTAAGATTCTTAAATTATTTCTGAATGAGATATACAAGAATTCATCGACATTTATAGATCCTGAGACGTTTCAAAAGAATTATCCTCACTTAAATGTAATGGTTGATCTTAGATCTGATCCACAGATTTTAAGATCTTTCTTCCTTAATATAAGAGAGGTTCTTTACGATATAATAGTAGAGAATAATATAAAGGAAGGAATTATAAATTACGATAGTAATCTTGGTAAATTCCAGCTAAAAGATATTAAAACTCAAAGAGCTTACTTGTTGAAGGACTATGATATCTTAGAAAGTGAAATAGCTGGAAATGTTTTAAACTGTAGATTGTTTACTTGTAAACTTAACGATTGCACTATTGAAGAATGTGATTTGATAACGAATAATGAAATAAACAGATCTAAAATAATGGTTTCTGATATTTATTTCACAAACACAGTTCATGATAGTTATATTGATAACAAGGAGAAGGAAATAAACTGTGAAGTGTTTGGTGGTATAATTAGATCTGGGTTTATTGGGAAACTTGCTACTATATCTCCAGAAACTGAAATAGTTAAAGAGGCTGAGGACGATAAGAAATTAAAAGGAAGTTCTAAAAAACAACAGTTCCCAAATAGAAACGAGGGTGAAGCTCTTTCTAAGCCAGTAAGATTTGGTGATAACAATTCTAAGCCATCAGGTATTCCTGGAATAAACTTCAAATCAAATAATTAATGTCATGACTGAAGCAGATCTAATACAGGAAATAAAAGATGACATATCTCATTCTTGTGCATTACCTTACAATCTAAATGAGCAAGAGATAAAAAGGATCATTAAAAGAGCAAGAGCATACTTTTATGATAACTATCAATATGCAGTAGAAGATAGAATTTTTGTATTAGGGAGAGAGCTTTTTTCAACACCTGCTTTCAGAGCAACTAGACAAATACAAATGCCTCAGTGTGTGAGATCTATATACGAGGTAAGAGAGGTTAACGGAGGAGGATTGATCGGTACACCGGATAAAGATTTTGGTGACTCTAAACTTTTAGGATCTGAGCTTATGCTTTCTCCTTTTGTTGGGGATAACCTAGTTTATAGAACGGTTTTATATTCATTCTTCGATTTAGCAAAAGCTTATCTTTTGGAAACATATGCTTTTAATTACAACAAAAACACCAAAAGATTAACCATATTAGGTAGAGATCCTAATAGAACTTATCAAACAGACGGAGGAAGCTCCAGTACTCTTTTTACTGGTACCGATGTTGGTGTAAGAGCATACATTGATATACCAGAAGAAAATTTATATGATGACGAACTATTTGTTAGATATTGTTTAGCAGAGGGTAAAATAAATATAGGTAGATTACTAGGTACATTCGAATACAATCTCCCTGGCGGTGTTAGAGTCAACTATAACAATATACAAACTATAGGAACCACAGAAAAACAGGAGATTATCCAGATGATAAAAGACGAGAATACTCCTTCATACTTCTTGCAGTGGAATTAATTTATTGTGTTATTAATTCTTGGAATATATAGAGCAAGATGGCAAGATTTTCTGAAATTTATCCAAGGAATCCTGATGATCCAAATTACAAGGAGGGTCTTTTACATACCGATGATGAGGTAGAAATCCTTATTGGTATGATTAAGAATTGTATGCTTTCTAGACCTGGTGAGGTTTTAGGAGATCCTTATTTTGGTATAGATCTAGAAGGGCTTATATTTGATCTTGGTGTAGACCAGAACACTTTAACTAGAGCTATAGATCTTCATCTCATGACGTATGTACCTATAGCTTATTCCCTTTTTAATGTTGAATTCAAAATCGGATTTTTTCAAGGAGATACTAGAGATGCTTGCGTTATCGATTTTGCAATAAAGGGTAACCCTATATTAGGAATTAAAATATTATAAAATGGATTTATTATCAAAAAATCGGGCAAAGATATCTGACTTATTAACACAGACTTTTGAGTTAATACAGGCAAGATATGGAATGTCTAATCAGCTATTTACCGTAGCTTCGGTGTGGGGACAAATAATATTTGTTTTAGATAACCTTTCCCAATTTATCTTATTCTTCATTGAGGATTCAATAACTGAATTAAACATAAACACAGCTACCAGAGAATCGTCTATATATGGATTGGCAGCTTTAACTGGGCACAATCCAACTAGAGCAATATCAGCTAAAGGAGAGGTTATTATAAAATGGAACGGTAAAGGATTTGAAGATATTGGAGGAAGCGCGGTTCTTATTCCTAAAAACTCCGAGATCAAATGTGTAAATAATGGTAAAACATATCTGCTTAAATTTCCACAAGAATACACAAGACTAAATCTAGATAGCACATCAAATTTAGCATGTTCTGTAGTAGAAGGAACGCTAAATGTAAATCAATATACCGGGAATGGTGGGAAACTCCAAAGCTATAATATCTCTTCAAGAGGAACTTCGAGTATAGAAAACTTTGAAGTTTATGTTAAAGTTAACGGTGTTGAATGGAAACAATACGATTCTCTCTATGATATTCCTAGGAACGGATTAGGGTACATAGTAAAAAGTTCCATAATATCTGGTATAGATATATTTTTTGGAACGGGTGACTTTGGGTTACCTCCATCGTCTGGATCTATAATAGAAGTTACCTACCTAGAATCTGCTGGTGCTTCTGGTAATATAGTTGTAGACGACTCTGCACAGGTTATATTTAGATTTGATTCTGAGGGAACAGATCTTTTTGGCAATACAGTAACTCTTGCAGATGTTCTTCAAATTTCTTGTACTATTGCTCCACAACTTGGAGCTGGACAGGAGCCAGTAGATCTAACAAGACTAATAGCTCCTAAGACATCAAGAAGTTTTGTTTTAGCAAATCCTACTAACTACATAACTTTCTTTGAAAAGTTTGGGCAATTTTCCATAATAGAAGCCTTTACAACTTTTGACGATCAGTACATAGATGACGATAATATTATTTACTTGATACTTGTACCAGATATACAATTGACTTTAAAAAGCAACGAAACGTATTTTGATATACCGGTTTCCAGATTTAAATTAACTCAACCACAAAGAGATAGAATAAATCAATTATTAGATGAGAGCGGACAGAAAATAGTTACCACTGAGGTAAGAATATTAGATCCTGTCATTAAAAAATATGTTGTTAACATCTCAATAAGTATATTCGAGGGGAATGATCCTGATACTGTAAAGTCACAGATAGTAAATACAATGAGCGATTACTTTTTGAATATCAGAAGAAGAGATAAGATCCCGAGATCGGATTTAATCGCTGCGGTAGAAGAAATAGAAGGGGTGGATTCGGTTTCACTTTATTTTGTTGGTGAAGAAAACGAAGCTGCTAAGGCACAAAATCCAAATTCACCAGAGATTGGCTTTGATGAATTTGGTGATATAGTTATGAGTAAGGACGAGATAGTTATTATATCCGGAGGATGGGAAGATAGAAACGGGATCTTTTACGATCTTGGAGCTGGTATGAATACCCTGTCATCTATAAATATAGATATTAGATCTATTGTTCCTTTCACTTATAACTCGAGAGTTAATAATATATTAAAGAGCTCGTTAAAAACAGGAAACTAAAATGGAAAAGAAAAGCTGGTTTGAATTTATAAACTCTCAGAACGATGTTAGATCTAATGTTGGTTTTGATTACGAAGGAAAAATATTCCAAAAGACATTGTCTAATCCTGTATTAAATGGTGATAATAATAGATTGGTAATATTAGCAAGTATAGAGAAAGTTGTTTATGCCCTGTTTGAAACTACTAAGTATATAAAGAACTATTTTAATTATACTGTTCCTAAAAATAACAAATACGTAAGATAGAATGGCTTTTGAAAATCTTTTATTCTTTAATAAAAAAGGGGACCAATATAATTTTAAATGGAATGGTGAATATTGGGAGGGATCGGTTCTATTTGAGGTAGTATCCGAAAAACTTTTTGAGATTGAACACATATTCGTAATTGAAAAATTTCTAAACCCATCTTCTGAAATAAAATATGGATTTCCACACTCCTATGGAGTTAGCCCGGGTGCTCCTGTTTGGAGAACTAGATGGGTTTCTAATTACGATGGGAGGACCAACGTAGAATCCATAATTTATACATACGAGCTTGGTGTTGATGGAAATCTGGATGCTCCTATACTCGTTAAGTCTAATAATATTGAGTTTTATCCTGAGGTTGTAAGTGGCGATACTATTTCATCTCCTGGTGGAATAGTTATAAGTAACGATATCAATCCATCTTCAATGCAAATCAATATTGCATTAAACTCTAACACTGAAGGGATATATGACAGAACTTTAATATTAGAAGACTATACTGATCCTAATAATCCGGTAACTATAATGTCTATTAACTTCCACGGTGAAGTAGAAGGCGAAGATAGTAGATTGTCTGTTATTCTAGGTAACTTTGGTAGATCATTTAATCCGGATGACGCTTTTATAGTAAGAGAAAGTGATATAAAGGAAGAATTTCCAGATTATGAGATAATAAACAAGAAAAGAAAGGAGTTACTTCTCACTGGAGAAAGTATATTCCCGTATTTAGGTTCATATAAGTCTCTTTTCAATGCAATAAAATTCTTTGGATACTATGATCTTAGAGTAAAAGAATATTGGCTAAATATAAAAAAAGATGATGCTGATACATTAACACCTTTACAGCAAAATCAAAAGATTTTAGATCAGCTATCACAGCCAAACTTAGAGGGCCAAAGTAAATTGGAACTGATAAGTAGTTTAATAAAAGACGAGAACGAGGGAAAATACAAGCAAGTAGAGATATACGGTAAAAAGAAGGACGGTACATTCGGACTAAAAAAACAGCTGGATAAAATATTCCCTTCTAAATCTTATAAGAAAACCGCTTTATTTGGTCTTTTCTATGATATTAACAGAGTAGTAGAGGATCAAGATGAGGATCAATACGGATACCCAATAGTTGAAGATAGCTTCTTGTTTAGTCCAGAGGAAGTACTTATAAAGCTATTCGGACTAAAAGAAAGATTAAAAAGAGATTACCTTCCATTAAATGCCAGGATTATTGATATAACCGGAGAGGGTGTTTATTTTAATATTTATAAAACAAGAGGCTGGACAGATTCTGTAGACATAAGTGAAATTAAAGGCGGTATAGAGGTTGACTTTACTGTTTTCCCTAATGAAGGTTACATAGAGGATTTAAGACCTTTTTATACAAAGCCAAATCAATCGGGTCTTTTATATCCTGCAGTAAATGGAACTGAGGCGGGCATAAGTCTTTATGGTAATACTGTAGATCCTTATTCGTTCTTCCAGGAATATCCTAAATCAGCAATACCAGCATTAGAAACTGCAGTAAGAAGCTTTTATGATGATGTTAAATCTGGAGAAATGCCTAAGTTTCTTGGAGATGGGGATTACGATCCGCCAGGGTATAAACTATTTTCTGATAGCAGTGACTATGTTTTTCCTGCTGGGTGTCCTATCATAATAACGAATAATACCTTTGATCTCTCTTGGGAAGAAATAAGTGGTAGCTGGACATCTTTCGATACAACAATAACCCTAACTGATTTAGATATAGCTAGTTACACTAGTACAACTTCACAGAATCCAGGGGGACCTTTACAAAATGCCTATAGTACTGACACATTTACATTGCCTGATACTTTTCCTAGCAATACAACAATTAATATAGGAACAGGAAAGGATTGGTTTTCTACCACATCACCAGAGGTTATATTTGTAAGAGTGGAATCAGTGGACTCTCCTGGTAATTTAGTTTTAGGATACTGTAGTTCTGGAGATTATAATACACTAACCGGAGATCTTTATATTGAATTCGTATACACAAGGGGATCTGGAGAATATTCAAATTGGAAGGTCAGTCCGACGAATATTAAATTCAGTTCTTATGTTTTTGATTACTATCAGAATTTTGTACACTCTAACGGATTTTATTCTTGGGACAGAATACCATATTTGGATTTCTATGAAATAGAATGGACAATATACAAGGATGATGACGATAAGCCTTATTATTTCCAGATAACTGGTGATTTACCGGGATTGGATACTCTCGTGCATTTTTTACCATATGACGGGGAGTACAATGTTAAATGTAGAGTTTGGGACACATTAAATTCTATATCTCTGGGTATAAAAAGAGGGATAGTAAAAGTAGATAAGAGGGGAATAGAACTAAATACTATTACTAGATTTAGAGAATCCGAAATCTATAACTGGGACAATATGCCTCTTAAATGGGATAGCTATTTTTCTCAATGGATTTTCCCAGTAGAGAACACAAGTAACTTATTAGATATTTCACAATTTATACAGAACTATCCTGAATACTCTAATAACTTTAATGAGGGTCAACAATGCGAGGTGTTAACTAAATTACCTGAAGTTAAAGCCACCGCAACTTTCGATATAGGTGCGGATGAAATAGGTATATCTAGTATTGTTAGCTCTTATAACGGAAGTGGATATGATTTAGCTACTGTTACTACTTTAACTCCTCATGGGTATTCATCAGGATCAACTGTTTGGATATACGATGCAGCCGGCGCTCCTTATGGACAATACCCTATAACAGTTACTGGAAGCAACACATTTGAGATCCCTGACATAATTATTACTCCTATAAGCGGTGGGCATGTTTATGGATCGGGTACAATAAATATAATAATTGATTCCGTTCAGGTAGCGTCTTGTAATTTTCAGGGTGATTTAAATTCAACGACATCTTTACTGTATAGTATCATAAATGCTTCTCCAATAAATCCAAAGTATAAAGTTGTATCCTTAGTTGATTCAGTTATTCCTGGATACAAGACTTTTACTATACAAGCGCCAAACAACTCCGGTTCTTTATGGAACGGTAAGTCAGTTATAATACAGGTAACCGGATCAATACTAGCATCTCCTATATCTACTAGCTTCTCTGGTGGTGTTAACGAAACAGAATCTTACGTTCCTTATGACTTCGTTACTATCCCTAAAAAGGAAATGAAGTACTGGGGTACTAAAAGGTTATCATGGGAAACTTTTGAAGATTTTGCTTTTGAAAAAGCTTATGCTCATACATGGGATATGTACGACTACCATAATGATTGGCTAGGTGGGTTCGATTTATATTCACTACAATATGGTGATAGGATTAGAGTTACTAGTGATTCTTCTGGAATAATATTAACTGAAACAGATTCGCCGAATAATAATTATTTAGATTTAGAGGAAGCAGCAGACCAATTAAACAATTCTGGTGATGTAAACATTGATAGGTTTGATTACACTGTAAGAGGATTCTCAGCTCTTCCTAATAATTTTTATATAAACAGCAATCCAATTTCACCAGACCTTAGCACAAACCCAGGTCCTAAGAACATAACTTCTAAATTTTTCAAGATTCCAACATATTCACCTGTTCTTTTCGAGCCAACAGGATTAGCTTGGGATGCTGATGGAGATATATGGGTAACTGGGGAGGATGTTATAAAATTTGATGGATTAAATTACACCACTTATGACTCTACTAACAGTGTAATGCCTGGTGTATCTATTTTAACAAATTGTATAAAAATTGATAGAAACGATGTTAAATGGATCGGTGTAGAAAACAGTTTAACACCTCTGGTTAAAATAGACGATAGAGATCCTTCTAACAGCTTAGCTTATTCCGTAAGTGATTTCGTAGACAATGGAGGAAACCCAGTTAGTCCTATAACTGCTTCAAGTATAAATGCAATAGAAATAAACCCTCAGAGCGGTGATATATTTGCAGCATTTACATGTAACTCGTCTCCTTCTTTCGACGGACTTTTATTTTACGATTCACATGCGAATTCTTGGGGACTTTACACCACAGCTAATTCTGATATTCCTTCCGATAACATCAGAGATCTTAGATTAGAATATTACGGAATAAACAAATGGTATCTTTGGATTGCTACAGATAATGGCTTATCAAGATTTAATGGGGTTAGTTTTAAAAATTACAACGATGGAAATTCGGGACTACCTGATAATGATGTTTATTCGATTGAGCTTGATAAATTAGATCACAAATGGATAGGAACTGGATCTTCATTAGTTTATTGGGATAATACAAGATGGGCAGTATGGAACAATGGAACTAATCCAGAGATATCAACTGGAAAGTTCGGTAATATCGTAGAGACTGGTAATGCTAACATATGGTTTACAATAGATCAGGGATCTTCTCCAGGAAATGCGGAGCTATATTTCTTTGATGGATATTTCTTTACTAAAGTTTTATACAGGAACGATGGAATTTCTTTAATAAATCCTTGTAATGTACTACACGGTAAAACACTTCTTTCTGCTCCATGGAAAACAATTAAGAATGGAGAAACTACATATCCTAGAAATTTGATATTCCTGACAGAGGACGGCGAGATAGGAAAGCTTGACTATATTATACCTCATGTACATGCAAGTTCTAAAATATCTGATG
>Ga0207942_1000340_pt1 | contig 12490 bp, 13 predicted proteins | sample LakMenEpi12Oct12_FD_150687 | JGI IMG/M metagenome (GOLD analysis project Ga0207942, IMG submission 150687) | Freshwater microbial communities from Lake Mendota, WI - 12OCT2012 deep hole epilimnion (SPAdes) | ecosystem: Environmental > Aquatic > Freshwater > Lake > Epilimnion/Euphotic zone ... | reverse complement strand
CTCTTTTGTGTACCAGATCTCTTGAGGATATTCAGACGGAACGATGAGGCATCGCGTTTTGTTCACAGCAATGAGCTTAGGCGATGGTGGTGCTATGTTTTCTAAAGCCCCCCCAGTTGTGTATAACACCTCATTCCCTATGATCAAAGAATCTGCCTGAGTGTCTTGATAGGTGATTTGATACGTTGTGGGTGTGTTGTATGTGGGCGATGATAACGACGTGATGCGGTAAAAAATGATCCCATTCGCTTCAGTTCTATAAAGTGAAATGATGACACTAGGATTAGTTTTTAGTGTCATTGACTCAGGAAGCGATTCTAAAACTAACCAAACTGGCTTAGGACCACTTGCTACGGTCACTGAATTACTAAATGTCGGCGCGCTTTGATGTCGTATTCCAGCGGCATCCGTCCACTCATACACAGCAGCATATCGATACGTCCCATTGCCTAACGTATTAGCTGTTGATGTTGTTGCGACGCCCGCTTGAAAGTATTCAGCGAATTTATTGAATCCATATTCGACTAGTTGAGCGCCGTCGTAGGATTGTAGAATCCCACTTTGCACCACTAAATTATCGATAAACTCTTCGCTAAAATACTGGTTAATTGAATCAAAGGTTAAGGTGCTTAGATAAATGCCCTGCAACCAAAGTCTAGTTGTATCGGTAAACGTGACAAGACGTGACCTAACACCTAAGGGAACACCCCAAGTGTTTCCTGTATAATTTAAAAACTTAGGAAGCGCAGAAGTCGTCTTAACTTCTTGAGCTTCGCCCGGGCGCATCTTCGCTTGAATAGCGCCATTTTTTGCCGAATACACATAGTAAGTCGGCTGTTCTGTTGAAACATATTCACCTACAAAAAAGATGTCGTTATTAGCGACAAAGGCTTTCGAGACTAAGTGTTGATTTAAAAACTGTGAAGCAGCAAGCGTGCCACCAGTTATTGTGGCCGTATAAGACCTAACATTCCAAGACCAGTAGTAAGGCGCAATCGCTCCATTGTATGAGCCCTGTGGTGTTACCGTAGCAGTACCACTCGTTGTGATATTTAAACGATCGGCTGTAATATTTCCTAAAGCGCCATATAAAGTTGTGTATGCTTCAAATCTATTTGCAGTTGTAACTCGCACAAAATAATCAGTGCTGGTTGATAAAGCTGGCGTTGTCGCAAGAGTAGCAATGCTAGAAAATCTAATCTTCATGCCAGTCTGCAAATCATGACCATTGCAAACAAACTCTTCTGTCGTTGTATCTCCACTTGTGACGCTGCCAGTAATCATCCCAGCTTCTGAAATGACAACATAAGCTTTTGAGACATCCGCAGGATCTATCGCTATCGTTAACGCCTTGATGTCGCCTGTAGCTCCTGTGACTGAAGTCGGAGCGAGGATCTGACTTAAAACGATCGAGCGCACAAAATAACGGACGATCGCATTGCTCGTGTTATAATAAGCCACCCAAAGGTTGTTTAAAGAATCGCACGTAATCGCAATACATTGATCTGCGTTTTCAGTGATCGATGTCGTATCTTGTGAAACTGTAATAGTGGCAACGTTAGCGTTACAAATCCCAAAAACGATTCCGCCACCCTGTTCATTATACGCAAAGGCAAAACGAGTGTTGTCTAGCTTATGCAAATCAAAATGCTGATTAGCTAAAGTGGTGTTGATATTAGAGCTTGGGAAGTTTTGCTCCGATTGCAACGCTCTTAAATTGCTTCGATCAATGCGCCTGTAGCGGATATTTTGAGAACCTGAAACCGCGTAAACAATGTACGCATAAGCATCTACAATAATGACTTGTGGTGAATGAGCGCCTGCTGTGGTTGTTACTACGGCCTTGTTAACTATCACTGTGTTATCTGAAAGATCGATAACAGAGTATTTAATCGCCGCTGTTCCGACGTTTGAATCCATCCATGCGTAAACTGCGATGTTATCAACGGCATCCCAATCCGCAGCCGTCTGAACGTTGTTATCATCAACGACTTGAGTCGAGCCCACTAACACCTGTGGAGTTTTGCCAATGCCATTAAATAGATTTGCGCTCGGTGAATAACTTGCGCCATATCCTTGCCCAAAAACCAGCAGCTGCTCTTTATAGGAGCCAAGTGCTTCAATGGTATTTAATGTAATTGCCGCGCCAGCGTCTGTGAATGAGAGCGAGCCTTGAACAAAGTTTACGTATCCATTTCGTTTGCTAATGGCACCAGTCTTGGTGAGAACTCCGTTACTTAATCCCAGTAGTTTATTGTCTGTGACATATTTAGCATCGGTTTTGGTATCGATGCCGTTTGTAAAAACCACTTGTAGGTATTGAGTTTCTAATGCCACGTGTTTAGCCTTTTAAAGTTCAAACGCTACTAATTCCTGATTGTTACAAAATATTTCATCGCCACCAAGCCCCGCAGCAGCTTGGACTTTATAAGTGTATGTCCCGGCTGCAACAATATCTATATATGACCATGAAGAGCTAGGAACGGCGACTTGTAATTGTTTACCAGTCGATGCGCCGTCACCAAATAAACACAAAAGCCGCTGTTGCGTTAAGACAGTTGATCCTCTTACAAACGCAAGAACGCCTGAAACAGTTAGGGTTGTGGTTGTTGCGCTTGTATTAACTCTTACGTCTCTTTCAGCTGTCGTGGAAGTTTGTGGACGAATAAATAAATAAACAGGTCGACCGCTGGTTGTAATTGTCACACTCAAATTGGTTACATCAACAAGGGATGTCGACGTTGTTGAAAACGTACCAGAATTATTACTAACAGCCACACCACGAACGCCGACAGTTGTGCCAGTTGTGCGCGTATATTGATTAATTACATTATTCGCACCAGTCGCCGTCATGGCTTGGCCAATGGGATCGGCACCAGTGGCGGTCATATTTTGACCGATACTATCGTAAGTAATCGTTTGAATTGCTCCACCAGAAGTAAACCCTAAAGGCTGTGTTGATGCTGGTGCAGCATCTGGAAGCGTTATTGTGTACGTAGTAACTGAATTGCTTACTTTCAGCGTGAGAAAATTGGTGGCACCCGAATTAAATGGGTAAAGCTGAATGTCAGAAAAACTTTGCTTCGCAAAAGTAGTAGCGTCTGCTTTCCAGCTAAACGTGTTCGTCGCAAATTGCGCTGAAGCCGGAGAAGCTAAGCCCCCGATAGATCCCGATGTCCCTGAAATACTTCCCGCATTCGTGATTTGAACCGCAGTTCCCGCACTGTTGGTATAGTACAAGTCACCATTCAACACGTGAACATTAGGCCGATCATTCGCGCCGATAGGACTCGCGCCTTGCACGTTTAATTGCAAAAACGACAAATTAAATGCCTTCTGGTTACCAAAGCTTAAGGCCGCATTGATATTCAATCCCGCTGTGGGTATTTGAACGCCTTTGCCAAGACTATGGTCATGAATGTCGATGATATTAAAGTTGTCGACAATGTTGGTTCCGGCTGTGGCTCCAGGTGTGACGCCAACGACTGGTAATGTGAGGCCCATTGCAGGTGTGGTCATAAATACTCCCTAAAATACCCAAAGATCATACTTGCCCGCGATGTCTGCTCGCAAACGAATGAAGCTTTTTTTATTATCTGATTCTGATTCTGCTAAAGAAACGCCTGGCCCGTAATACGCATTAGCGTCATTTATTCTGTATTCGATATTTCCAACAACGGCTAAGGTCCCACTGACCGGATAATTGCTTTGATCGCGTCTAAATAAAGCCAAAGTGGAAAATCCTAGATTTCGTGTAAAACCACAATAAGCTAAATCCTGGACAGTAGTAATAAACCACACCGCGCCAACTGGTTGCACTAAAGACGCACCAACACCGCTGTTATCAAAACCAGCAAATGGAAGAGATCCAATAAAAACAGCTCCAGCAGCTGTGCCGCCTAGTGTTCCAGACAATCTAAATTGTAAACGGCACATAGTCCCTTGGCGAGAATAGGTAGCCATTGCTACAGAAATCCCTGTCCAAAGAAGAGATCCATCCGCTGAAATCGTCGGTGTCCAAGTAGTCCACGGCTCAGCTTCAGATCCCTGTGGTTGTTTCGTAACTATAAACCCTCTGTAAGGACGGTCTAATTTATGTTCAACCAGGTTAGGACCATAAACTAAATCAACGCCTTCAAGCAAAGTACCATCTAAGACTGGGTTAGTAATGAAGGGTTGAAATGTCTCGCGTACGTTATCTTGCACGCCTTGCAAGCTTGGGACTTTAGGATCGTTGATCTTTTTAAAATTAGAGATCATCAATAAAACCTAAATTCGGTTCCTTGCTCAAATTCAATTCGTCTGGTGTCTGCAATCCTGGGTGAGAACGCCGCATCACGATTACCAGCAGCTTCTTCAATTCGTTTAATCAAATAGGCTTTGCGATTAGTTAGCGCAGCAGTGTTCGACTCTTCCTTCTCAAGACATTTGATCGCCGCATCGACGATTACATACTCTTCCCAGCCAGAATATCCGTTAAATGTATCGGCATCTAAAACTAAATAAGTGGGAAGTGGTGCATACCATAAGCGAATGTTTTCGGAGCTAGTAGGCATTGGAACAAATCTAATGTCATTGCCTTGCACTTTGTATCTTAAATACGCCGCACCAAAAACACCTCGATAGAGCGCTGTTGTGTATTGATTTCGCTCCGAGAACTCAAATCGTTTGAGAGTTGAATACTCTCCATTTTGAAGCTGAAGATCGACCCCGATCAGCTTATAGAAATCAGCAGGTAAATTGTAAGTGTCTGTGTTCGGAATAAGCGCAAAGCTTGTATTGCTCAAAAAGTAGTCGTTACCAAACTTCTGAACTAATAAATCGTAGAGTTCAGCGATAGAGGTGTTGATAAAACCAGTTAGCTCATCGTTTGCAATGTATTGTGAATTTTGCATGTCCGCTCTTTGTCGGACTTGGGTTTTTAGTTGTGCGAGCGTTAGTGTAGCCATACATCCCCAAAAAAAATCGGGGGGCGTGACCCCCCCGTTGCCGTTTAGCTTTCGCCCTCTTCTTCGCCTTCTTCTTCCGTCTCTTCTGAGTCTTCACGACACATGGAGACGAAATTCTTGAGATACTCGGCAAACTTTTCTACATCTTCAGCCGCAATGGCTTTCATGATGAGCTTTGCCTGAGACATCATAGCTTCTTTGTAAGCATCCGCTTCTTCTGGCTCTTCCTTAGGCTTCATTTCAATAGGCTTTGGTTCTTTCATTTTGGAAAGAACTTCCATTGCTACTGAAGACTTTGGAGCGTCCATTTTCTTCGAGCTTACAATTATCGCCGCAAGTTTTTTAGGGCCACCCATGAGCATCATGGTTCACCTCTTTCTTACGGATTAATTGTAGAGTTCTTAAATACCATTGTTATGTAAAGCGTGGTTGCTTCTGTTGTAACATCTGTTGGTGTTGCACCCGTCAGCAATCGGAAATCGATTTGCTTTGAAGCAAGAGTTACAGCGTTGATTTGAGGATTCAAATCCTGAGCTGTAGCCTTTGCTACGACAATGTGACACGCCAACAATTCAGGCCAAGCATCTTCCAAAGTGATTCTGAATGCTCCCGTTCCAGTACGAGCAACTGAGGCACCAAGGATGGCGTTTGCTGTAACACCTCCAGTACCTGTAGCCACTGTCACAGAACCAGCAAGCACGCTCACTTTGTAATCTAGCCCTTGAATGTTTTTCATGTTTCGATCTGCCATTTAATTTTCTCCTTGAAAAACCTAAGGGGCCGAAGCCCCTCTAGGTCATTATCTATTAGCTAGCTAGAGCAATTCGCGCATTGTAACCAGGTGCCGAGCATCCTAGCTGTGCATAGTATCCTACGCGCACTTCAACTGCATCTGAGCTTGCTTCTCTGAGCATTTTGTTTCCGTCGGAATCCAAAATACGAGGCGCATCGCCCAAGGAGTACAGACCCCAAGCGTCCATTTGAACAAAGTAAGCAACTGCCGCAGGACAGTTTTGATCACCAATACAAATGACAGGCTTTTTGTTTCCATCGATCATGACGCCTTTGAACGAAAGTTTAGCTTCGTAGCCAGCATCAACATCAACATACTGAACTTTAGAACCCAAAGCTTTTTTCAAGTTTGAAAGGTTCGCAAAGCTCATGAAGCAGTAGTCAGGGCTTCCGCCTTCTCTTTCAAGAAGTGAGAGACCATCGACAAGAGCTTCTTCGATAGGTTGCGAAGAACCATCGTAACGAACGCCACCCAAACGAGTGCTGTCCGCAGTTCGGTCAACGCCAAAGAATGAAGTTGCAGTTACGGATGAAGGTAACCAAGCATCCAAGCCTTTTACTTTTGCATTCAAGTCACCTTGAACGAAAATGTAGTCAGCAGCGGTCAACCCCGTAATGGTGTTCAAGTTAGCGCCAACTGTCATCGATCCCGCAGAACGGTTGATTGCAGTAACAGTCAAAGGACCACCTGCTCGGGTTGCAGACAAGTCACCGGTGAAGTTGATTTTCATTCCAACTTCAAAGTTAACAACATCTTGTGCAGTAGCGAGTGTCAAAGTAGTACCAGTAACGGTGGCGTTAATACGGCCAATCGCACCAGTTCCATCTCGATAAAGAGCAGTTGCCAAAGATCGAGTAGCAGCTTGAATAGCGCCATCAACTTCTACAGTAACGGCTTTCATGAAAGCGCCACGATCGTTTTGCGAAGCTTCCAGGGTCTCGTTATCAATCGAAGCCAAAGAATAATCTTTGTTTCTAGTAATGGTGAATCCACTGAGTTTTGATTCGTTTTTGTTTGCTTGAGCAGTTGCAAAAGCAGCCGATCGACCTGTGGGGTTACCATAGATAACCGGAATGGGCATGTTAGAACCCACAAAATCAGTGTACTTTGGAACAAGTGCCAAGAAAGGGTTATTCTTATACACCATGTTTTGCATAAAACCTTTGGTGTAATACTGCTTCAGCGCTGGGGCGAAGCTTGTCAGATCTAGTGCCATTTTAAACTCCTAAATTAAGTATTGAATCTAAGCAGAGATGCGGCTTCTCTGAGACGCTCTTCTCTGGTCAACTCACGATCCATTCGCGGTGACGATTCTGTTTTATTTGTTAGTGTGACCCGCGGTTGTGTAGATTCTGCCTTTGCGGGAGCTTCTTCTGCCTTAGCTTCAATAAGAAATTTAGATGCAAATTTTGATTTGTACTTATTTGTACGGGTGAGGCGAGCTGCATCTTCCTCTACCTTTTTCTCAAGGTAACCTTCAACCAAGTCAGCCGCCTCTTTCAGTGAAAGAATGCGACCAGTCTGATCGTATTGCTCCTCGATGACATTATAGACTAAATCTTTTTGATCCAAAGATTTAATTAACTCATGGTCCGTTGACGTATCAATGAAAGCACCGATTTCAGCTTTAAATGCGTTTACGGCGTATTCCTCTTGAGCTTTTTGAGCTTGGATTTCTTTTTCTTCATTTATCTTTCGATACCCTCCGAGTTCATTTTTTAGCTCTTCGAGTTGTTGCTGCAGCGCAAGCAAGCGGTCATTTTCTTGATCGCCCGAAAGAGCCTGAGCTGTAAGATCCTCAAAGGAAATACCTTCAGACTTAAGATTTTTAAGAGGATTTTTTTTAAGGCCATCTTTCCAGGATTTGTAGCCTTCGTTCTCTCGTCGTAGTTGTTCGATTTCTTCTTTGAGCGCTTTTGCCGCTGCCTTTTCTTCCTGAAGCTTGCGCTCTTTTTTTGCGAGCCAGTTGAGTTTTTTAGTAAACTCGTCATCTTTCGGTAGCTCTTCTTTGACCTCTGGTTTTGCTGCTTCATTCGGTATTGCCTCTTGAACAGGTGTTTCCGTCGTAGTTTCTGGTTTAGTTTCGGTTGATTCTAGCGTTTGCGAAGTTTCGGACATTGCTTTCTCCTCTCAATTAAACGGTTGGCAGTGGCAGCATTTCACTTACTGGGGCAGCCTCCGGTACACCTAGGGGGGCTTGTTCAGGCATCGGTCCGGGCATAGGTGCTGGTGCTTGCATCGATTGAAGCAAGGCTGAGGCCTCCTCGATCCATCTGCGAAGTAACTCAAGTCTCTCTTCGGGAACCTTGTTCAGCTTGGCCCTCAGGTAAGCGCTTTGACATTTGCCAATACCGTATTCCAGATTCTGAAGCGGCTCTGGAGCCTGATAGATTCCCTTTTTAACCATGTTATCGATTGTAGACATAATGTCCTCAACTGCTGCGTTAGCAAGGGACATGGTTGTTTCAAGATCTGGGAAGTCGAGCAGCTTAAGGCCATCTTCTCGTGAGATAAACCCAGCCTGTAGTAGCTCTTGCACATCGGCGAGTCGTCCAGCCGGTGTCTGCGATAGTGAAGAGGTTGGAAAGAGTCGCATGATATAGGAATCTTCTTCGAGATCGACTTCCTTCCAATCGATTTGCTCAATGCCTTTTCGATTAGGTACTTTGATTTTTAAAGATCCGTACTCATCCGCAATCTCTCTAGCCAAGTTAATCATTTGCCGAGAGGCCTCTAGGTACATGTTCTCGTAAGCTTGAGCCTTTAAAATAAAGCGCTCTGTTTCGAGATCGTTATAAACTCTTATGGCTTTGCCAGAATCCAGACCCGCTGGCTTAAGAGCCTGGGCACTTAGTTGAGAGATCCCAGCGATTTCAAAAGCTCGCGAATATAAACGATCAAGCTGCGCGTAAAGATCTGGTGGAATAGCCTGAAGGAAATCATAAACAGGCTTAGTGCCTGAGAACTCTACAATCCCACCGATGTCGTTGTTTAAATGCGAGTAAACGACCTTCGCACCCTTTTCGACAAAAAGCTTAGGTACAGTGAGTCTAAGGATCTGCTGAATAGTTCTTAAAATGCGATTGATTTCAACCTGAATGCCAGTGAGTTCTTCGGCCAAGGATTGACCACGAGCCCCAAACAGTGGAGCCGACCACTGAAATTGTACGAAAGGGAAGTAGTCATACTTCCAGTCATCTTCGACAAGGATACCGTTAGGAATTACAATTGCGTGCTTTCCGAGAGCATTCTTTGAAGCAAGCTTCCAAGCTTCGATCACTTGAATTTGATCTGATAGACTTTGAGTCACTCCATAGCGCACTTCTGCATCTGGAGCGTTTAGAATCAGATTCTTTTTGGATGGAAACATATCAATGAGCACATCTCGGGGATAATACTTCAGCTGATACAGATTCGAGTATTTGCCATAGTAGGCTTCAATATCGTCAAAGAAGAGCTCTTGGTTGTGAACTCGCTCGATTTTGATGTCCCTCTCTTCTCGATAGATCTTTGCAAAACCACCGGTGTTAAAAATGCAACCATCTCGAAACACCATGGGCAAAACTTCGTAGATCTTTGTGAGATAGAACAAGCCGTCGTTATAAGCTGTTAGTTGCTCTGCAAGCTGCTGCTGTGCCCAGTCTCCACCAGAAGTCAAAAACATAGGCCGAGGTCGATTCTTACCAATTTTGTTCGTGATCGTATCCACACAGGACTTGATGACATTCAAAGTCAGGTTATTGCGCTGATAAGCATTTGCACTTGCGGGTGCATAATCCATTGCGGAAAGACCAAAGATGTCAGCGTTACCGTAAAGCTTCATGTGCTTAACGTTCTCTTCGGTTACATAATTTTGCTGCTTCTGAAGGAAGGTAACGATTGAGTTAACAGTTTCGGGAAGCTGATCTTTGTTTTTCTTCCACCAATAGGTATCAAGTTTTCGAGCCACAAAATCTCCTTATTTCGCAGACCAAAACAGGTCTTCGTCGTTTACTGGTTGTTTAAAATCGGGCGAAAGAAGGTTTTCGAAGGCTTTTTGCTCTTTGCGATTGAGCCAGGACTGTGGTGACAATTCGGCTTCAAACTCACCACATTTGATTTTCACGAGTTTATTTTTACGGGCGAACAACAGTAGTTTTTTAAATTCGGCCAAAGTCAAAAAAGCTCCTCCTCTAGTTCTTGTTCTCGGCGCTTGGCAATGATCTGTTGAGCTTCCTTTTCCAATTCAGCGAGAATAAAATCTTCTGAATACGGATTAAGTTTGGGGTCTTTTGGTTCAAAACTCCAGTGTTTTGATTCATTGTAAGCGTAAAGCATTGCATCACACAAATCGACGGGCGTTCGATCATCTTCTAAGCCTTTGTCATTTTTTGCGACGGTCTCAAGTTGTTCGATCAAAGCGTTGCAATGAGAGAGCACAAAAAGATTTCGGTCGATAAAATCGCCGTTAATGAAAGAAATGCGAGTGGCTTTGTCTACCTTTTCGGCTGCTTTAATTGGTAGTGCATGACGGCGTCTTAGTTCTTCGGCGATAGATTTTCCAAGCCCTCCCGTATCGGCAACGATAGAAGCTATTTTAAAGCGCTCCATAAGTGATTTAGTCTTTTCGGCAATCTCCGACGGAATCATTTCCGACTGCGCTTCGCTGTGTATAACAAAGCTTTGCTTTGAAGATTCTGAGTAACTCATAACCACAAAGGCCGTGGCGTCATTAAAGCCTAAATCAATGCCAAGGATATTAGTCCAAGCAATGCCGGAGGGGCGTTCTGAGACTGTGTTCTTTTGCCGATTAAATTTGTAGAGCAGCGCATCGAGATCAAGGACCCACTCCCCAAGCCACTCTCTGCGGTAAGTTGGATTCTCTTTAGTCCAGTTTCGGCGCTTTAAAATCTCTTCCATGAACTCCCGAGCATTCGGGACAAAGGGATTGTCTAGCACTGACCAGGTAAACTGCTTAAAGCCACGCTCTTGAGTCGTAATCTCGTAAAAGAACCCAGTGGGTCTAATCCCAGGCGTGCCGTAGATGTCTAGTTCTCCATTGAAATCGACAAGGGTTGGAATAAGGATGGAATCGATCAAATCCCCTAGATGGTCTTTAAAGTCCTGCCCCTCATCAATAACGGCTCTTTTAGCTTTAATACCCCGTAAGCGTGCGGCGAAGTTCTTTTGATCTGCGCCTACTAAAAAGATCTCGGCCTTATTTGGAAAGGAAACGGTGAGAGAGGATTCACTTGGAGTGCATGGGATCTTAAACTTTTCAATGAGGTCAGTCAGAGTGGGCCAAAGAATCCTTCGGGCTGATTCTCGCGTCAATGCGAGGTATGGATTTTGAGAGAGCCCAGTCTTTGCGGCCTCAAGTAAACGCACAGCCGCAAGGAAGGATTTTCCACTTCTTCGTGTGTTTAAAGCGGTTTTAAATCGGTGAGAGTCCCGATGAAACAGCTTTTGTTTTTCGAATAGAATGTCGACGGGCTTTAGGTCTTTGTCGATAAAGCGGCGCTTGGCTTCGGCGAGAAGGTCAGCTTGCGATAGCGGTATCAACTTTTGCTGGGCGTCCTCGCTTCTTAATTGTTTCACGTGAAACATCCCCTTCTGTCTCTGCAGTCTCTTCAAAAAACTTCATGTAGGAAATGTTAGCTAAGTTTACCCAGACTTCGGCGTTTTTGGTTTTGACTATGACGCCCTCTGGCTTGTCTTGATAGATTAACTCAAGGCCGTGTGGGTGAAGATGGCTAATCCCTGAGGCAAAATGAAAGCGCTCCGAGCCCGCAAAATACACAGACAACGACGTTTTGATTTCTTTGATTTTCATATGATGATTCTCCGTTTCGATTGGTTAGCGAAAGCTTTTTTAACAACGGGAACTGTATCTTCAGGCAAACACATAATCTTGTCGAACCACATCACTACGTCCTCTTTCTCTCCGTGGCACTGAACTAAAAAGCTCATGCTGCTGTTGTCCGGATTGAAAGTGATGCCGAATTCATTCACAGGCTTTGAGCAGACATTGCACATAGGGGTGGGAATCTTCCCAAAACGACCGAAAAAACGTTCAGACATTCTTCGCTGTCCTTCGTTCATGCGTGCCCTTTCATAAGTAGAATAGGGTTATAAGTGACCCTGCGCTTTCGATAGAGCTTCGGCACATCGTCGGTGAAGTGCGTAATCGTGAAGTCTTTATCGATTCCAATGGCGTCTTCGATAAGCTTCGATCCGATTCCCATGTTTTGCATAAGCTTCTTTACAAAGAGCCAGTGAATCACTGGGCCCTGTTCAAAGACTATGTAGCCAAAGATTTGATGAGGCATATCGGCATAAGCTGCAACTTTGCAATTCGCCGTTTGAAGCAATCTTTCTACGACTGGCCTGTAGTGCACAAACCAAGCGTGATCGCTTGCCATACGCGAATCTCGAAAGTTTACGGCCCGTTTAAGCCACGAGTCCATAATGAATGGGACATCGGAAGCTTCGGCCTCTCGAATAAGAATTGCGCTCATTAAGCTGCGCTATCAGTTGTCTCGGTTTTAGTTTCTTTAGGAAGTTTGAGATACTCGGCGTCGAGTTCAGCCATCTTTGCTTCTAGTTCTTTGATGGCCTTAGTTTCGCGCACGATTCTGAAGTGTCTATCGCCGTATTCGGCTACTAGTTTCATGTATTCGGTCTGAAGATCGTCGAGGGTTTTTGTCTGCATAAACTGAGTTTAAGAGTCTTTAAGAAGATCTTTCAAGCGTTTCTTTAGTTCAGCATC
>Ga0207942_1000331_pt1 | contig 12719 bp, 14 predicted proteins | sample LakMenEpi12Oct12_FD_150687 | JGI IMG/M metagenome (GOLD analysis project Ga0207942, IMG submission 150687) | Freshwater microbial communities from Lake Mendota, WI - 12OCT2012 deep hole epilimnion (SPAdes) | ecosystem: Environmental > Aquatic > Freshwater > Lake > Epilimnion/Euphotic zone ... | reverse complement strand
CCTGACCGACGAGGAGACCGTAGAGCAGATTCGAGAAAATGCTTACATGCAGTTTTTCCTTGGCTTTGCCGGCTATTCCAGCAAGGCACCGTTCGACCCCTCAACCAGATTGTCGTCGGACACCAGCCGGTGGATCCCTTTTTCAGCAGTCCCTACATGGCAGTACCTCCACAGGATGCGGGCCAGGCTGATCTCAGCCTCCCAGCCATCGCATGTAGGCATGCAGAATGACCCACTCCGGTGCCGGTATGGCCCGAGCGCACAGTCGCATCGACTTGCACACCCAGCGGATGATTGCCCTGGTGCTGCGCATGCATCGCAGCCTCTCGGGCCTGGTGGGGGACGACACCGAACTGATGCGGCATTGGATCAACACAGCCAACCGCCACACGGGAGGCCTGCCGCGGGAGCAACTGCAGGATCCGGAGCAGCTGGTGGAGCTGGTGCACGACCTCGATGCCATGCGCGGCCGGCCCTGAGCCAGCGACCCCATTTGGATCTCCAGGCTCTTGCCCGGCTGGATGGGGTGGTGCTGCGGCTGTTGGAGCAACAGGGCCTTCCGGCCACCCGCCGTACGACCGACAGCCTGGATGAACAGGCCTGGCTGGAAGACTTTCTGGACGACAGCAAGCCGGAGTTTCCCAGCGCCGAGGAGTGCGCGGTGCGGCATCGCCTGTTGCTTACGCCGTTTCGTTATCGGAAGCGCCATGGATCGCGGTTTGCCACGCGCTGGGAGCGGGGGTTGTTCTATGGATCAAGCAGCCGATTCGGCTGTCTGCTGGAGGGGGCGTACTACGAACTGGTGTTTCAGAGTGGGCTCGAGCTCCCCTTTCCCCGCAGCAGCGTGATGCGGAAGGCCCTCTTCCACGTGCAGGTGAGCACCTCAAGGGGCCTGAAACAGCAGCACCATGGCGGCAGAAGACTCCAGGCCAGCTTGCGTGATCCGATCGACAGCCACTTCTGCCAGGGCATTGGCCGACAGATGCGCGAAGCTGGCATTGAGGCCTTTGAATACCACTCAGCGCGCAGTGTTGAGGATGTGGTTCAGGTCGGAGCCATCAGTTGCTGCGTTTTCACCGTCAGACCGTTTGATCGGGTGGAGGTTCAGCTGGAAGCTAACGGGCGCGAAGTCCCGATCCGTTGCCTGGATGACAACACGGTGCACCTTTTCCTGCGCGAGCAATTCGAAGTGAATGGAGAGCTGCCACAACCAACGCTCTGATGCGGGGGCTGAGGCTGCGCTTGATCTCGATCGCCCAGCGATCAAGGCGCCCAAAAGTGCTGTTTGGTCGGCGGGCCTTGGGAGTGTGAATCCTGAATCAATGCGATTTGGGCAGGGCGTTCAGGGCAAGAGGTGGGTGTTCGGCACTGTCCCTGCCCAGTTCCCGCTCCAACATGCTGATGCGCATCTGCCGCAGACAGAACTTGCAGCCTCCTGTGGTCTGCAGATGTTTCTCAGGTGTGATCGTGATCTCTTTGACAGGGTGCTCCCTGCAGCGGATCTTGATCGGTGTTTTATAGCTCTTGTAGACGATCTTGCTGTAGTCGTAACGGTCACCGAAACGGGCCTGTGCCCGTTGCAGGAATTCTTCCTTGCCGATCGGATTGCCCATCCGGGGAGGTTAAGAGCATTGCTCTCGCCCGGCTGCGCTCTTCAAGGAACGTCACGCGGCGCCATCGCCGCCTGGCATGCTTGAGAATCTCCGCTGTGCGCTCCCACCATGGCCAGCCAGCCGCCCCAGCGCCCCGCCTGGTTGAACTGGCTGTTCCTGGCCATGTTCCTGTGGAGCAGCTGGCAACTGGCTGGACTGTGGTTCGCCCGCCTTGGCCAGGGCTGACCCTTCAGGCCTGGCGAGACGAGCGGGGCATCACGGCACGCACCAGCCGCACCAGTCCACCTGCCAGCAACATCAGGGCAAGCAGGGCCACCAGCACCACAAGCACCACCCCCAGCAACTGGAGCAATCCCAGCAAGAGGGCACGCAGGCCGCTGATCAACTGGGCGATGGCCGTACTCAACAGCAGCACCGTATCCAGTCGCTCGGGAAGCTGCAGCAGGCCATAGAGCATCACCGCACCGAGGCCGATGAACAGCAGGCCCACACCCACCTGGCGCCAGCGGGGGGGGTGACGGCGGCGGCGGAAGACATGGCGCTGACGCTGGGCTGAGCCAGGCAGCTGGAGGGAGCGCCGCCGTGTTGCAGTCATGCTTCCAGCACGTGGCCCGCACCACGCATCCAGCGCTCGAATTCCTGCAGCACCAGCGCGTTGGGGCAATCGATCAGCGAGAGCTGGCCCACCTGGCAGTCCCCCTGCCCGCCGTGGTGCAGCGACAGGTGGAAGGCATCACCGCTCAGGCCGCAGACCTCCGGGTCGCTGCGCACCACCACATCAAGGGCGGCGCCGAGCCGGGCCACCCGAATGCGCAGTTCAGACCAGGTCATCTCGGTCATGGGCCCAGTGTGAGGGTCAATCAGCGAGCGTCAAGAGAGCGAGCGTCAAGAGAACGGGGCAGCCTGCGACCAGGCCGCAGCCGATCAGGGTGCCGCACTCGGTGCAGCCGCCGGAGGGGGAGCAGTGGAGGGCGTGCTGGGCGCTGGTGAGGGAACCGGCAGCAACAGGCCCAGACCCGCCGCCAGGGCCACCGCCACCGCCCCACCCAGGGGAGCCACCAGGCGCTGGCGGCGGGGCACCCGCTCCAGCACCTCCCGCGGCCGCAGGGGCCTGGGATCGGGCACGGGCAGCTCCAGCTGGAGGCGTGGATCCAGCCGCAGGCTGTCGAGCAGCCGCAGCAGATCACTGAGCTCGCTGTCGTCGAGCTCCATGCTGAGTGGAGCGGTATCTCGCTGGCTGCTGATCAGTTTCAGCAGGTGGCCGCCACCAGCGGGGTTGGGGCCGATGGTCACCGGACCCTCGGCGGAACCGAACGGACGGACCACGCCGCTGATCAGGTGGCGGGCGTAGGGAAACACCACCTGCATCAGTGCCAGGAGATGCTCCTTGCGGCCTTCCAGTTCAGGGTGGCCAGCCCACTGCAGGGTCCATCCCGTGACAATTCCCACGGCATCTCCGCTCTGGCCGATGGAGACGTCGGGGAAGCCCTCCACCTGCAGCCGGCAGCTCAGTTGGTCGTAGCGGAGGGTCTTCTTCATCAGGCGGGGTGGGTGTTCTTCAGGTGGGGCGGGCGCTCAGGCCACAGGGTCACAGAGGCTGGCCCGCAGCCGCTCGAAGCCCCCCATCCCGGCAGCCAGGCTGAGCGACTGGATCAGCTGCCGCCGCCGCGCCGCACCGGCCTGGGGATCGAGCAGGCGCTGTACCCCCTGGCGGCGCGGATTGAGCCGTTCCCTCACCAGCTCGGCGAAGCGTTCCTCAAACAGACTCCAGCGCTGCTGGCGGATCGCCTCGGGCTCGGCGGTGGCCAGCAGGGCCCGCACCATCGGGTAGAGGCGCTCCGTGGCGGCGCAGAGGATGCGGATCAGGGCGTCGGACTCGGCGGGGTCGAGCTCGCCGCGGCGGGTGTTGCGCCGCAGGGGGTTGTGGCAGCGCCGTTTCCACAGCTCCACGCGGTTGGGGAACAGGCCGCTGAAGCCCAGCTGCTCACTCAGCCACACCATCGACTCACCGCCGTTGAGATCAAGGGCCTCAAGACAGAGCAGGAGCAGGTCGAGACGTTCCAGACCCCGACGCGGCAGCCTGGCGGCAACGGGAACTGCTGGGGTGTTGGGCATGGTTGCGATGATGCCAGTTCCCACACCCCGCCGTCACCCTCCCCCTCTTCACGGCCGAACACCTATGGATCTGCGACAGCTCGTGCGGGACGTGCCCGACTTCCCCAAGCCAGGCATTCTCTTCCGCGACCTCACCCCGCTGATGCGCGATCCCCAGGGATGGCAGGAAGTGATCCGCCAGCTCAGTTCGCTGTGTGATCGCCTGCAACCCGATTTGATTGTGGGGATCGAATCGCGGGGATTCATCGTGGGCACGGCCCTGGCCACGACGGTGCAGCTGGGGTTTGTGCCCGTGCGCAAGCCGGGCAAGTTGCCCGGTGCGGTGACCGGGGTGGACTACGCCCTGGAATACGGCACCGACCGGCTGGAGATCACCAGTGATGCCCTCAGCGGAGGCCAGCGGGTGCTGGTGGTGGATGACCTGCTGGCCACCGGCGGCACCGCAGCCGCCTGCGCCCAGCTGGTGGAAGCCGCCGGCGGCACTCTCTGCGGCTTCGGCTTCGTGGCCGAGCTGGCGGCCCTGGACGGGCGCAGCCGCCTTCCCGACGACCAGCCGGTGGAATCCCTGATCATCTACAGCTGACTGCCCGAGAGCGGCTCGGGCCGAGGAGCCGATCAGAGGTTGGCGTCCTGCCATTGCAGCACCTGCTCCAGCTGCTGCAGGCTGATCAACCCGAAGCGCCAGAGCACCACCGCCAGGGGCGCCTGCTCCAGCTGGGCCTGGCGGATGCCCAGGGCCAGGGCGCTCTCACTCAGGCCCAGCTGGCTGCGCAGATAGCGCAGCAGGGCCTGGGGTGGCGGCGGTGGCGGTGCTCCGGAACTGATCACCATCGCCGAATTGTGGACCTCACCAGGGCCTTGTGGGGCCCACGGTCATCACGCCGAGGCTGAGCCGCCGCAATGGCGCCCCTGCCCGGAGCAGGCCAATCCCCAGACGGCGCAGGGGCAGCAGCAGGGCAGCGCGGTTGGAGAACACACGCACCAACAGGTCGGTGGCCAGCAGGGTGAACAGCAGATCTGGCCAGCGCCGGCGGGCGTAACGGCCCGGCAGCTGCTCGGAGCGCAGGCGACCGGCGGCCACCAGGCCGGCCAGTCGGTGCAGGCAGGCCACATCACGCCAGCAGAGGTTGAGGCCCTGCCCCCCCACCGGATGGCAGCGGTGGGCGCTCTCCCCCACCAGCACCGTGCGCCCCCTGGCCAGCCGCCGGGCCAGCTGCAGGGCCACGGGGAAGGCCCGCGGCTGATCCAGCAGCGCATCGGGCTGCAGGGCATTGGGCAGGGCGCCTGCCAGGCGGTCGAGGAAGGCGGCCGGAGAGAGGCTCTCCAGCTGGCGGCAGCGGTGGGCCGGCGCACTCCACACCAGTTGAAAACGCTGCTCGCCCAGGGGCAGCACGGCGAAGGGTCCCTCCGGACGGAACAGTTCCCAGGCCTGGTCGTCGCCGCAGCCGCGCAGTTCCACCTGGGCGGTGAGGCAGCTCTGGCGGTAGGCCCACTGCCACTGGCCGATCCCCAGCTCCTGGCGATGGGGTGAGGCGGGGCCATCGGCGGCCACCACCAGATCAGCGCTGGCATCGGCGCTGCCGGTGTCAGGCCCGTCTCCGCCATCCTGGAGGCGAAGCGCGATGCCGGGATGGGCCTCCAGCCGCTGCAGCAGCACAGCCATGAGCGGAGCATGCAGGGCAATCCAACCCACGGCATCGGCCCCGCTGCCGCGGGCGGTAGCCGGCAGGTCGGCCAGGGTGAAGTGGAGCTCGCTGCCGATCGCCTGATCCCGCAGAAGCAAGCGGCGGAACGGCACCATCAGCGACTCCAGCTCCCCCCAGAGGTCCAGCCGGGCCAGCAGTCGCTGGCTGGAGTGGTTGAAGGCATAGGCCCGGCTGCGCTCCCTGAGCTGGTCGGCGCCGAGGGGATCGCGCAGGGTTACCTGCCAGCCGGCATCAGCCAGGGCGAGGGCCGCCAGGCAGCCGGTGGGACCGGCGCCATGCACCAGGGCCCGCAGGCTCGGGGCAGGCGATTGGGGGGCCGCTGCGGGCGGGGCCAGGGTCACGGTCAAACGGCACAAAAAAGCCGCAGCGCGTCTGCTGCGGCCAGGGATTCATGAAAGGCGTGATCGCTGTCTGGGCGAGGGATGCCCAGGCCTGGATTCAGCCCAGACCCAGCAGACCGTGGGTGAAGGCCTCGCCACCCAGGGCGAACTCGGTGGCCAGCAGGGCGATGAAACCCAGCATGGCCATGCGGCCGTTGAGCTTCTCGGCGCGCTCGTGGAAGCCCCAGCCGCTCTCGGCGCTCACCACTTCCATGCGGGGCTCTGTGGCAAAGGCATTGAGGCGGCCGCCGTCTTCGGTGGTGACGGTGGCGCCGCGGATGGCGGCGGGAGCGGCGGGGTTGGCCTGGGTCATGGCTCGTTGTGCGTTTCCACCAATGTAACGCAATGTTGCGCTGTGTGAACGGGTGTTCAGGTTCGGTTCAGCGCAGCCGCCGCAGGCAGAGCTCCTCGAAGGCAGGGCGCAGCAGATAGGGGTACTCCCCAACCCACAGCTTCAGCTGGGGCAGCCAGGCGTCACTGAGGGCTCCGATGCGGGAGAAGTCCTTGCGCTCACTCAGCACCAGGGCACGCACCACCATCCCCGGGCGGATCAGCTGGTGCTTCTTGTCGTAGGGAAAGCGCAGCTGTCCCAGGTAGCCCTCCTCGTCCTCCAGCTCCAGGGTGAGCCAAGTGCGGCGGTTCTCCACCAGCTCCAGCCGGCCGCTGCGATCAGCCTGCTCGCGCCGCTCCTCCACCAGCTCGCGGGTGTAGAGGTCGGCCACCTGGCCCTCAAAAATGGCGGCGGCCGGATAGCGGCGCAGGGTGGCGTTGCGCCGGCCCGCCTCCACGATCGGTCCCCAGAGGATGTAAAGCAGAAACACAAACCCGGCCACCAGCAGCACCGGAGAGAACTGGCTGCGGAAGGCCAGCGTCTGGCTGATCAACAGGGAGAGAACCCCGCCGATCACCGAGATCAGCAGGCGCTGCAGCAGGGTGCGGGGATTGCCGCTGCAGGCGTTGAACTGGGGGCCGGTGGCCACCGCCGGAATCAGGCGCACCAGCTCCCCGGGCTTGAGCGGGATCAGCATCAGAGCAGCCGCTCCAGGCCGTACACCAGCCCAGCCAGCTGACGCACCTTGCGCACGCTCAGGAGCACACCGGGCATGTAGGCGGAGCGGTCGATCGTGTCGTGGCGCAGGGTGTAGGTCTCGCCAGGAGCACCGAACATCACCTCCTGGTGGGCCACCAGGCCCGGCAGCCGCACCGAGTGCAACCGCAGGCCGCTCTCGCGCTGACCGCCGCGGCAGCCGGCCAGGGTCTCGTGCTCCTCCACCTGCTGGGGATTGAAGCTCTTGCCCAGCTCCTCCATCAGTTCGGCGGTCTTGATGCAGGTGCCGCTCGGCGCATCGGCCTTGCGGTTGTGGTGCAGCTCGGTGAGCTCGGCGTAGTCGTAGAAGTGGGCGGCGGCGGCGGCGGCCTGCTGCAGCAGCACCATGCCCACCGAGAAGTTGGGGATCACGGCCCCCCCCATCGAGGCCTTGTCGGCGAAGGCGGCCAGGTCGGCCAGCTGCTCCGGGCTGAGGCCCGTGGTGCCGATCACGGGATGCACCCCGTAGGCGATGGCCCCACGGGTGTGCTCGTAGACCACCTTGGGATGGGTGAAGTCCACCAGCACCGCCCCCTGGCCGGGGCCGGCATTGCGCACCGCCTGGCTGGCCTGGCAGAGGCAGCCTTCGAAGTCGGCCGTGATCGCCACCTCCAGTACGCCCAGGCCCAGCTCCAGCCCCACATCAGCGCCTTCCTTGCCAGGGGTGGTGTCGATCGCGCCCACCAGCGCACAGTCGGCAGCAGCCGTCACCGCCTTCACCACCTCGGCACCCATCCGCCCGAGGGCACCGGCCACCACCACGGCGATCGGCGGCTGGGTCGGGGCCGCGCCGGAGGGGACTGGCGGGGCGGTGCTGGTCATGGCGAAGGCAGTGGCTTGGCGAGAGCCTATGGCGCTGCCAGCAATCAGCGCAGCCCAGGGACCGCAGCGGCTCGCATCCCCGCAGAGAGCTCCGTAGATTCCTTTCCATAGCTCCGCCCTTCCGCATGTTCACCCAGGTCCGCTCCGCCAATCGCCGCGTCACCCCCGGCGACGTGAACGGACGGGCGGTGATGAAGGCGGTGTATGTGGTGCTCGAGCCCCAGTACCAGAACGCCCTCACCCAGGCGGCCACCTCGCTCAACGACCAGAACGGCCCGCTGGCGATCGACCTGAGCGGCTACCTGATCGAGGAGCTGCGCGATCCGGAGAACTACGCCGGCTTCTGCGCCGATGTGGCGGAAGCGGATGTGTTCATCGCCTCGCTGATCTTCATCGAAGATCTGGCCCAGAAAGTGGTGGAGGCTGTGGCCCCCCACCGCGACCGCCTCAAGGCGGCGGTGGTGTTTCCCTCCATGCCGGAGGTGATGCGCCTCAACAAGCTGGGCACCTTCTCGATGGCCCAGCTGGGCCAGAGCAAATCGGCCATCGCCAGCTTCATGAAGAAGCGCAAGGAGGCCGGCGGCGCCGGCTTCCAGGACGCGATGTTGAAGCTGCTCAACACCCTGCCCACGGTTCTTAAGTATTTACCGGTGGAGAAGGCCCAGGATGCCCGCTCCTTCATGCTCAGCTTCCAGTACTGGCTGGGCGGCACGCCGGACAACCTCAGGAATTTCCTGTTGATGCTGGCCGACAAGTACGTGTTCCCCCGAAGTGGTGAGAGCAGCGCCGAGCGGCCCGAACTGCAGGTGGCCGATCCTGTCACCTTCCCGGATCTGGGCATCTGGCATCCCCTGGCGCCGGGGATGTTTGAGGACCTCAAGGAATACCTGAACTGGAGCGCCAGCCGCAAGGATCTCTCCGAGAAGGCGCGCAAGGGCCCGGTGATCGGACTGGTGTTGCAGCGCAGCCACATTGTCACCGGCGATGAGGCCCACTACGTGGCTGTGATCCAGGAGATGGAGTATCGGGGTGCCACCGTGATCCCGGTGTTCTGCGGCGGGCTCGACTTCACCAAGCCGGTGAACGCCTTCTTCTACGACCCCCTCAACCCGGACATGCCCCTGGTGGACGGCGTGGTGTCGCTCACCGGCTTTGCCCTGGTGGGCGGCCCGGCCCGCCAGGACCACCCCAAGGCGATCGAGGTGCTGAAGAAGCTGAACTGCCCCTACATGGTGGCGTTGCCGCTGGTGTTCCAGACAACCCAGGAGTGGGAGGAGAGCGACCTCGGACTGCACCCGGTGCAGGTGGCCCTGCAGATCGCCATCCCCGAGCTCGATGGCGCCATCGAGCCGATCGTGCTCTCGGGCCGCGACGACGCCACCGGCAAGGCCCACACCCTGCAGGACCGGGTGGATGCCATCGCCGAGCGCTCCATCCGCTGGGCCTCGCTGCGGATCAAGCCGCGCACCGAGAAGAAGCTGGCGATCACCGTGTTCAGCTTCCCGCCCGACAAGGGCAACGTGGGCACCGCGGCCTACCTGGATGTGTTTGGCTCCATCCACCGGGTGATGGAGGAGATGCGCGCCAAGGGCTATGAGGTGAGCGGCCTGCCCAAGACCAGCAAGGAGCTGATGGAGGCCGTGCTCAAGGACCCCGAGGCTCTGGAGGGTGCACCGGAGCTGGCGATCGCCCACCGCATGAGCGTGGAGGAATACGAGCGCCTCACCCCCTATTCCGAGCGCCTCGAGGAAAACTGGGGCAAGCCCCCCGGCAACCTCAATTCCGACGGCACCAACCTGCTGATCTACGGCCGCCACTTCGGCAACGTGTTTGTGGGCGTGCAGCCGACGTTCGGCTACGAGGGCGACCCGATGCGCCTGCTCTATTCCCGCAGCGCCAGCCCCCACCACGGCTTCGCGGCTTACTACACCTACCTGGAGAAGGTGTGGGGCGCCGATGCGGTGCTGCACTTCGGCACCCACGGCTCCCTGGAGTTCATGCCCGGCAAGCAGATGGGCATGAGCGAAACCTGCTACCCCGATTCCCTGATCGGCGCCCTGCCCAACCTTTATTACTACGCGGCGAATAACCCCAGCGAGGCCACGATCGCCAAGCGGCGCGGCTATGCCGAAACGATCTCCTACCTCACCCCGCCAGCAGAAAATGCCGGCCTCTACAAGGGCCTCAAGGAGCTGGGTGAGCTGGTGGGCAGCTACCAGCAGCTGCGCGAGAGCTCCCGCGGCGTGCAGATCGTGAATGCCGTGGTGGAAACGGCGCGCCAGTGCAACCTCGACAAGGACGTGGCGCTGCCGGAGGTGGATGCCGCTGAGCTTGATCTCGATGGCCGCGACGGCGTGATCGGTGCGGTGTACCGCCAGCTGATGGAGATCGAGAGCCGCCTGCTGCCCTGCGGCCTGCACACCATCGGCAAGCCCCCCACGGCCGAAGAGGCGATCGCCACCCTGGTGAACATCGCCGCCCTGGAGCGCGAGGAGGAGGGCATCCGCTCCCTGCCGGGGCTGCTGGCCGAGAGCCTGGGCCGCACCATCGCCGATGTGTACAAGGGCAACGACGAAGGCGTGCTCGCCGACGTGGAGCTCAACCGCCGCATCACCGAAACCAGCCGAGCTGCGGTGGGCGCCATGGTGCGCAGCGTCACCGGCAGCGACGGCCGCGTCACCCTGCGGCGCAACTTCGGCTGGCTGTTTGATCTGCTGGCCAAGTTCAACTTCAAGCTGCCCAGCCCCTGGCTGCGGGCCTGCTGCGGCGCCGGCTTTGTGAGCGTGGATTCCGTTGAGCTCGACAAGCTGTTCGCCTACCTGCAGTTCTGCCTGGAGCAGGTGTGCGCCGACATGGAGATGGAGAGCCTGCTCAAGGCCCTCGACGGTGAATACGTGCTGCCCGGCCCCGGCGGCGACCCGATCCGCAACCCCGGCGTGCTGCCCAGCGGCAAGAATCTGCACGCCCTCGATCCCCAGGCCATTCCCACCAGGGCCGCCATCGCCGCCGCCAAGGGGGTGGTGGACAAATTGATCGAACGCCAGAAGGCCGAGCAGGGCACCTGGCCGGAAACCATCGCCTGCGTGCTCTGGGGCACCGACAACATCAAAACCTACGGCGAATCCCTGGCCCAGATCCTCTGGTTCATCGGCGTCAAGCCGGTGCCCGATTCCCTTGGCCGGGTGAACAAACTCGAGCTGATCTCCCTTGAGGAGCTGGGCCGCCCCCGCATCGACGTGGTGGTGAACTGCAGCGGCGTGTTCCGCGACCTGTTCATCAACCAGATGGCCCTGATCGACCAGGGCGTGAAGATGGCCGCCGAGGCCGATGAGCCCCTTGAGATGAACTTCGTGCGCAAGCACTCCCAGGAGCAGGCCGAGAAGGAGGGCATCTCCCTGCGCGACGCCGCCACCCGCGTGTTCTCCAACGCCAGCGGCAGCTACAGCTCGAACGTGAACCTGGCGGTGGAGAACAGCACCTGGGAAGAGGAGAACGAACTGCAGGAGATGTACCTCTCCCGCAAGACCTTCGCGTTCAACGCCGACAACCCCGGCGAGATGAACCAGAAGCGCGAGGTGTTCGAGTCGGTGATGAAAACCGCCGACGTGACCTTTCAGAACCTGGATTCGGCGGAGATCTCGCTCACCGATGTGAGCCACTACTTCGACAGTGATCCCACCAAGCTGATCCAGGGGCTCCGCGACGACGGCAAGGCACCGGCGAGCTACATCGCCGACACCACCACCGCCAACGCCCAGGTGCGCTCCCTGAGCGAAACGATCCGCCTCGATTCGCGCACCAAGCTGCTCAACCCCAAGTGGTACGAGGGCATGCTCAACTCCGGCTACGAGGGCGTACGCGAGGTGGCCAAGCGGCTCAACTTCACCCTGGGCTGGAGTGCCACCAGCGGCGCTGTCGACAACTTCGTGTACGAGGAGGCCAACGACACCTTCATCAATGACCCGGAGATGCGCCAGCGGCTGATGGACCTCAACCCCCACAGCTTCCGCCGCATCGTGGGCACCCTGCTCGAGGTGAACGGCCGTGGCTACTGGGAAACAAGCGATGAGAACATCGCCCAGCTGCAGGAGCTCTACCAGCAGATCGAAGACCGCATCGAGGGAGTCACCGAAGGCTGATCCGGTCCCGGTGACCGCAGCCCGTGGCCGTGGCCGTGGTCACCAGAACCCATAGACACCCACGGTTGCAGGCATCTCCCACTCCAGGGAATCCCGCAAGCGCTTGCGGGATTCCCTCAGCTGCGGCCACCTCCCCAACAGAACCTGAATGGATCAGGAACCGTGCTCCTTGCTGGCGCGGATCCATTCGCGCAACTGATCCGCCGCCACCTCCCGGCCGCCGAGGCCGAAGGCCACGGCACCGGCCACAGCCACCGAGCCGAGCAGCAGGCCGAAGGCCAGGTTGACGATGCTCGGAGCGACCCCGATCTGCTGCAGGGCCATGGCGCCGGTGAACACCACGATGGCCACGCGGCTGGTGCGGGCCAGCAGCTGGGCCTGACTGCCACCGGAGCTCCTCACCAGCTGGGCGGCGAGGTTGGCAAGATAGAGGCCCACCGCGAAGACCGCCAGGCCTGCCAGGATCTGGCCGAACAATCGCAGCAGCCCCTGCATCACCTCGGTGAGGGCCGGCAGCGCCAGCACATTGGTGGCCGCCACCGAAGCGAACAGCAGGATGCCGACCAGGGTCACCACCCCGAGCACATCGGAAGGGGAGCGCTGCGGGGAACCAGGCTGGGCAAGAGAGCCACCCGCCAGATCGGGCATGCCGAGCCAGCGGAAGATGCCATCGAAGCCGATGCCCGCCAGCAGCCTGGACACCAGCTGACCGGTGAAGCGACCGAACACGAAGCCGGCCACCAGAATTAGAGCAGCCGTGAAGATCTGGGGCAGGGTCGTGAGGATGCGATCCAGCATCGCCGTGGCTGGCCCCGAGACCGCCGGGATGGCCAGAGCGTCGAGACTGGCGGTGGCGG
>Ga0207942_1000320_pt1 | contig 13088 bp, 28 predicted proteins | sample LakMenEpi12Oct12_FD_150687 | JGI IMG/M metagenome (GOLD analysis project Ga0207942, IMG submission 150687) | Freshwater microbial communities from Lake Mendota, WI - 12OCT2012 deep hole epilimnion (SPAdes) | ecosystem: Environmental > Aquatic > Freshwater > Lake > Epilimnion/Euphotic zone ... | reverse complement strand
CTTTCAACGGTCTCATGATTCATGACACCACCATTTCCTCTGAAATCTTCTTCATCCAACCAATGTGCGACTGATGTTGTATGACCATCTTCTGTGGCATACCAACCTGCCGCAATATCTTTGTCCATCAGAACCAGTTGCCAAAACTTTTCAGTATTGAAAACAATATCTGAGTCAATCCAGAGTTGCCAATCATATTGAAGTTTTCCATCCCAAGGAATTTGATTCGGTCCTCTTAGAACATTCGCACCTAAACATTTGCATCTTGCAAAGTTTACCATGGATGAATAGTCTTGCGAGATCTGAATACTTGCTCCTGACTGTACTAGATCAAAACACAGTTGAACAAAACTCTTGAGGTAAGTATAAGAAACTCCCCTGCCAGGCAGACAGAAGACGATAGATTTTCCTCTTACCATCTCTCTTGCCAAATTATAGTCCCATTCTTGTTCTTGCTGAACTGAGGGACTTTTTGCTGCTTTTACAGTAAATCCTTTAGCCATAATTTTTTGTAATTACTTCAGTATCATACAGTATTATCTATATGATGTCAAGAACTGCGTTCTGACAGAATTAGTTCATTTCCTTCAAGATTAAATGAGATTTCTGTGTCTTCATACCATTCTAAGTCATTCATGATTTGCTCAGGAATTGTGATGAAGTATTGACCACTGATTGGATCGATCTCTATGGGCGCAAAAATATCCCCGGAATTTTTTTTCATTTGAGTGAATATAAGTTTTGATTTTATATATGCGGGGTTTTTGAAATTTTTTGGTGGGGGGATTTTTTTATTATAGAGTCTTATATTTCTCTCGCTTCCGTAACACTTTGTAGGTTAGGGTAGTGTTGGGTTTTTCAATTAGGATCGCTTAACTGTCAAACACGAACGAATAAGGAATACTAATCGTTCGTGATTAGGGCGGCAGAGTATACCTAACTGCCGCCCACTAACTAACAATTAACCCAGCAACATGCCGCAGACGATGCTGTTGTAACGGTTGCAGATAGCGTCATCAGCATCATAATCGGGTTCGGATTCGGGGCGAAACGCTATCTCAACTGCCACACAATCGCAGGCAAGGATACCATAATCACGAAAATCATGGCATCGTGTGAAATAATTATCCTCATCAGATGGGGCAACAAAAAGATAACGATCTCCCAAATCTTCTAGGAATTGAGATACAATCGCTTCCTCTTTATCATCAAGTCCCGTATAATCATCGTTGACAATTGCACACATAAAGTGTGAAGGAATCACGTAAGGTTGTAGGTCGATTGTAGCGGTCATGACAAGAATAACGGTGGAAAGTGTAAAGAATAGGGGTGAGAACGTCACCCCTGAATGTAACTTACTTCGCCCAAGTTACGCGGATAAACTTATCACCCTCTGCAACTTTAGCGATTCCAGTTGCAACCTCTTTATCCTTTTCTGCCTTAAGGTTAATCTCAAGAACCTTAATCGCGGGAGAATACGTAACTTTATCGCGGGAGGTTAGTGATACCAACCCCCAGCAAGTGCGCTCAGAGGTTACATCAGCGGCCATCATGATGCCAGCGATCTCATCACGCAGACGCTTGCATTCTGCCTCCGCCTCTTTACACTTAGCGTCAGCAGTTGCGAGATGCCCCATAAGGGTTTCGAGCGTATCCGAAACGATGGCGGCGGGCAGATCGTAGGAGTTTGCCATTGGTCTGGGGCGGATCGGTTGAAAGGTCGTTTTCGATCCGTTGAAACAACATTAACCGCCAGCGCCCCGAGCAGACTGTATCAACCAATACCAAACGGCAACCCCATTCATCAGCAACGCTAATGGGTCAAACGCTTGACGGATGGGCGGTTGGCGTGGTTGGAATCGCACCAGCGTCAGGCAGTTTGTATAAAGAACTCAAACAGTGCTAAATGAATTAAACTCAAACAGTGCTAAGTATAAAAAACTAAGACAGGACTAAATGTAGAAAACTAAACCACACCACTGACTAACATTCTACACTTAATCCTGAGTTAGTTCTTTATGCTCAGGAAAAGTATAAAGAATAAAGAACTACTTAAGATTCATTCTCTATTCTTTATACTTTCATTCTTCATTCATTTAACTAACTCTGCAGGTGATCCACAAGACTTATAAAATGCAATCATTCTTTCTGCCTCTTGAATTGTGGTGAATGATTGTGTGCGCCATTCACAATTATTGTAAGGAGTTTGATAACGAATGATGAACATGAATCTAGTTGCGAATGTGTGTGAAATGTGTGTAATCTCGTCGAGATCATGTGAACTTGTGTGCGCGTCTCGACGAGATTCAATAATGATGCCTTGACATTACACAATTCGGATCATTAAACCAATCAGAATCCTCATAAGATTCTGTGATTTTGGTATCAACAAGATCGCAGAATTGCTTCATGCGAATCATAAGATCATCGGTAAGAGTCACCTTTCCGGTAGTATTCAGTTCGGTGATTTCTTCGGGGGTGAGAATAGTTTCCATGATGAAAGGGTGAAGAATGTGGGGAGGATTGTGCCTCCCCTGTATTGTATCAGATCAGAGGCGACCGTTGCGCCCCAGTGCCGCCCAGGTTGCTGCTGGTGCTGAGTGAATCTTAACGCCATTGCGGACCCAGACCAGTTGGCGAGTCTGCAGGGAGGTGGCAGGTGAGAGAGTCACGGGTGGTGTGGTGTGAACTGAGAGAATTCTACAGGATGGGTGGGGACCGTTGCCGATCCCCTTGTGCCAGTGCCTCAATTGGCACATTTCACAGTTTCAAAGCATTCCACCCATTCTGCTTCGGGATATAAGAATGCAACGCAATCATCAGTGAATGATGTTACATCTCCGGGAAATGCAGTATAGGTTGTACGCTCTTCACAATAATCATCCCACTGTGCATCTTGCCATTCAATTTCATTCCAACAAGATTCTTCATTCTTTACATTTTCATTCATCGTATTAAATTCTTCCCTGGTCATCACTACCTCTTCCAAAATGATGCGATGGCGTACTACAGTAACCAAATTATCATTTGAGGCAGCATCAATATCCCATCCAAGATTTGCAGCAATTGCAGGATGAATTTCTGTCGGTTTAGTCATTGTGTAATGTGGTGAACTGATACCAGTATTGCCCCAAACGGCACCAGAGTCAAGGGGTTGAACGATCAGCAATGCTAATGGGTCAGGGGATTGACAAGGGGTGCGGGTGCCGTGCTAGGATGAAGGTAGAACCTATTTTTGGTGGGGTTAGGTATAAAAAAAGGGAGGCGATTGCCCCCCAGTTTGTGTCATTCTTCAGGACCAAATGCACACTCCAGAGAATACTCTTCAAGTGCCTGATCGTCCTCATAATAGGATGCCCAATCATCCTCAGTGGGGATGTACTCTTCAACCTGGAGATCGTCAGTGAAAGCGTAGGTCATGGTTCAGTGGTGTGAACTGAGAGAAGTCTACAGGGTCAGCGGCGGATCATTTCAGCAGCAGTGGACAGTGCTTCACCTGTCACATTGCGGATGGGGCGGATTGGTTCCCAGAACCAGTAGAGCAGCAGAGCAGCGATCAGAAGGCGCAGCATGGTGGCACGGTGGAATTTAGGGGAGCGGGAGCAGGTTAGAGCGTTGAGCATGGTAGAAGGGGCGCAGAGCGCCCCGTAGGGGTTCAACCGATCAGGGCAGCAAGGATCCTGTCACGCTTGCGGATGGTGCTGATGCTCCAGAGATCGCGCCGCTTGCCTTTCATGGTGGCGCTCAGGATGCCGTCACGCTCCATGTCCACCATGATAGCGTGAACAGTGCCCTTATGGCGGCGGGGATCCAGTCCCATGCCCCGAACGATGTCGGAGCAGGTTTGGGGTCCCTGCTGGATGAGGATGCTGCGAACCATGGTGCGGGTGAGAGCAGAGAAGTTCATCGGAGTGGTGTGGTGAACTGATACCAGTATGGGGGCAGACGGGGCGCAGTGCCATCAGGTTGTGCCACTTGTGGAACTGTCCACCATGGCGGATTAGAAGGCGGGTGCCGTGCTAGGATGAAGGTAGAACCTATTTTTGGTGGGGTTAGGTATAAAAAAAGGGAGCAAAGATGCTCCCGATTCTTATAGCATTTTAATCACACCCATTATGGTAGTGATCTCTTCTGGAGTCTGCCAACTGATAACATCCTCCAGCATGTTACCATTGGGACGGATAATCCCGACCTCAAAGGTATTGTGCTCGATGTCACCGTAGATTCCAGAATCCTTCGAACCTGCTGCAACACTGATCACCCAACCATTCGCAAAGGTATGTCGTGCCAGGCGGGCACCACAGGAATCAAAGAAGTTCAGGGAGGAGAAACTGTAGAAGTTCATCGGAGTGGTGTGGTGAACTGCAGTTATCCTACAGCACAGGGATCGGATCCGTCTATGGGGGGTTGTGCCACTTGTGGAACTGTCCACCATGGCGGTCTTATGGGTCTGTGGTGCCTGTAGACTATGGAGACAATCAGCACCAACACCGGCAGGGTCGCCGGTTGAACAACTATCGCCACCGAACCTGCCATAAAATAATGGCGCAAAAAGTATAAAAAAAGGAGGCAACTTGTGCCCCCTTAAGTATAATCAATCAGCGGCAACCGTCATGCCATGCTGTACCGCAACTGTTCGCGGCGATCATGTCAGCATCGGAAGGTTGCCAACCTTCGATGTATTCCAGGATCTCAATGAGATCCTCAACCTTATCATAAAGGTCGGTGGGGATTGTGAGATCGTTAAGGATACGCTCCCAAACCGGGAGAGTAGCACCGGCAACGGTGAAGGCGTCGCAGCGGTTGAGGATGGCGGTTGCCTGGGTGGGATCGGGGATCATGGTGCGGTGTGGTTGACTCTGTAAGTCTACAGGATCGGATGGCAGGATGGGGCGCCGGAGCGCCCCGTGGTGGACAGTGGTCAGACTGTCACAGGCAGTTTCTTACTGTAACCGCTGAACTGTTGATTAGAACGACGGGCGCGAATTGCCTTGCCCCAGAGTGAACCTTTCGGTTGAGTTCCATGCACCAACAGAGCAAACGGTTTCTCACCGAAACAGTGAGAGTCGTCATGATCTACTTCAAGACCTGCAGCGTTAGCATCACCTTCGGTCATGAAGACTTTAGCATAACGAGTGAACAATCCTGCATCAATCAGACTATCCCATTTGCCACCATAAGAGGCAGTGAAGTAGAAGTTAGCAGGCATCTTAAAGTTAAGAAACAACTGCAGACTCTTAGAGTAGCAGTAGAATTTCAGATCAGGATTGCGCTGTGCAACTTCAATCCAGGCATCCAAATATGCACCAGAGAAAAAGTCTCCGCTCTCATGAATCCGCACCAGTTTGGTATTTTTTGTGCGGTGTTCTTGAATGCCCTCATTGATAAGATCTGCTGCAGATCCATCCTTCAGAGCATCAACAATCAGGCGCAGATTGTTGGCGCGATTGTTGAATGCTGCATCGTATTGCACCTCACTGGATGCAGCAAAGCATCGGAAAATAGTATGCTCGCCATCTTGAATGTGACGCTCGCCGTTATCAACAACAACGAACGATTTGCAATACATTGCACCGGGGCAAGTCTTACCTGCTGGCAGGTTAAAGATCAGAGTTTGCTTGCCCAGTTTGGCGTTACCCTTGGTGAAGTTCAGCATGGTGGCGGTGTGGTGTGAACTGCAGTTATCCTACAGCATCAGCGGGCAGGATGGGAGGCATCGCTGCCCCCCTTGTGCCAGTTATCGGATTGTCACACCCAGAGTTTCTCTTTCTTCATGCGATTCACCATTGCAGTAGCAAACTGCCCACAATCGTCACATTCAATAACTGCCTCAATCTGATAGCGAAGTTTAGACTTTTCGGAACCCCGGAAAGTATAACGCCAGATTGCGCTGGCAGTTAGCAACAGTTGGCGGCGCTTTGCCCATCCTTCCGCACCTTTATTAACCAAATCATGATAAACGCGAATCATGGCACGGTAAGTGTTACCATTGTGGCGCAGTCGGTTGAGTTCATGAACAAACAACTTTCCACCACTAATGTGACTATCAAGTTCAGTGGCAAAAAAGTCAACGAACTTGAGTGCAAGTTCTTCCACATTGTTAGAAACAACAGGAGCAACTGTTGGCGCCAGAGTGTCACTTACAACGCTCAGAATCTTGGCGATCTCATCAATCTTACCTTGAACTTGGTTGCCGTTGATAACAACTTGAACAGTGGCGTTGCTCATGATTTTAGAAGTGAGGCGGCGTCATTGGTGCGCCGTTGAGTGAATGATGCCATGCCAGAACCGACCCGATCAACCACCATTGTGCCACTGATCGAACTGGCACAGCATCAGGGTTTTGTGGGCAGTCTGGCAGTATCTTAAGAGGACAACCAGCACCAACGGGAGAAGGGTATCTCTACTGAACAATACATCGCCACGGAACCTGTCAAAAAATAATAAGATAAAGAAAAGAAAAAGGATCAGGCACCACCCTGATCCTCAAGATCCACTTTCACCTATCATGTATGCTATGATTATCTGTTCTCTACGCATTGAGTGTCTTTTCTTAAGGATGGGGCGCATCTCATTCCCCGTGTATCAAAAGTCTACCATCCAGTCTGGATCATTGTCAAGTGAAACCCAAAAAAAGTATTTCTGATTCATAGATGCAAGAAACAGTTTGTTTCCTTTGTGTTGCTCGATGATACATTCATCGTTTGATTGCATCATGTTTGCAAAGCGATTCTTTGCTTTCTTCGAGATTGGAATAACGAATGCGGTTTCCATGATGTGCTCGTCGAGATGTACATAATCTAGTTGATGTCTCATGACTCGTCGAGATTGAATGTGCCACTAGATGATGTGGCACACCTCGTCGAGTTTTAGAACTCAATCTCGTCTAGTGTGGGGACATTATCTTGACTAGATTCACCACTGTCCATCCCAGAACACAGTGCATCAAGAATCGAAAGGATGCTGTTCCCATCAGTGCCTTGGTCCAGAAGAGTTGTCATAATTTCTTTGTTCATGAATTACTCCAAGAAAGAGAATGAAAGAGGGAGAAGAATCTCCCTCTAGATGCTATCAGATCGACAGCAGTCGCTCGCTACGAATAGCAGAGTTGATGAAACTACCAACAGATTCCTCTTTGGCAATCACAGTATTCAGATCAGACACAAAGTTGCTGGGTTCAGCAACCTTATAGGTATAGTTACGACCACCCATGAAGGTGATGGTCACTTGCTCATCTTGCACATCGCTGATGTTTTCGATGGCGCTGGATTGGAACTTGAACATAATAAAAACAAAAAAGTAAGGTTTGAGTGAAGTGTTTTGAGCGGGATGCTTCACCCCCGCTGATGAATCTAGTATGGCACGGGTTGGCAGTGGTGTCAACCCTTGTGTGCCACTTACTGAACTGTCACAGTTCAGGTACGGTTAACCGTTCACCGCACCCAACACCACAGATCTACGATTGTGGTAAGGAGAGGATTCGTCCACAAACGGATTGCCACGCAAATCGGTGTAATCTACGTGCTGCTCAGGATTGAACTCCATAGTATCAGCATTTCCACCTCGGTCGTAATAACCACGACCCTCACTGTGGACAACTACTTCAACGATGGCATCCTGATCCTCAAAGGTGGACATCCATTCAATCATTTGGCGAACGGTCATTGTCATTAGGGGTCTCCCTCTCAACAAATGTAGTATGGCAGCAAATGGGGGGCATTTCAAGCCCCCGTGTGCCACTTACTGAACTGTCACACTCTCCACCAGTTCTTGATAGTATTCCTCACCATAGATTGAGGTGATAAGAGATTCCATGTCATTCTCAGATTCATGAGCGAAAGAATCAACTAGCAGTTCATAAACCATCTGCTCCATTGTTTTCGTATCCATTTCATCTACGACACGATCACAATACTTTTCAACAATCTCAGAAATCTGTTCGGGAGTGAGTGTCATTTTCTCAGGGGAGAATTGAAGTAACGAGTGAAGCATAGCACCAGAATGATGCCAGTGGAGATCACTCCGACCAGTCCGAGAACTGTCACAGAGTCGCCAGTAAAGTTGTAAGTGTCAGGTGTCATCGGATCAGAAAAACAAACAAAGGAAGAATTGCCAGAAGATGATACATCTTCAGAGTTTGGGATGTGCCATCCTTATAGTGGATGATGAGAAGATCTTGGTTCATTATCAGAAATCCCAGTTAGAGTTGAGGAAAGCGTTCCAAGTGTGCTCATCATTGTCTTCTTCATCCTGCAGTTCAGGAATGTCGAAGATTTCGCCGGGAGCATCAGCAATTTCGATCCAGAGGGTGTCTTCCATGGTGTCGGGTGTGTGTGGTTGACTTCTTAAGTATAGGGGCACTGTAGGCGATCCTAGGTGCCCCCTGTGCCAGTTGTCAGAGTGTCACACAGGCACCTTGACGCATTTGAGTATAACCACCTTGTCCAAGGTATCCAAAGTTCTTATGATGAATACCATAATAGTAGCGGCGAGCATTAGTCTCAGTCAGACCAAGATGATCTGCCATTCTCTTAAAAGAATGCTTTGGGTAACATTTCTTATACAGATTAGTCATCTCACACCAGAATGATGCATTTTTGGTGAAGTTGATGCTCTTAGAAGAATGAACCTTGACGAGTTTCATTGGAGTGTCGGTGGTTGACTTGTTAATCTTAAGGCACCCAGAGCGGGTCTTAGGTGCCTCTGGTGCCAGTTGTCAGAGTGTCACAAGATCACTGAAATCCTGGCGGGATCGTTCCTTTACGATTACCCTATCTCCACCATAAGTCTCACCCCAATACTCACCTTCTCCACCTTTCCACACAATGTAACCTTTGGCAAGTGAACAGATAGACTTCAGAAACAAATCTTCCTGCCCAGTCTTATTACCATACCCATCAATGTGAAGATTTCCATTCTCACCAATGGAAGTGTAGAAACCAACTTCCTGAAGAATCTTTTCAGCATCCTTACAAGTCTCATGATAGTTCCAATCCATCCATGAGAACCAGCAGGACTTATGAGGACCATACTCAGGTGCCTTATCCTTATCGGGATAAGATCCACCTCGTTTCTGACTGTTAGGAACAGTATAGTTTAGTTCACACATTGCCTTATAAGCAGCATCCAGATTCTCAGCAGGAATCATAAAGGTGCTTTCTTCAATGCTGACGTAGTAACCCATGATGATGTGGTGGTTGGTTGACTTCTTAAGTATAGGGGCACTGTAGGCGATCCTAGGTGCCCCTTGTGCCACTTATGCTGCTGTCACATAGTTGGGAATCTCCACCCGTTCAGCAGCATCAAACAGACCCGTCTTGTATGCTTTCCAGTTATCATTCAGATCGAACAGGTAAGCATACTCTTCACCACCCAGATTTCCTGAGATAAACTCATCGAAACTGGTGTGTTGAATGTCGATTTCTTCTCCACGCTCAGTATAAAAGAGTGGTTGAGGATCACGATCATTCTCATACATCATGTATCCTTGAGAGTCATGAATGTACTCTCCCTTATCATCACGAAGAGGAGATTCATGATTCCAAGAACCACGAGTCCTCAGTGATGAGATACCACCACCATCAATCAGTTCTTGAACATCATCACGGTCAAGATAATGTTGAACCAGAAGTCTACCATTCCCTTCAGGATAACCATCCCAGTGGCAGTAGACAGAAACTACAGTGTGATCGGGCATTTCGATGCCAATGCGTGAACGAGTTCCCATGTCAGTGATGTGTGGTGAACGATGTAAGTATGGCAGGGATCCTGAAGAACCTCAAGACCCCTTGTGCCAGTCCCTCAACTGGACATCTTTACATACTGCTCCACAATGTTGGAGATTTCAGTAGGACCAATCTGTGTACCATCCTTCATTACAAATGCCTGGTAAGGATCGACACCTGCCCGAGAATCAATTGTGGTGGAATTGATGGTCATGAACTTAGAAATCATGACATCTTGGCGGATTTGATCACTCAACCAATCCCAGAGATCAGTGTCATGATTATCCTCTTCGGTGTCACAGTTAATGAGAACTTCATTCCCATTCTGCCACACGTACTTTTCAAACTCCGTGATCACATCATCATACTCCATTTCTGTCAACCATGTGATACTCTCACTGAGATCATCTACATGATTACCAACGAAATCAACCAGAGATTTCAGATAATCTTCCAGGTTGAAATCATCAGCAACTTGACACTTGGAGGTGCAAACAAATTGAGTGTAGGACATGAGGTGTCTCAGGTACGAATGTAATGTAGCAGAGCACCGGCAGGAAGTCCAGTGCCATTGTGCCAGTTGTCAGAGTGTCCTACCAGTCTGCTCAACCTCATGCTTAATCATCGCAATTGCCCATAGAGCATTCTCACCTTCCGACAGATTCGGAAAGTTGTTCTCATAAACCTTCAAAACCGTTGCAATAGTCTCCAGAGCAGTGAAATCAGTTCGGTTGATGTTCAGTTCCATGAGAGTTGTGTGAACTGCAGTCATTATAGACCACAAAGCGGCACGGGATCTCATGTCCTTGTGCCGCTTTTTTTATTGTCACATCACATAAAGGGATCTAGGTCTTTGATGTTATAATGTACTTCTTCCCCACCTTCCAATTGAAGTACTTCGCGCCAATTAATATCTTCCAGATCCAGATCATCATAACACTCGATGTCTAGAACAACTCTTACCTGTCGTTTTTGTGCGATCATGAGAATTAAATGCGATTGTACTGAATTCTATCATGCATAGTGGCGATATGCAAGACTTTGATAGTCTTGACCATCTCGCGCATAATCCTCTTCGAGATCTGATGCACCTAGTTCGGCATATGAGTCTTCGTCGAGATTGTAATCATTACCAAATGTGTAGTCGAGATCGTAGTCGTCGTACATAATGCTCGTCGAGATTCTGTGAGTGACTTTGATATTGTAGCATGATCTCGTCGAGATTGCAAGCAGTCGTGCAGGTCTCGTCGAGATTCACATAAGATTATATAGCACTTATAAAGTACAAATATATTGAAATACTAACATATCATGATAGTGTTATATGATGATATTGAGATCTTGTGAGGTTGTGCCAGTTCTTATGGTGGCGCGGGGGGTTGACTTTGCGAAGTGAGTGTGTTATAATGCGCTCGCCAAACTTGCATAAGAATCGACCATTTATAAGGCATTATAAGGCATTTAGAAAGCATAAGACTCAAAGTATTAAAAGATAATAACATCATATAACACTATCATTATAAAAAACAATTATATATTTTTTAATACCTTTTTTTAATTGATACTATTTCTAACTTAGGTTTCCATTGATGAAGACCATGACACTCAACACCTCTCTTCATCATCTTAACCATTGCTTCCTGTGCGGATTCTAATTCAAAATATACTGCCTTCAGAGTACAATTCATATAAGTGTACTCAACATAGTAGAATCCTTCCTTAAGTGGATCAAACATCATTTGTACAGATAAGATCCTGCCCAGTCAGCACGACGATAGCAATTATCACGGGATTGCTTATCCATGAGATTAAAACGCACATGCTTGGCAGGAGACTTCCAGGTTGCAGGTTTATACACTTCACCAGTCTTCTTATCAATGAAGGCATGAATACTCTTTTGCTTCACACTACCATCATGATTGACACCAGTTTCCATTTCAATACGCAGATACTTACGACTCTCCACAATATAGAAATTCATACGATAATCATAAGTGCCATTGCGAATTTGCTCCAGACACTTCTCATGATAGGGAACATAAGATTCATCCACAATACCATTCTTGGCAATGGCATTCTGATGAGATTTCGTAGTGTGAAGACGATAGTTCTCATCCAGAGCATTGACCAGAGATTCAGTATAACGAAGCACATCGTTCACTTGTGCCTGAACCATAGGACGGGTTGCAACGAAGTCAGAGAAGGTCATGTGAGGTTTCTGTGTGTATGAGACTATTGTAGGGCATCCAGAGGAGTCTGAAGTGCCCTGCTGTGCCAGTTAATCAGGTGTCCTCAACAATCAAGCAATAACGGCACTGGAAAGCAAAAGTTTCTTTTTGCCAGGTTTTCTTCACACCATTCTCTTCCCAAGAATAAACAACCTCATACCAAGGGTCAGTAGAACCATAAGAATTAAAACCCTCAACGGTCACATAACCCTTGGAACCATCTGCCCGTGCCCAACGAGAACCAACTTGGATTTCATGATGTTTGAAGAAATGACGGACAACTGCTTTGTGTCCATCTATGATTTCAGTTTCGTAATTCATTATGCTTAAAAGAATTCTTTAATCATTTGCTTGAGATGCCACCAAGTTGATTTGGGTTTGTCTTCTTCAAGTGGGTTTTCCCTCTGCTCAAAATCCTTTCCATTTCGACCACAGAGAGATTTATCTTTCCTGACTTCAATACAAACCATATCAACAGCATAAACTATGCCTTTAATGTAATCCAATTCTTCAACATAATGCTTTTGGCAAACATGAAAAAGACCAGGAATCAAACGACAATGCTTACAATCGCGGCAAGCAGGAATCGGTTCAAGTAGAGAGTAATTTTCAGACATTGAATTCCATATCAACAAGAACCATTCTAGGTGCAAGATGAGCAGTCAACTCACCAATAACTTCAGCATCAACAAGACCAAGTTTACTCTGAATTGCTTCAGGAATCAACTTCAGAATCATTTCCCGAAACCTGTCATCCTCAGCAATATAACAGGATACTTCATCAGCAAGTGCTTCAGCAAGTCGTTCGTAACTTTGTTGTGTAAGTCCCACTGCTTTTTTCTCCTGTGTGTTGTTTTTTTGAGGTGTTACGTTATGAATCCACTTCTCATTCTTATGTTCTGCAATTAGAGAACGATTTACCCAACGATCAATGTCACTACCATAATACTCATTGATGATATTGGTCGTACACTGATCGCACTCAGAATCACTGAAACCATATCCACGATACATCTCATTTGCATAGATCGTATCATAAATGATCTTCTGTGCAATTATAGGTTCAGTGTTGGTTGTGATTACTGCATAAACAAGTGCATTGATCTCTTCAATGACTGAATCGGGAGTGTAAGAA
>Ga0207942_1000319_pt1 | contig 13092 bp, 13 predicted proteins | sample LakMenEpi12Oct12_FD_150687 | JGI IMG/M metagenome (GOLD analysis project Ga0207942, IMG submission 150687) | Freshwater microbial communities from Lake Mendota, WI - 12OCT2012 deep hole epilimnion (SPAdes) | ecosystem: Environmental > Aquatic > Freshwater > Lake > Epilimnion/Euphotic zone ... | reverse complement strand
GTGTATACCCCATAGCTTCAATAAATCTATTTATTGGATCAAGGATAACCCTATTGAATTGTTCGTCAAAATCAACTGGTGGCGCAAACTCATAAGGATAAGACCCGTTTAGATATCCGAAAACATTATTATCTCTTTCACTATTAACTTTCACGTAATAGAACTTTATCTTTTCGGAAGATCTTATCAAACTATATTTGACTTTGTGTTTAGAGTTGTTTAGAATATAGTTGTGGTATCCTGCCGCTCTAACGTGCATAGGACAGCCTTTTGCTACCTCAAATTTAGTAGTGTCATTCACTATAAATTTTTCTATATTATTAACCGAAGTACCGATTGATATTTGATCTGGAGTCTGTACTTTAAATTCATTTTTAATGTCCTTAAGGATCTTTACGAACTCCCTTATATCAAAGTTCTTACCCTTCTCAAATATGTGTCTTAAAAGGAATGTTAGCTTCTCCCTAGCAAAAGGAGCAGTACCTCCTTGTGCTAATTCAATACCAGTGGATTTAATTTTAGAAAGCTTAGGAAATAGATCCTTATTGGGATCTTGCCAAGCTATGTGCAATACGTATTTTTTCTTACCCAGAAATATACCAGCATACGATAAACTCTCTAGCTCAAAATCTTGGTAATTATCGGTATTCCATTTTTTAGAATAGATGTCATAGCACTTCTTGATGTATTCTTTTAATCTGTGCTCATTTAGTCTGCTTACAAACTCGAATGGTTCATAATCAAACTCACAAGAATCCATAACTGCACCCAGATTAATGTAGTTGGAATCTGTATCCCCATAGATTATAAAATCCATGTTAAGCTTCCTTACATTACGAACCTCCATTTTTTCATGAAGTTCTGTATCAAGATGCCACATGTCATTAAAATATCTATTGACTATCTTTTCTGCAAATTTCCAAATGTCCTGGCCTTGAAGAGTAACACTCTCAGCTACATCAGGATTAAAGAGTGCAAAATATTGGTTTCCAGTCGCTCCGTATATACTGTTAAGAGTTAGCTTAATCCCTTGTTCAGTATTATAAAAATCTGAGGACTTCTTTTGATACTCCTGTAGTTTTTTATTGAGCTCTTCCAAGCTCATTGACATGTAATCTATTTCCGACATATTATACCTCTACTAAACCTATTGCTATCATTGAATCTGATTCCGTAGATTTAACTAGTATACGGTTATCGTGGAAATGTATCTCTGAATTTTCTTGATCTATATAAGAAAATTGGTTCTTGTAGATAGTATAAACGCTTGATTCTGAAAACCCGTTAGGCTTTCTTCCTTTTATGAGGTTGTATTGGAAAGAATTACCCCTAATTACAACTCCATTTTCCTCTATATCAAAATTCAGAAGCTCCTCTGAATTGGATTCTATTCCAGTTAACGAAGAAACCTTCTGGAAATTCTCCTTTGTTATTTCAAAATTTACTTCAGATCCTTCAGTTGAGTGTATTTGTCTTTGTATGTTATCATCTATGTAAGCTAATAAACTAATATCTGCGCATTTAACAAATATATTAAGGGAAGATGATGAGAACTTTAATCCTGTAGCTATTAAATCTGATTCATAAGGCTGAGCATCCACCGTTAAATTTAGTTCCTCCTCCGGTCCAAAGTATTTAAATACATCGATAAGCTTGCTTATTTCTAAAACACCTATCTTTAATCTATTCGGGGGAAATTCTCCTTCGAGAATATCTGTGATATCCACACTTACATACTTGATTACAGACTTGTCTGGAGTTCTAACTTTAGCAAATAGATTATTTCCTTCAATTTCAAGAGGAACACTCTTGTCTACTAATTTTAACTTCTTTAAAAAAGATATAAAATTAGACGGATTAGTGATTCTAAAATTCCAATTTTGTTGTTTCTTACTCATTTTCTAAATTTAATTCATTTTCTTGTTCTACCTCTTCTATTAATTCTTCTTCCGGATCAAATATTCTTATTCCATTATGGAATTCTTCTCTAACATCTCCTAATAGGGAAGTGGTTCTTGATGTTGTTTTCTTAGAAAGCAGTTTGTTTTCCTTTTCAACAGCCTTAACCTTATCCCTCTGAGCTTTAATTTCTGAGTTCTTATTCTTTATATCGACTTTTATCGAATTAATTTCTTCTTTCGTCTTAATTATTTCCTCTTTTGTTAGCTTTACAAGCGATATAGACTCTAGTCTTCTTGCTATTTCTCTCTTGTACCCGCTTAAAAAATTGTTAACCTCGGATGCTTCCCTCTTTTTCTCCTGCATAAATATAAGGAATTTAAGTTTAGCTTCTAAAAATTCCAATTCGTCATTTAAATAGAGTAGATCCCTCTCATATCTCTTTAATATAGTTTTTTCCCTATGTACTACAAAGTCGTTTAAGTAGTCTTCAACTGAATCATATTCTAAAACAGATCCATCGCGAACAAAAACTATATTTTCAGTGACTATCTGTTTTGTCTCCTTAGATAAAATGCCCGCCATTTCTTTAAACTCCTGGTCAGTACATCTAAACTTTATTGATATCTTTACTTCATCAGTCGAGAAGTTATCCATCTTATAGTTTAATCCCTTCCTTTCTAGTATGGTGTTAAGCCTAATAAAAAAAGACTCGTATCTTTGGAGAGGTGAAATTGAATTAATCTTAAATGTTCTTGATGTTAAATCTGATTCTATATCACCTTCTATAAGCCATGACGATTTAATCGTATCCATCCTAGATATCTTACCTTTAAATCCTCTAAAATAAGGTTTAAGTTTCTTTGATTTATTTCCTTCGAGGTAAGCAACTACGTCTTCGGGTTTTCGTGGAAGTATATTGGACTTATACCCAACCGCAATACCAACTACATGTGTTGAAAGCCCAACTGGGTAATCGACGTGGATCCAATCGAAGCCACCTTCCTCGTTAGGGACATTAAGATCCTTGTATTTTTCTATAATGTCCTTGTATTTGCTCGATATTTTAACCTGAGTGTATCTTGGGGCGGAAGGCATAGGATTAACCGGACTTCCAAAAAATCCATCCCCTAATAATATCTGTTCCGAACACGAGAACGGTCTTGCTAGCTTAGAAATAGCCTGAGCCATCGATGAGTCACCGTGATGGTATAAACCAGTACTAAAAACCTCACCAATAACACCAACGGTTTTCTTAAAGATACTCGGTGAATTCTGTAGGATTAATCTTTGTACAGGTGTTAGTGCGTCGTAAAAATTAGGAATACCTCTACTTTGTATTACGTAAAGTGCATACTTCCTATAGTCCCTATTTATTTGTTCAGATATTGTTATTCTGCTTTCCACTAAAAATGTTTTATGTAAACATTTTACGGGAATGAGGGTGGAAAGTTTCTCTAATCCTCAGTTACTCTGCCCAGTTTCTTTAAAGCTCCCGCTTTTTTAACAGTTCCAGTTGCAGCAGCTGTTGCTGCATCAGGCGTAACTTCTTGTGCAACAACCTCAGAGAATTTAACTCCAATGATAGCAGATGCTAAAACCTTTTCTGGAATGTCGTCTAACTGTATTAATGCGTAAACAAATCTTCCTCCGTTCATCGATTCCTTTTCTGCTTTTCCTATAAATTCATTCCATTGATCTATATCAGAAAAAACCTGACATCCTGCAGACCATGGTCCCACACATACACCAACTCCTTTAGTTGATGATCTGTGTATGTGCATTCCACAACTTTCAGTATACTCGTCAGCCGGCTTATAAGTTTCGAATTTTGTAACTCCCACTGGATATCTACCAACTCTAATCTCTTTATACTCAACCATCATCTTGTACTTAGTTTTACCTCCAAGCGTCGCCTCTTGTAAAACATATAAGGTGTCTCCAGGTAGTTTTATACCAACACCCTTAGGATTCATTGGATTTTTACCATAATAAGCCAAACTTGGTACTGTTGTTATTTGGTAAGGAGTTATAATATCACCTAAACTAGCAGGAGGAGTTGGTCCAGTTGGACCAGTCGGTAATGCTGGTTGTTCACTAGCAGCTTTTACTATATTTTGAGCAGAAGCTATCACTCCGCCTCCCTTGGGCTTATCATCCTTAACTATTCCTAATTTTTTTCCTATCCACGTAAGTCCTGCTCCTATACCTAGAAAATCTTCATATAGTTCTATAAATCTCGATTCAGATATTTCACCCTCTTCTATAAGTTCTTTATGTTGTATAAGGAAATTCCTCTCTCTTCCCATTTCTTCGAACTTACCGAAACTCCATAAGCCAGACTCAGAAAGATATTCCAATTCATTTATTCTATAATCAATCGATTCCACTATAGAATATGATTCATTCTTTTTTTCGCCTTTTTTGCTCTTAATTCTAGAAAATACATCCTCCTTTTTAGGTTCTTTATTAACTGTTTCAGCAGGTCCTGTAGAGCCAGTAGGTCCAGTAGATCCGGTAGATCCTGTTCCAGCATCTGTACCATCGCTGGCATTTCCTGGAATAAAATAAAGAGCGTCGCAGAATCTATCCTGATTTATTGCTTCTTTCTTTATTGCTAATTTATTTCTTACACCAACTATTATAGACCTCTTCTCGTTTAGCTCTTTTAGAGATTTCTCGTAGTTTCCTATTTGTTTTTCGTGTAAGTATTCAAGTAATATCTTAATGGTTAATACTGAAAGATCACCCTTATCCATTTTATATCCCTCGGATGCTCCACATCCTTTATATGGTAGTGATTCCTTAACCTCTTTATTAGTCTGATCTATAATGCTATCAACTCCGCCAGTTAATCCTTTAACATCACCAAATAGATTCTGAACTATACCTAAAGCAATTCTAGATCTTGCTTCCTTATCAGTCTCTGGCTTAGCTAAATTTTCACCCGGAGTAGCTGCAGCTGATCCGGTAGCTCCTGATTCCTCAGTTTGCTCGTTCATAAATTGATCAAACGAGAGTATCTTAATATTCTTTTCCATACTCTATATATCAATTTATATTACCTAGATTTTTTTATCAAGAAAGACATCACCACAGATATAAATGATATTAATCCAGATCCTATAAAAGAACAAAGAATAGCGTCCAGAGGAAATGATAATCCATAAAACTCTAAACATACCCCCCCGAATTTTAAATCATTAAACATTGGATAAAGCGCTAAAGAAACCCAAAAAGAAGTGCACTGGTAACAACTAAGCATATCCCCAATAAAAGGCAATCTTATAATTGTCCAATTTCTAAAATTTTCAAATATCTTAGATGATACTAATATATGGGTAAGTCCCCATATAGAAAGAATATAAAATACAAAGACCTCCATAATTATTATTTAAAAATATCATATTCACCAAGCTCCTTAATAAAAGCTATCTCATCTTTACTAAGATCAGTTGGTATTTTAATGTTTAGCTCTACTAAAAAATCGCCTCTCCCTCCGTATCCAAGATTTGGTATTCCTCTTTGGGAAAACTTAAGAACCGTACCGGGTACAGTTCCTGGTGATACAATTGCCTTTAATCTCTCACCATCAGGCATTTGTACGTCTATATTAGTTCCTAGAACAGCTTCGATAAACGTTATCTGTTTTGCTGCTATTAAATCTGTTCCCTTTCTTACAAAATTATCATCAGGCACCTCTCTTATTTTAACATAGAGATCTCCCGGAAGTCCATTACCTTTCCCCTCGTTACCTTTGTTAGAAACAACAAATTGCATACCATCAGAAGCACCGGCTGGTATGTTTATGTCTATAATGTCTTCATTAGGTAAAACACCCTTACCTAAGCAGTCTAAACAATATTCCAATATAGATCTTCCGGTTCCGCTACAGGCATTACAAACTGTAACAGAATTTATCTGGACAAATCCATTCATTCTATTTACAGCAATATGCCCCATACCGTTACAAGTTCCACAGGTTTGAAAAGAAACACCGCCCTCAGCACCAGTAGCTTCGCACGATTTACACTTCTTATCTCTTCTGAGTTTTATTCTCTTTTCGACACCGTTTAGTATATCTGTTAGACTTACTTTAAGTGTTATATTAAGATGTGATCCTTTAGGATCTTGTGGTGCGGAAGGATTGTAATGGTCGAAAAAAGGATCCCGGTAACTGTTATTATTGTAATTATTACCAAATCCAAATCCAGCAAAAGCATCCTGGAAGGATCTTTTCCTGTCATATTCTTTTCTCTTGGCAGGATCACCAAGATTTTCATAAGCTTCAGTTATTTTTTTAAATTTCTCCTCAGCTCCAGATTCCTTGTTTTTATCAGGATGGTATTTTTTTGCCAGGGATCTGTAAGATTTTTTTATAGATTCCTGGTCGGCATTTTCATTTACGCCTAGAATTTGGTAGTAATTATCCAAGTTTATTTCCTTTTTCGTGATTTATAGAAAATATATCGAAAATAATCCTAGGGAATTCATAGAAAAAAATGACAGAAAAAACTAAAAACCCAAGTACTAGATACAAAGGAAACATAAAAGCTCTCCTCAATAGATCCATAACTAATCGGGGTATTTTTCATTTAGCTTCTTCATGAATGAAACAATATTATTACCTTCTGTCAAACTATCGAAAGAATATCCAAGCTCTTCCATTTCTTTTTCTAAATCTACCTCAGGATAATTTTCTCTTATTCCCTCCATTATGGATATAAGATAAATCTCATTATCCGGATTTAATTTAGAATTAGTCAAATCTATTTCTTCCATTCCTCTAAGTATTTCAATAAGGCGAGATCTTTCATCTTCACCTCTAATTCTATATCGAAAACTCGATCATAAGTTTCTATTTTACTCCATATCCAATCAGAGTGTGCTACATCTTTAGCACTAGAATCTTCAAAAAGTTTTCTCGAATCTGAAAAATGTGTTAGAGCTACAATGTTATCTGGCCAAGTAGATATACAAAGATCTAAAGCATCTATTTCAGATAAGTTGTCCGGATTACATTTATGATGTAAAAAATCATACGTTAAAGGTATTCCATACTCTTTATATATCATATTATACAAATCACTTGGAGTGAATTGACTTTTCTTGTCGTCATTCTCTACAACAAGTCTTTTTTTAACACTTTCAGGGAGGATCTCGAAAGAAGCAAGAAACCTTTTAGCTGCTTCTTCCTTTGTTGGCTTAGTTGTGTTTATATGTATGTTTATAGGATACTTATGTGTTCTTTCTAATCCCATTAAATCCATTATCTCCGCATGTTGTCTTAGTTCTTTAATAGACTTTTCAACAACTGCCGGATTTTCTGATGCTATCACACAATACGGAGACGGATGGAAGCTTAATCTTTGGTCTAGCTGTTTAGATAGATCACCAGCAATTTGGAGATTGTTTTTAATTAATGTGTAATCAGGTAAATCACATATCTCGTATTCAGACATCCAAGGAAACATATCTGAACTCATTCGATACATTCTTATTCCCTTATCACCATTAAATCTGATTATCTTTATAAGATCTTCTGTGTTCTTTAGACAAAGCTCAGAAACGTATGAAATTCCCTTTTCTAGGAATGTTTTTTTAATCATACCTCTATTTGTCGTTACCTTTTCTTTCTCTAGGGAAAGACAAAGACAACAGTATCCCATTCTATTCTCGTATATCATACCATAAAGGTAGATTAAAAATTCTTAAGAGTCTGGATGATTTTGAATCTTTCTCTGGCGTTTAGATCGTCAATATTTTCTTTTCCTGTTTCTCTCTTCATTAATTTCTTAAATTTAACAGGATCAGATGAAGCACCTGACTGATCAGCGAATTGTCTAACATCCCTTCTTGAAGGTATAAGATCTATAACCCATGCCTTTATTGGAATATTATATTGAAGTGCTAAATTTGCTCTTCTATTTCCAGAAAATAAATAATAACTAGATTCTTCGGATGTTCTAGTCTCTCCGAAGTTTATGAATTTGATTACAATAGGAGCTGGTAAATCGATAGTTCCTTTTTTCTTTAACTCCTCAGTTGTTTTAATAAGAACATCTCCATAAGCTCTACCATATGCACCATTTACTATGTTATCATATTCGTAAACCATGAAATTTTGTATGCTATTAACATCAAAGCTAGATTCAGAAACAATTGGAATATTTTCAAGCCTTCCTTTTCTAAAAGGCTCTAAAATATATCTATAAAATTTTGTAGATCTAGCTGGGGATTTTCCAATGTCTTTGTTACCGATAGTTATATTATGCTGATAAAATTCTAGTTTGGCTTTATCATCATAATGCTCTATCTCCTCCGCAAGATCTGGTTTAATCCAATTAATGCTTAATTTCTTGGAACTAGGAGTAGACTGGCTCAAAGGAGCTTCTGCTGGAGCTTCTTGCTCTACAATAAAATCTTTTAACCTTAAAATCATTATTTTATATATCCATTTATTTTAGATAAATCTAATTATTAGAAAGCCATTTTTTTCTCAATTCAGACGAATCACCAAAAGCCATCTCCAGTTTATCTTTACTATCTTCGCTTTCCTCTATGGATATCAATGATTTATTGGTCATAACCCATTCCCAATCCTCAAGTGATAGAGATCCTAATCCCTTAAGATATCTGATGTTACCCGACGGTTTTGCAGCTTTGAATTCATCCAAATCCCAGTAATATTTTCTTCTTTTTAGATCCCCTACAGATACAAGAGGTATTTTCAAAAAGCTAAGTCTCCTGGATCTTATCACCATAGGAAACCATTTATAGAACAAGTTTATTAGGAGGGAGGTTATGTGTGATCCATCTGGATCCGGATCTGTTGCTATAACTATCTTTTTATACCCAACCACTTCCATATTTCTTGCTGTTGGATCTAACCCAAGTATCTGCATCAGTTCTAATATTTCTTTATTATCTGATAGATCTCCTATATTCTTACAATTTTTTATTTTACCCTTTAGAGCATACACGCCATCTTCCTTGGGATTTCTTTTCTGTAAAATTGAGCCCATCGCAGATAATCCCTCAACAATAAAAAGGTTTTCTGCAATTGATTTTTGAGCTGGAAAATATTTATGTGAATGCTTTAGATTTACTTTCCTCTTTTCAGATCTTAGCTTTTTAACATACCCATCATTCTTTCTTTCCTCTACCTTTTTAAGTATTCTCTCAAATAGATCAGTTTTAAAAAATCCCTGTAGCTTAGCTCCAAATTTGTTTATTAACAGATTTTCTATTTCCTCCCTCGTTGTTACAAATCTAGTTTTATTCTGATCCCCAAATTTAACATACTTAGGAGAAAGGTTTAAAACAATCATTGAATCATAAAAGTGGTGACCGAGTGTATCATCCAGTTTGGCGTTTATAAAGTCATTAACTATCTTTTGATGTATACCAGTACACATGGCAGAATTTACAAAACTTACCGACCCTGATCCCTCGTATTTTTCCCATATAGTTACCTGACCTATATCAGTATTTACTTTAAAAGAATTCTCCGGAAGGAAAGATACATTTAAATCTAGAAGCTCGTCATCCCAGAATAATTCGATAATCAAGTTGCTAAGAATAGGATCTCTTTTTATGAGGTCATATTTCAGTATCAAAGTGGAATATAAAACTTCCTTATCCCATTTATCACCACCAAAAACATCAGAAAGTGGTTTGAAAGAAACTGTTGTTCCCGTATTTGTTTTTGAAGCGTTCTTACTTATTTTAGGACTACTCCCTTCGTAATTTTTCCACTCTTGGAAGTAATAGGATTTCTCATTTATTGTTTCTATCGAAAAATATTTAGATAGTACATTTACAAGACTAACCCCCATTCCGTTGGTTCCCACTAAAGATTCTTCGACATCGTCATTTTCGAAGTTAGATCCTGCTCTTAATTGGGAAACCGCCGTTTCGATATTTGTTTTACCACTAACCTTATTGATGTCTGTCCCTTTATAAAATCCGTTACCCGTATCTCTAACATAAACGCTATTATCTTTAGAGTTAACAGAAACATGTATAGATTTCATCTTGCCTTTCATGCGTTTAGCTTCGTCTAACGCATTAGAAAAGACCTCGTCGAATAATTTATACATTCCAACTGAAATCTTCTTAGATTCAATAAAAATCTTGTTATTTCTTATTATAGGAACCTTCTCGTCAGTTGGTTTTACACTCCCCACATAAACAGTAGGTCTTAATAATATGTGTTCTCTCTCGGAGAGAACTTTAATCTCTTTTTTTGATGACATACATTAATTATAAAATCGACAGGGGAAAAAGTTTCTCACATTAACCTATAGATGAGACCTTCGTTTATCATATTTTTCTTGCATGTCCCTCCTTTGAGCTCCACTACGGTATCTGCAGATTCATGCTCAAATTTTTCGCACTCGTTAAGCTCACAGGGATTACAATTGTGATATATCTTTTCGATTTTTCCGTCTTTTATGAATATAATATCCAGTGGAATTAAACATCCTTTCATATGGAAAGAAACTGGACCAGACTCTTTAAAATCAAAAAGCATACCTTCATTTTCGAGTAGATCTTCCCTTTCAGATAATCCTTTTGGGAAGTTTTTACACTCTTCTAAAATAAAGGTATGCTTTCCTATTTTTGCAATATGGAAATCTTCAAAATCCATATGATTATAAGTTGAATTTATTTGATGAAGCACTCATCAATCATTTCAGGTGTAAGCTCAACAATAACGTTCTTTTTTCTTAAAGAATAAGGTATTGCAATAATAACACCTCTTGTCTGATCTATATCCTTAACAATAAATTCAGAATCTACAAAGATGTTTCTAGTTGGCTCATCAGCTGTTCTGCTTCTATCCCCCATGTAAACATCTGTTTCAGGATCGTACATATCCTCATCATAATCCTTCCCAGGATCGTATCCCATTTCAGCATAAACATCTCTTAGATATGCAGGGGTATTTTTTCCTTGTGTAGGTATCTCAGCAACAACAGTAACTTCTGAAAGTGTACCGTTAGCAATCTGACTTAAGAATGATTGTACTTCACCTATGAATTTATTTCTCTTTATAGTTCTTTCTGGTTGTGTACTAGTTCCTCTGAAAAGAGGAATACCAACGTTATAAACTGATTCATTAATAAATTCTAAAAATCTCAGGATTCTCATTATATAACTTTTTATGTTATATATCCTAAGACTCCTGCAATTCTTCTTTTTCTTCCTCTACCGATTCTCTTCCAATTGCTTTGTTGTAAAATTCTATGTTTTTATGGATCCTATCCTGCTCGTTTTTAGGGATCTTACCAAACACAGGAGAGTTAATAAGAATTGTTGTTGTCTTATGAGCTTCCTCTGCATTACCGTTATAGTATGCAAGAACTGAATACTCATCAGGCATTCTCCATTTCCATATATCATCCTCAACAAACAAGATATCTGAGCAAGGTCCAGTTTTCATACCAACTGAAGATAGAGCAAAAGCTAGAGCATATCTTTTTCTTGATCCTAAAAATTTAATCAAGTGGTACAAAGCTTCCAATCTATTTGGTCTATATTCCCAAGCTTTCAAGTAAGCATCTATAATCTCCTGATCTGGACTTTCCATGGTTTGTTTCTGTCTAGCTATCCAATATTTTGAGATGTATATTTCTTCGTTCCACCCACCAAGATCTATTCTTCTTTGATAAGCTTCTATAGATCTCTGGTGCATTCCACCATCTCTATAGCTTTGAGCCATATAAAAAACATATCTTCTCTCAAGATCTATTGGAAGATCTTCTTTAGGTGTTGTTAATATAGCTTTTTCAAAGATCAAAGCATCATTGTAGTACTTATCTTTACCTTTAATATCTCTATTGTGTCCAGAAACTGAAGCGTGCATCTCTATACCATCTAGGAAATCCTCCTCCAATTGCATATCCTCCGGACCTGAAAGATACTCATGAAGTACTCCAACATATTTCCAGTTCTGATCACCACGTACTAATTGTGTTCTATAATAAGCTAGTGAGCCTAAACGAATTTTAATCTTATAGAAATCTTTAGAGATGTTTAAGAATGGATTTACTTCAGGGTTTTCGATGAATAAAACATCATCCGCATCTATAATTAATCTATAGTCTGCCTTATCCTTAGAATAGTTTAAACTCTCAGTTCTGTTATGTCCAAAATCTACCCAAGGTCTCTCGTGTAACTCTCCAGGAATCCCATATTCTTCCATTATTTCCTTTATTAGGTCTTGAGTTCCGTCGGTAGATCCAGTATCTACTATAACCCAATAACTAATATAGTCCTTCACAGAATCTATACATCTTCTAATTACCTGGGATTCATTCTTAACTATCATCGTTAGACAGATAGTTGGCTGCGATTTTTCTTCTTGAGATTTTTCTTGAATAATAGGCTCCACCTGGTTAATTTCCGCGGGGATGGTTTTTTCTTTTTTGTTTTTAGACATTTTTTTTAGGTTTAAAAGTTATACTAAAAAATCCAATTAAATTTCATTAAGTTTTTTGAATATTAGATCCGACACCTCATCTAATCTTCTGTTTGCTGATATTTCCAAGAAATCCGATCCATTTCTCATAGATTCTATCATAGGAAGAGTCTGTTCGTTATATTCATTCATTCTTTTATTGAATGCTTTTTCATTCTTATCATCAGATCTTCCTGAAGATTTGCCCCTTTCCATTATTCTTTTCTTTAGGATTTCTTCTGGTGCATTTAAGAAGAAAACATAAACAAGTTTTAGCTTATTAACAGCGCATATTTCATTAAAAATATCCTTCTGAGCTAAATTCCTAGGATATCCATCAAATATAAATCCCTTAGGATCATGTGTTTTTGAATATTCTTTAAGATATGAAATCAGTTCCTTTCCTACTAAATCATCGGGTAGAAGTTCTCCAGTTTTCATCATCTTCTTTATATCCTTATTATCGGATGCTCTTAAGATATCACCAGTGGAAACGTGCTTCCATCTCATGCCCTTAGCTATTATATTTGACTGGGTTCCTTTTCCACATCCTGGAGGGCCAGTAATAATTATACAAGGAACCTCTTCCAGATTCTCTTTTCCATCTATATCGCCATACTCTTTTACAAAGTCTTTAAACGAATCTATCTTTCTGGTCGAATTTTTCTTTTTTTCCATATTACTATTTATGATCCGCAAGCCTCGCAATCCTCTGGGTTATCTATACT
>Ga0207942_1000313_pt1 | contig 13220 bp, 6 predicted proteins | sample LakMenEpi12Oct12_FD_150687 | JGI IMG/M metagenome (GOLD analysis project Ga0207942, IMG submission 150687) | Freshwater microbial communities from Lake Mendota, WI - 12OCT2012 deep hole epilimnion (SPAdes) | ecosystem: Environmental > Aquatic > Freshwater > Lake > Epilimnion/Euphotic zone ... | reverse complement strand
TGCGGTTCCTTGAAGATTTCCCTCATCTCTAATAGTAATACCACCAATAGTTCCTGGAACAGCAGATGTTCCTGCTGACAGTGTTCCACGATTTGGGAAATAATACTTTCCATCGTCACCATTACGAACGCAAATTAATACCCAATTGTAAGGAATATCTACATTAGATGTAAAATCAGAAATTCTAAAATTATCTGCTAATGAAACATTTCCAGATCCAAGTGGAAGAATGTAATAAAGTGCCTGCCAGTTTGATAATGGAATTCCATCAGTTGTTGCAGTTGCATTTGCAGCACCACCAACTCCAGTGATGGTTCCAGACAATGGGCAGGAAATATTAAAATGTCCTTCAGTTGAAAAATTATTTCCTCTACCATTTGAAATAACAATAAATCTAGTATCCCATTTAACAAATCCAGATGCGTTTACAGTAATATTTCCACCACCATTAATGTTTACATTTGATCGCAGTGATTCTGATAAAGTAACAGAATTATCAGAAATATTTCCACTGGTTCCGGAACCATACCAAATACTCAATCTATTTGAAGCATTACCTTTGTAGAGATCTCCTCCGGGATTTAAGTATAAAGATGATGCTGGTTCCAGTGCCATATTATCACTATTTAAACCTTCACCATCATTTTGAGTTCCTATTCGGAGACATCCATTTTCAGTACTGCTGGGTGTTATTGCATAAGTATTATTATCATTATCCCAAGTAATATATCCATAATCTCCCCCACCAGTATCTGTACCACCAAAAGATTCTTCACGACCAAAATACATAATTTTGGTCGCATCAAGTTCTATGTCTGCTTTGAATCTAACGGTATTTTCAAATGTTGCTATTCCAGTAACATTTAAATTTGAAGTAAAAGGTCCATTAAATGCTGCTGCATAAACAGTTCCTGGAAATCTTGTATCACCAGAACCATCAAGAAGAGATGCTGTTCTTTGTAGAGTTGAGAAAACACCGGTATATTGTCTTACATAAATTGGTTCATTTCCATTATCAGAAGTGGCAAGTTCAACATAACCAACATCATCTGCAGTTCCTCCAACAAGAATTCTAAAGTAATCATTATTTGCCATCTGACCACGAATCAATTCAGTGGTATTTGTTCCAGTCAGCATTGTATTGGTTAAACGACCAATAAAATCACCAGTAGGAGTTACATTCCCAATAGCATCTACTCTAAGTGTTGTAGTAAGACCAACAGTTCCTCCATTAACGTTAGATGCACTTAATGTAGAATCTGCAAAGTAAAATCCACCAGCACCAGCACCTCTTTGATTTATTAACCAAGTTGCTCCATCACCATTAGCCCTATTCCAATGAATATAAGAACCTTGTGTATCAATAGTGGTATATGGTGAAGTAGTTCTTGGACTCAATATAGTTGCCTTATCAGACTGAGCAACTGTGGCAGCACCAAAATTAATATCAATATTAGAAGCAGCAGTAATTCTACCTTTAGAATCTACAGTTACAATACCGACTTGAGTAGAAGATCCATAAGTTCCTGCTGTCACACCAGTGGTTGTTAAAATTCCTGCTGCAGTTACATTTGTACTTCCATCAAAGTTAACATTCCAAGATAAGTCTCCAGTAATTGCTATGTTTCTAGCATTTGCTAATTTGGTTGCCGTATCAGCATTTCCTATAAATTGTCCATTAAAAGTATTGGAATATACATCTTTCCACCTTAATGAAGGACTACCTAAATCAGTAACGCCATTAGTTGCTGGAGTGATTCCACTACCAACTCTACCATTAAATGTTATAGTATCTGCTGAAGCATCACCTAAAATTACATTACTATTAAAAGTAGCAATATCTGTTACTACTAACCTATCATCAATAGTAGTGGTTCCTCCAGCAGAATCAATTGTTAAATTGCCCGTTGTAGTATCAATTTCATTATCACCAGTAATTCCTATTTGAATATTATCAATATAAGCACCACCATTAGCATCAATATAGTTAGTGAATGTACTAATACCAGTTACTAGAAGATTTCCTAATGATAATAAATTCGCTGATGGATTATAAGAAATTCCAGCATCAGTATAAACTGATTCATATGCTGCAGATCCATTATCACTATCAACGAATGTTGGATAGAATGTTGCATTAGTTGAATTCGTTACTGTTCTGACAGTATCTGAACTTGAAGCGGTTCCAACAAAAGATCCATTAAAAGTATTGGAATATACATCTTTCCACCTTAATGAAGGACTACCTAAATCATATGCATTATTAACAGAAGGTGTTACATTTCCTGCAACTTGTAATTTAGAAGTTGGATTTGTGGTTCCAATACCCAGATTTCCAGTGTTATTAGATACTCGTATGAATTCAACATCATTAGATTGAATAGTAAGAGCACCATTACTTCCTGTAGGATTTCCTACTAAGCTCCACTTTATTCCAGTACTAGAAGATAAATCTAATCTAGTTGTACTGCTAGAAAATCCAGAAATTCTTAATGTTGGGGAATTTCCAGAAACCTCCAAATTTGCAACTGGATTTGTGGTTCCAATACCAAGATTACCAGAAACATAAGCACCACTTTGAACTTGAAGTTGCTGATTTGAAGTTCCTGTTGATGTTAGATAAACATTAATAGGTGCATTTCCAATTATAACTTCACCAACAGTAGTAATTCCAAGATATGTTGATCCATTAAGACCAGTCTGCTCATCTTCTCTAAAAATTCTAAACTGATTTTTAATACTACCCGAAATACTTGTATGATTATCAATATTCCAACGACTACTAGTTCCAGGTTGCCCTCTCAATACTAAGTTACCACCTTCATTGGCACCATCATTAAGTGATTCTATCACACCATATACGGATAATTTTTGTGTTGGATTTGTGGTTCCAATACCAAGATTACCAGTAGAAGGATTATAAACTAGACCACCACTAGTATAAACTGACTCATAAGCGGCAGGGGAATTATTACTGTCAACGAATGTTGGATAATATAAAGCATTATTTGAAATCCCTAAGGTTCTGATGGTGTTTGAACTTGTAGCAGTTCCAACAATAATTCCATTACCATATATGTCGCCACCAACGTATAGATTTTTCTCAATACCGACACCACCTTCTACTATAAGGGCTCCGGTATCTTTACTAGTAGAATTTGTAGTATTATTTAAATAAATTGTGTCATTGATTTGAGTTGTTCCACCCAATGATTGAATAATTAAATTCCCACTGATAGCACTTATTGTATTTGAATCTAATTTAATATTATCAAAAGTTCCTACACCAGTAACATTCAAATTATTGATATTAACTTGAGAAGTATATGTTGAAACTCCAGAAACATTTAAACGATTTAATGTCGTAGATTGATAGACCTGAAGATCTCTTGTTGTTGTAAAACCAGTAACTCCAAGATCACTATCAATATTAACTTTCTGTTTAAAGGTTGATATTCCACTTACAAATAAATTAGTAACATCAATTGATCCAATAAATTTTGTTGCTGTTACAATTCCCGTAAAAAATGCACTAGTTCCTGTTAAAAATCCAAGTGTAGTAACTCCAGTAACTACAAGATTGCGCGTAGTGGAAGTTCCAGAAACTGCAAGAGTTGAGGTTGTTGTAATACCAGTTACTGTAAGATTATCAACAAAAGATCCGCCCCTAAAACTAGATATTCCCAAAACATCTAATGTTGTTTTTGGTGCTGTACTTCCAATACCAATTCTACCATTAACTTCATCATACACAAAATTTGGAGATCCATCAACTAATCCAGAACTATTGTGAAACTGAACATTCTGATAGGTTCCGCCCGCACCCGCTCTTATTGTACTTTGATTAACCCAAAGAACACCACCTAAATTATTTTTGATTAAAACTTGTGTGTTTGTTCCAGGACTATTCGTATAATCGTAAATGGTTCCTCTTAATCTCAAATCTCCGTTCAAATCTAACTTTTGTGTTGGATTTGAAGTTCCAATTCCTACAGATCCAATTCCTGTCGTAGCAATTACAGTGCCACCAAAACCAACATTAATTCTATCTCCTGCAGTTAATAATCCATTAGATGTATCAAATTTTAACTTTGAAGATGTTGAAAATTCATTCGCGGTGTTGAATAAAATTTCTTGGTCATTTCCTGGAGAAAATACAGTAATAGTAACTCCAACGCCATAAGGATTTGATGGACTTCCATTTCCAGATCCCGTTGCGGTTATTGCAGCACCTTTAAATATTAATTGAGTTGTACTACTGGGTCCTCCAACAAGATTAGTAAAATTTTCATCATAAACACTAATAGAACCAGGAATTACTCCTCCACCAACAGGTCTCCAAAATCTTTGCCCAGGAAATCCTTCTACAGAAACAATCTGATATTGTTGCCCAAAAGGTGGAGTATCTCCAGGTGCAATGGGATCTCTTAAGTTTGGTTCTGCATCACCAACTGACAAATATCTGTCTATATCAGTTTTTAATGCAGATTGTGGTGTTCTTTTAGATCTTCCGCTTAAATACTTAGGCATAATTACGCAATACCAGATACATTAGTTTCAAGAATGCTACAAATAAATTCCATATGAAGTGGTCCAACAAGACCTCCACTCATATAAGTATGAGCAATACCAGTAACTCTACCAGAATTAGTTATAAAAGTTTTTGAAGTTCCAACACTACCAATAATAGAATCAACTACAAAAGACTGTTGAGGTGATGGAAAAATTGAAGTGGTGATTGCAATATTACTTGGGCAAGTGAAGGCAAGTCCACTCATTGTAACTTCATCACCAGCAACAAAATTATGAGCACTAAAAGTTGTAACTGTGGTAATTCCAGTATTATTGTCATACTGACAATCAGTTACAGAAATAATACCAGATTGTGTTCCGGTGAGAACAACTGAATCGGTAATAATTGCACTTTTTTCCAATACCAAACGACCATCAATTAAAATAACTGCATCATTCGGAGGAATTTCTACATTCTTAGCAATTCTTATATTTCTTACATTTCCAGCAGTTCTTTGAGAACTACTTCTTCTTCTATGAGTTAAAGTAACAGTTGGATATGTATTAACTCCAACATTCGCAACTTGAGCATATAGTAAAATGGCAGATTGCCCTGTCGGAACAGTATAAACTGTCTGTTCTCCGGGAGCAACAGGAACTGCAATTGTCAAATATTTATTAAGTGGTGCGACTGCCATATTCTTATCTTAATGCTAAAATTAATGGTGTAACTTCTGCCTGAATTGCTCTACTGAAATCTCTTCCTCTAATCGTTCTTGTTGGTTGATTAATTTGAAGACCCTCTCCAATATCAAAATTACCTTTTTGATCGGTACTTGTGAACGGAACTTGTGCCCCATCTAATGCAACAATTTCATTTTCTTTTATCGGAACTGCACCCTGAAAGGGTGTTGATGTATTTATACTTGTTCCCGTACCAATATATTCAAACGAATGAGAACTGGTAAGAATTCTACTGATTCTCTTTAATGAAATTTGTTCATTCCCAAAAAGTTCATATGGAATTCTCTCATTAAATGTTACGGTTGTTAATCCAGATGTTGTTGGACTTGTCGCAACATCTACAGTATAATAAATTGGTTGAGTAACTACAGTTGCTGCTGCACCACCACTACCATCAATTTCAACTCTCAAATCTTGTGATGGAAGATAATTTCTTCCGCTACTTATAACATCAATTCCAATAATTGCTCCAGAATCATCAACTGTTGGACTTAATTCTGCAACAATTCCTTGAGGACCTTTTGGTTCGCGTGTATTATCATTGTAATCGTAAATATACACATTTGGTGGAGATGCTGCACTATATCCAGATCCACCATTTGTTATCTTAATTTCTTGAACTCTAATCATAGGTTCAGTTAATGTTGAAAATGCTGGAACATCTGCATATCTTCCATCTAAATTACTAATTTCAAAAAATAATGCTTGCCCATCATAAGGTCTTCTCACGTTACCATAAGCAACATCTCTTACATCCATAAGAGTAACTTTATCACTATCAGCATTTACTCCATTTTCAACTCTTGTAATGACTGGACCAAAATTCTGTGGAGAAGGATCCACATATCCAGTAAATTCGGTTGCACCCAATCCAACTGCATAAAGACCATAATTACCAAATGATGAGTTTGAGTTTGTAAGGTCACAAGCACCACCAGTAGCAGCATAAACTCCAATATCGCAGTTAATTGTAAAAATAGAAACTAATTGTGCATATCCATTATTTGTAATTGAAACTCCTATACCATTTTCATTATATTGAGTAAATGAATCACAAACCATACATTTAAGATCATTTCCAATATTATTTTCAGGATCTGAAACACTTGCATGATTTCCATCAATTTTCATACCAATACTTTTAGTCATAAAATTGGTACAGTTTCTCACATATGGACTTCTCCATCTCCCAGATGGACCCTCTAGTGCTGGTCCTGCTGAAATATATCCAGTATTTGCATAATTTGTTGGATTTGTTGGAGGAAACGCAACTGCACCACAACCAGTATGAGCAACTCCAATACTTGAACCAGCAAAGTTTAAGTTTTCAATTAAGCAACCTCTTCTTACATGAAAAACATCCTTTGTTGGATTATTTGGTATAATTGTAACAAGTCTCAAATCTTGCCCAGAGACAGTTACATCAGTACGAAGACCGATTGGATTGTTTTCATAATAAACACCAGGACGAACATAAATTGTATCCCCATCTTGTGCTATTGATGCGGCGGCACCCACAGTTGCTTTTGCATCACCTTCAAGCAATCCGCTGTTCGTATCATCACCATCTTTTGTAACATAAATGATGTTTTGAGTTTGAACGCCAGGAGGTCTCCAAGAAACTCCTGTTCCAACAGACGATAAGCGATAATCAAATTTTCCAGTTGCTGTACTATTATTAATATCAATTAGAGAAGAATTAAGTTCTACGGTATCATTAAGAGTCGTAGCACCATCAACATCTAAAGTATCATTAAGAGTCGTAGCACCATCAACATCTAGAGTAGCATTAAGAGTTGTATCGCCATCAACATCTAGAGTAGCATTAAGAGTCGTAGCACCATCAACATCTAAAGTATCATTAAGAGTCGTAGCACCATCAACATCTAAAGTTGCATCAAATTCAACTCTTTGCGTAGCATGAAGATCTCCAGTAATATCTAATTTATACGCTGGATTTGTCAATCCAAGACCAGTCAATCCGACAGGTGTAACAACTAAATCTTGTCCAGTAAGACCTACTTGAAATCTATTGAATAGATTTGTAGTTCCAATACCGACATTAGTGAGTCTATAAATTGGAGCAGATGATCCAAATCCAACATATCCCCATAAATCTTGTGTTTGAATATCTGCAATCCAGTTTGGATTACTTGGATTAACGACAGGAATTAAAGTATCCGTTCCTACGCCAAGACTATTGATTTGTTTAAAATTTAAAGCAGCAAACGCTTGTGCTAAGTCATCTGTTGGAATAAATACTCCCTGATCTTGAACGTAAAATCTTGTCATTCTACTTCTTTATAATGAAATATTTATATTATGATGGGTAAAGAGGGACTCCTTCATCGAGAACAAAAATTCCATCTGTGGATATTCCAGGAACTCCAGGAATAGCCTCCGCGATTAGAGGTATCCATCTAACTCCAGTATCATCTCTAACCAAATAATATCCATTTCTTCCTGGAGCATTCGCAGAATCATAGATTGTCTCATCTATTTTTACGCTTCCCGCAATATCTAATCTCTGTTGTGGTTGAGTGCTTCCAATTCCAACTCTTTCACTAACAATTGTTGTTCCAATAACATCAAGTCTTTCTCTAGGAGTTGTTGTTCCAATTCCAACACGACTAGTTGATGCATCAGCTCTTAATGTTGTTCCACCACAACCAACATCTAGTCTTTTTCTTGCAGTAACAATTCCAGCATTTAAATTTTTATCAATATATACATCACCATAAAAATCAGAATCTTCTAGAACATTTATTTTTTTAAATGTTATTTTTTTCGATAAAAAATTAGCGTTATTAAACTTTAATTCACCATGAATTCTAACATTTTTATAAAAAACTACAGTTTCATTAAAATGTGATTCTAATCCATAAAACTTACTATTCTCTGAGGGTTCTTCATAAAAAGATTGATTTTGTTCTTCTATACTACTTTCAATTTCTTCTTCAATAATCTTTCTTGGTTTTTCGCAATTATTTTGATCTGCCATACTATATTACCGAGTCAATTACAGTATCTATAACCTTACTAACAATTCCACTAACTGCACCATTAATAAAATCAACTCCAACAAAACTACCCTCAAAAACTCTACTTGTAAAATCTATATTTAATAAGGATGGAATGTTTCCACTAGTTCCTTTTAAATCAACTCTTTGACCCTTAACCATGACTCGACCATCACCACCCATCATTGTAATATTTCTTCCTGCTTTAAAATGAATGTCCTCTTCAGCCTCAATCATAATGTTCGTTGCATATAAGCGAATCATTCCATTTGCAGAAATAGAAACATTACCATTGTTTCCAATAATAACTATATCTTCTCTTCCTTCCTGATTTTTAGTGCCACCAGAAATTTGAATTGTGTGGTCGTTATAAATCGAAAACAATCCGCTACTACTTAAACTAATCGAAGACTGATTATCGCCACTATCAGTTACTCCATAAATTTTATAAACATCGGTTCCAGATCCCCCCATTTGGGGATTGGCAGTATCAATTCTAAAATTAGGGTTGAAACTGATTAGTTGTCTTTTAAATATATTTTTATTTCTTTCTGTCATTTTATATTGGACAATCTATGGATGTTTGAACTTGTTGTGTGAATAGATTTGTAGAATTTGAATTTGCATCTGGAGAAGCAGGAACATTTCCAGAACCTTTTAGAGCACCAATTACGGGGCGTAAAATTGCACCAAATCCTTCATCAGATTCAATACTGAGAGTAGGCAAACTATCAACAATATTATTTAGAGGTGTGACTTGATAGATTCTTCCATCAATAATTTGATAATTATATTCGTTTCCAAGATTATCAGTTATAACAGTTGTTAAATCATCATACCCACTTCCACCATTCTCAACCAACACTTTCAAGACAGAGAATTCTGCAATATCTCCAACTGAATAATTTTCACCCTCAGAAACCATATAGACAGATTCAATTTCATTATTCTGATTGATAATCGCCCTTGCTACAGCACCATATCCCTGTTCATTATCATCTACAATTTCAATAAATGGTGGGAAAGCATATCCAGATCCTGGATTTGTTAATTGCACTCCAATTACACTTGCTGTTATATTTCCATCTGGATTTGTTACAAGATTGCCAAAAATTGGAATTGCTGTTGCACCAGATCCTCTTCCACCAAAAATATTAATAATTGGTGGACTTGCAAACTCCAAAGCTTTAGTAAAACATTCCTGCACAGAAGTAATATCTACACCAGAACTAATAATATTTGTTATGTCACGAACATTAGTATAAGTGTCAACCAGAGAATTTGTTAGTGCCGAAACAGATCCAGAAGGTCCAACACCTACCGTCCATTCATTTACAAGACCTTTGTAATTATCTAAACTCTGATCACATCCAAATCCTGCTCCCATTTCTGACAGCATCCCAATTCCTTCGCGGAGTATATTACCAAGATTAAAATCGGAAAAGAATTGAAGAAGATTTGCCACTCCTGCTAAAGGTTTTTCGAATAAAGGTTCCACAACACCAATAATTGTATTGAGAAGTGTACCAGCAAATTGATCTGCAACACAACTTACAAAACGATCTACTTCCTCTATTGCCGTATTTAAAATACCAAAAACTAAACCCTTCATCTTTTCAATTACTTTGCCAGCAATGCATGAAAATTCCTCTTCAAGTGCTTTTACAGGTATTAGCATTGCCTGTTGTGCAGCAACACCAGCAGCATGTGCTGCAACAGGAGATCCTGTTGCAGCAAGAACTAGTGCAAAAATTAATTTATAAAGTAACTTTAACCCTTCATTTAAAAGTTTTATTAACTGTTTAATTAGAAAATCAAACATACCACCAATCAAATCATTACATAAAGTTACAATTTTATCTGCTGCTTGACGAATTGTTTGTCCTATAGCCGCAATATTTCCCTGAAGAGTTTTTAATTTTCTTAAAAGATTTTTGACAATTGATCTTATCTTATCAATTCTTGTATTTTTAACAGTATTTGCTAATGGAACCTGATATCCAATTGCAGAATTTTCAGAAAAAACTTGATACCCAACTTTTTGAGATATTGCATCTGCCTGTGCTGTAGTAACACTTGGCGGCGATGGATTTGAATTATCCTTTACTTCATTAGATTCTATTGATGAAGTTAATTTACTATTTTTTTTCACCGGATCAGAGAATCCTGTAAATCCTTCAAATGGAGATCTATAATTTAATGATGGGACTGAATCAGTTCTACCGAAGGTTGCTAAAATTACAGGAATTTGAGCATTATCACCATCTAAGAAAAATCCGAGAACTACATCACCTTGTTGTAATTGAACACCAGTAACAACATTTGCTGCTCCACTTCCTGCTGTGGTTGGAATCAAACACTGTGCCCAAGGAAGATCTTCATTTGGCAATTCTTCTTCACTATAAGGATGATATCCAATAATTCTAACCTTAAAGCGATTTCCCCAACCACCTCCAGATATTTGTTTTCCCATAGAAGAAAGTGGAGGAATCTGACCGATCCACCAACGAAATCCATCTCTACCGATAAAATGACTCTGAAGTAATGATTGATCTAACATTTATGTTTTTCTTGCCTCTACATTGACGCCAAAAGTATCACGGATGAGTTTCATAGAAGTATATGAATTTTCAACATCAAAGTGATGACATACTTCTTTAATCATATATAGTCCACTTTGTTCCTTATCAAATTCTTTGGCATTTGAATTTGTAATTTTTGGAAAATTACACTCAATAATATCTCCCGCCTTTAAATTAGTATTTGATGGAACCACAATATTCACAGACTGGGTAAACATAGTATTATATCTCATAAGAGATTGAGCTTGGTGCAAAGAAGGATCCGAATTTGCACTAGTAGATGCATCCTTTTCCATTGTTCCAATATCAAGAACAGCAGTTATAATTCTTGTGGGAACATCACCTAATGTTTTATCAGATCCTGGAGATAATGGTGGGAGTTTAAGACGATCACCAAGATTTTTTGCCTTATCTACATAATCACTTTGCTTAAATATTCCTTCTTCAGGTTTTGAAAAAGAAAAATTTAGTGGATTGAAAAACATTCTATGACTTGCATAAGTTCCTAAACGAAGTTTTTCAATTAAGTTTTGATTTTTATCAGTGTAATAATTTAGAATCTTAAAATCATTATTAACTTTTTTCTCATCTCCATCATAAGATTCTTGCGCTTCAGTATAAGTATAAATTGCTTTGGGTTTTTGTAATAATAAATCATCAAGAGATCTAAACTGAAATCCATCTTGCGTTTGATAGAATAAAAATCCAGCAGTAGCATTTCCCGAACTTTCTGGAACTGCTTTTGATGCTAACCAAACTAATACTGTGAATGGTTTTCTTAAGTTACCAATAAAACCATACTTATTTGAAGATTTATCTATGGTTCCAATTTTAGTTGTCTTTAAATAATCTTTTAAGATATTTTGAACTGAATCACTTATTCTAAGAGATGTTGGAAATTTTTTAGATACTCTTGATGTTTCATTGGTAATTGCTTCTCTTGATGTTAAATGTAATGTAAAAGTTTCTCTATTAGTTTCGGAAATAACATCAGTAATACTAGAAACATAAAAATAATCTTCTGATCTTTTTGAAAAGTCAAGACCAGGATTTGTTGAAGAATTTCCTGCAATTTTTAAAGAAAGTCGTTCACCACCTCTCAACGGCAATCCATTGTAAATTGATTGACGATCTCCATCTGGATTATCTGCTGGAGCAATTACATTACCATTATCAATTATTTTAATTTTTGCAGTAATTGTTGGGGAAAAAATATCTTCATAATATTCAAAAAGAATTGCACCTCCTATCAGATCAATCGTTCTAGATCCATCATTTGATTCTAAAATAAGTTCATTGTATAAAGACTTTTTAATTGACATTATAGGTACGCAAGATCGAGTAGAAGTTTATTCTTGATAAAATTATTTAACAATTTAGATTCACTGATTGTTGGTGTTTGTGATTGTTGTGGAGAAGAATAAGATACTTGAGGCATTTGTGGTTGAATATCTTCAATGATTAAAAGTTGAGGCCCTTTTCTTTCGGGAGTCATTGCATCAGGTTGTGTTACTCTTGAAGGTGGTGTTGTAATTTGTGCAGGTGTTTCTTTACTTGCTTGAGTATTAAATGGTGCAAATTTGCTATATTTTGTAAGTGCATCAAATCTTCCGGATAATTGATACTTATCCCATCCAGTTCCTGCTTCCCAATGAAGATGAGGTCCTGTTGCCCTTCCAGTCATACCAACTTTTCCTATTACCTCACCTTTCTTGACTGGACCTCCACGCTTATATCCAGATTGCATGTGCCCATATAAATGATAAATTCCAAGATTATCTTTCATTACTAAAAAGTTTCCCCATCCTTTTTCATAATCTGAATCGACAATTTGACCATCGGAAATTGCTCTTAATGGGGTTCCCGAAGGAACTAGCAAATCAACCCCACCATGATTTCTTCCAGCACCAAGACGATCACCAACTTTTGGATTTATATTTCCCACAGGAACTTGTCGTATTTGTGGTTGTATTGAAGGAGTAGAAACTGTTTGTTGAGAAAATGTAGTAGGTGTTTTTCTTGCCTGTTGAATTATAGATTGTTCTCTTCCAGTAAATCTTGCCTTACTGGCAGCATCCCATCCCCAAGGTTGTATTCCTCTTGTTTTAATTAAATATAATCCAGCTTTATCTTGTGTTTGTTGATCAAACCTATCAGAGACTTTAATTATTTTATTATCAACAATACCCTTTAAGGTGTCTGGAATAATTTGATATCTTCCAGCAGCAAATATACCAACTTTATTTGGACCAGAATACTGATTATTTTTTCTTTGCCTTTCCATAACTTCACCTACTGTCATATCAGTTAATTTTTTACTAAGTAATAGGGGTGATGTTGAACTTCCAGATCCATAAATTCC
>Ga0207942_1000312_pt1 | contig 13222 bp, 16 predicted proteins | sample LakMenEpi12Oct12_FD_150687 | JGI IMG/M metagenome (GOLD analysis project Ga0207942, IMG submission 150687) | Freshwater microbial communities from Lake Mendota, WI - 12OCT2012 deep hole epilimnion (SPAdes) | ecosystem: Environmental > Aquatic > Freshwater > Lake > Epilimnion/Euphotic zone ... | reverse complement strand
CGCGAGTTAAACTTTGACCTAGTCTCAATTGTAAACAAACTATCATCGGAATAGATGACTACTTTCTGAGTAATCTTATCAGTATAAGTTTTTTTCATAAAATACTTCTCCTTTATCATAAAATAAATCTTCACTTAGCTGGATGTTATTTGCCAATTGTTTGAGACTCCGAAGCGCGTGCGTGAGAGTCAACCGGTGATCGTCAGGCAATTGATCGAAGTCATTATAAAACGAATCGTCAAGCTCTTTATGTGTCTGGCGAATTGCCTTAACAATCTTTGAGATGTTAGGAGTCCCGTCAAGATTTAAAAAATTTTCCACTATTCCACCTCCATTAATTTTTCCATTAATTGTTCCATTGTTTCTTTTTCGGACTCGACTCCAAAGAAGTAACGCTCGCGAGCTACTTTGAATCGCCAGATAAGGTTTTTTACTTCTTCTAGCTTCATGTAGTCATCTTCATAAGTTTCTATGTTATCTAGCTCCTCTTGCAAGTTTTCCGCTCGATCATGTTGCTCATCCGCTCTTTGACGTTCATTCTCAAAAAGTTCTACAAGTTCAGTCTTTCTTAATCTCATTAATTCTTTGCTTATCATGGTATTATCTCCGTTTTAAAAAGTTATGTATTCTTGGCGTTCATTGTCCCATTCGAAAGGAAATGGCGGCGGCAATTGTTCCCATTGCCTTAGGTCAGTCAATTGCTCGCCACTATCTAATTCAATTGCTCGCGCATGAGAGTCCCTATCAAGGGACTTATTTTGACTGCGTTTTCGGTTAATATTGTCTCTTCGTTCATGGTTATAAATTCGGCTTGGCATAAATTCTCCTTATACTTCTCTTATGTATGAAAGTCCGACTAGCTCGTAAGTTTTGCCGTCGATATCGATTTTATCGTGACCGTCATAGTCAAAATAAGTGTGACCCGTCAGAGTATCGCCATTAATGACGACGGTTATCTGGTAGCAATAGCCTAAAATTTTGAAAGATTTAATGTTTATCATAAAGTTATCTCCTTTTTAGTGTACTAGTAGACCGATTTTGGGATTGTTACCGATTGCTATCAAGTCATTGTCCGAGGCGTTCGAATAACCGGCGGCAGTCAATTCATTCATTGTTTTAAATATTCTAGCATGACGGTCAGTATCGAGATTGATTGAACTATCAGCCTTTCCACCAAGGGACTTGATAAGCGTAAAGTTAGACGGCAATCTTTCGTTAGCAAGTAAAGGCAGAGACTTTGAATAGGCATAAAATTGAACGTGAGGTAGGCTTTCCATGACCTTAAACCATTTATGCAAGTATTCACGGCTATAAAAGTCGCCACTGTCATGGATACGGATATGAGTAGCTTTTTTCTTGATAATCTCATTGATCATTAGTTCAGGGAATGCGCTAGTCTTTGTGACCGCTAGTCTACGCTCAAAGGCTGGTTTGACGTTAGACCATGCATATGCACCTTTCTTAGCGTAGCAGTACTTAATGCAGTCTTTTGCCCATAGACAAGTAGACTCGGCAGGAATGCCAAAATTGTAGACTCGGGCATTGTTAGTCAAAGAAGTTTTTTTAAGCTTAGAATTTTGAGTAAGCAGGTCTTTCATAATGTTTTCTCCAATTATTAATGAGGTTAGGTTATAGTTGAAAAGGTTGCGTTTCAAAACGAATATTTTTATCTGAAAACGGCTCCCATTGTGTATGGGTAAAGTCTCCTTTATCTCTGACAATGACATGGTCGAGGTAAATTCTCACAATCGAATGGACCTCTTTCATATTAGTGGCAATCGAGTCTCTAACCTTAGAGATGATTTCCTCTTTATTATACTCGCCGTTATTGTAGGGAATAGATCCGAGTTGAAAGAAGTGACGATCGGACTTACGACATCGCTTTTTAATGCCTTTTACTTGATAGGACATCTTAAAGAATTCATTCGACGGGCTAGTTGACTCAATAGGATTGACAGTGGTTTCTAGGTTGATTGCATTCATTTAATTTCTCCAGTTTTGTTAACTCCATTAGTGAAGTTAGTAACAATTTAATGCACTCATTTTATGATGTCAAACAGAAAAATGCAGTTAGTGTTAAGTTTGAGAGTAATTGATAAGGTATTAAATAAATATTTAAAAAGCTGCGCGAAATAGATAATACAGTAATAAAATAATATAACGCATCGTCAATTTCATTCTACATGTTTGGTAGGGAGTAAAGTTAAAAGTTAAGGTACTATCGATACATTGATTTTCAAGAAAAGTACTAACATTTATCTAATTATTAAGTAGGACTAAAATGAGGTAACGTTCTTAACCTCATTTTATCGTGTCGTATCGATAAGTCAAGTATTCGTACTATAAAAATTTAAGGGTCAATCAATCATCTAATTATTAGATAGGTCAAAACAATCATCTAATTATTAGATAGGTGAATGACAATGGTACTCATATGGTACTAGTAAAACAGTATTACAGTAATAGTCCTATTGTAGTACGTTATAATGCATACGGTTGTTGCGGTGCTAGTGGTGCGGGTGGTTGCTGCGGTGCGGGTAATGCGATGCCCCCTACCAAGGTAAAATTAATATGTTTGTATTTATATACCCATCTAAAATTTTTTCCAATTTTTTCTAAAATAACCCTACATAAACACTCAGTTATTATCTGCTTGTCACAATATCTCTCGATAATCTATACTTCCAACATGAGCAACTCGCAGATTATACCTGCGTCCTCGGCAAGCCTTCTAGAACTCAAGAATAAATACATTGAGTTAATCACAAACGGCTACTCCGAGAGCGTAGCCCTAGCAAAACTGGACTTCCCTAAAGCCCTGTACATCAAATTACTGGTAGAAGATCGTGACTTTATTAAGGATGTTGAGGAAGCCCGTAAGATCCGCGCAGATTTTTGGGTATCTAAGATCGCGGAAACGGTAGACTTCGATTATTCCAAGGACGAAGTAGGATCTGAACGCCTCAAGTTTGATAAACTTCAGTTCCTAGCTAAGGCAGATAACCCAGATCGCTATGGAAACAACTCAAAGAAGGTAGATATCTCAATTGACCTCAAGCAATTCAAACTATTAAAGCCAGAAGAAGCCGTCAAAGCTTTGGCATCTGACCCATTTGCCGTAGAGGCAGAATACACCGAAGTAGAAAAGGACGAAGACATATTATGAAGTTCAAAGATTCCAAAGCACAGGATAGATTTAAAGATATGCACCATATGGCGCAGAAGATTGCTACAGATATGGATGAGTGGGCGCAGAAGAACTACAAGATTGAGTTAACTATTACAGCTACAGTCTCTACTATTGAGGAAGATAAGCAACTACAAAGACAATCAGATACCCATCGTAGCCGTCGGGCTTGGGATGTGAGAGTTAAAGATCTCCCTGAGTCTCTAATTGCTGAACTTTGTTCTGTATTCCGTAAAAAATACGGTAAACATGGGGCAATGGTCAACGGTAGCCCTAGTTTAATAGTTTATAAGCCTCATGGCACAGGACCGCATTTACATTGTCAACTTAGCCGCAAATATTCCTTACCAGCATTAAACTATGACAAGTAAACCCCTAAGCCAAGATGCCCAGTATTTAGCGACTGTGTTGCATGACTTGCACTCAGTATGGCAACCGCATCCCGGGCAAATAGGCGTAGGTAAAGCTTTGTTCTATGACCACAAGCGTAGGGTTTTTACTAGATGTGGTCGTAAATGGGGTAAGACCGAGATGTCTATCTATGTATTATATAGATGGGCAATGACAACACCCAATGGTCAGTTCTACTACATAGCCCCTTATTACAACCAAGCGTCAGAGATTATCTGGAAGCCGGGACGATTACAGAACTTCTTGGGAGATAACCGAGATAAGTACATAGAAAATATCCACGAGACAGATAAGCGGATTATCTTTAAGAATGGTTCGTTTATTAAACTAGTGGGATCAGATAACTACGAAGCAGGACGGGGATTTAACCCAGATGGAGCTATTTATGATGAGTTTAAAGATCACGACTATAGATTCCACCAAGGATTCGGAGACAACTTGCTCGCGAAAAAAGCTCCGCTCCTTATCGTTGGGACTCCGCCTGAATTATTCGATCACTTTTTTGTTAGGACGGAGGAAGAGTTTAAGCTTGATCCCCGAGGTGCTTATTTTAAGCGGCCCACGCATACTAATCCGTATATAGACAAAGCAGAGCTTGAACTCGAGAAACAAGCCGCAATAAACAAAGGCGAATGGGCAAAGTACATGAGGGAGATCGAAGCCGAGATCGTTCCCGGCGGTGCCAATGCCATATTCCCTATGCTAGAGATCCCAAGATATGACGAGAAGGGCGACTTTATTGGTAACTCTCGCCATGTGGTTAAGCACGAAGAGCTTATCCAAGAAATCTCTAAGTACTTTAAAGATTGGAAGTTTTATGCAGCATATGACCCCGGAAGCTCTAGTTGTTTTGCTGGGTTGTTTGCGGCTGTTAATAATTTTAGTAAAAAGATTGTAATCCTAGATGAGATATACGAGAAACGTAAGCTAGAGATGTCCACAAGGAAAATTTATCCTAGAGCATCTTTAAAAATGAAAGAGTTAGCTCCAAGATATGATTGGTATCAAGTATATGATAACGCTGCGTCATGGTTTTACAATGAAGTAATGGCTGAATACCGTGTCGCACTTACCCCTTGCGACAAGGATGTTAATAAAAAAGAACAAAAGCTATCCGTCATTAAAGATTTCTTGTTAGAAGATCTTTTAGTAATCTCAGATAGATGCAAGGGTTTAATTCAAGAAATGTCGACCTATGCCACGGACGACGAAGGAAAAATTCCTAAAAAGAATGACCATGCTATCGATTCTTTACGCTATCTTATGAACGCTGCCAACCTAAATACCGTGCCTAGAGAAAGACATACCCGTCCTGAAGATATTCGGGAGTGGACAACCATAGATTACATGGACGACAATGATATTATAGCCGAGCCAATTGATTTTTTTCAAGATTTAACAGAGGAGTGGTACGAATGATTAGCGATATTGAAACTTATTTAGAAAGAAGAAAAAATTTATATCCACAACCACAATTTTTTGTTGTTTCGGAAATAAAGTCGGGGAATGATGTTGTGTATATTGCAAAGATAGATAATAGGTTTTCTGGAGAAATTAAAGAAACTATAACAGACGCTATCAATAGTTTGGTTACAGTTTTGGAACAATATGGAGAAATATAATGATTCATTTAATTATTCCCACTCTTATTATGTCAACAATTGCTACTGTAACATCTATTGTTGCTATGATCTTAGTGCTTGCTCAACGCTGGAGTACGCACAAGATTGAATGGAAGCCTTTGCAGATTCACGATCCGCTTGTAGAATCAAGTGATGAAGCCGAAGCAAAGGACGAAGAAGACTCCAAAGTTTTAGAGGAAGCTCTAAGTCTTCAGCGTAAAGCTAAGAAAAGGGATCAAGATCCTTTAGCAGATATATTAGAGACAAATAATTTTTAACAAGGATTTTTAAATGTTTGAAACCTTTGAAGACTTAGATAACGTAAAATCTACAGCAGAAGTTATTCCATTTCAGTTTAGGGAAGAAAAGACTGAGGATGGGACTCTTAAGTGGTTAAACGACAGATTTACTAGGGTGTATGAAGGATCTTTTCAAAGATTCATTATGTATCGTCGGTACATTCAAATGTACAAGAACGTATCTGAAGAGCATGGCGATGGGTTGACCAAAACTAATACTCGTTATGTTCCGGGTTCGTCTAAGAAGCCTAAGCTTCGCGACAATCTAGTATGGGATCTAGTCGATCAGAAGACTGCGGAGATTTCTAAGTCTACAACTAAGGTAGCATTCATTCCTCAGTCATACTTTGACCAAGACGATATTAATAACGCCAAGGCGTGTAAGATCCTTTGTCAGTCACGAATGGAAGAAATGAAGTTCGATAGGCTCGTGAGTAAAATGGATCGGATTATGTTTCTCATGGGTCACGCTATTGCTGAAATCTGTTGGAATGAGGACATCGGGCCACTAAACCCACTATACGAAGCTAAGAAAAAACAATACGGCGGCAAAGTCCCTAAGATTTCCCAAGAAGGCGTAGTCCTTGAAGGTAAATTCCTCACAGACGAAGAAATGCGTCTAGGTGACGTAGAAATTAAGCCTGTTCTTCCGTACTGCTTCTTTCCAGAAGAAACTAAGAAATCTATTAAGGAGTGCGACTATGTCGAAACGATCTGCTGGAAATTTAAACAAGAAGTTGAAGCCGATTATCCGAAAGCTAAAGGCAAGCTCAAAGAAAACGCCCATGTTATGTGGGATATGTCTGCGTCCGACCTTTCAGTCCCTGAAAATATGGTCATGGTCAGGACTTTCTGGCACAAACCCACCAAGCACTTCCCTGAAGGGTGTAGAATTATCTATTGTGAAGATCTCATCCTAGATTGGATTGATTTCCCTTACTCAGATAAGGAACTTCCGTTTGTAGAAGACAAAGACATCGAGTGTGTCGATGAGTTCTGGGGTCGTCCGTTTATTATTAACGTCGAGCAGTTCTACCGCATGAATAACTCGATCTGGTCTGGAATGGCACGTAACCACGGAGTCCTAAACGCTCCTAAGTACGTCTATCCTGAAGGCACAGTCGATAAACAATCTCTTAACAATGAGTTCGGATCTATTGCTTATCGCGGAGGCACTCCTCCTCAAATCCTTCAGCCTAACTATGTTAACTCTGGGGAAATTGAGTTATCGAATATAATCTCTGCAAGATCGGGGAAATTAGCGAGGTTATTCGATATCTCTCGTGGTAACGTACCTCAAGGTGTTACTGCGGCTCAAGCTATGAGACTATTGGAAGACCAACAGTTCCAAGCTATGTCGACTACGGCAGAAAATAGGAAGCAACGTATTTTAGATCTATACAGAAAGACCGTAGTTCGTATGGCGCAGTATTACTCACCAGACGATCAGCGTATGTCTCGTATCCTTGGATCTAATAACAGTTACCTTATGCAGTCGTTTAAGAAGTTTGATTTTAATCTTATCTATGACATCCGTATCGAAAACGATTCAGTTCTAAGCTCTAGCCGAGCTGGTCGTATGGCAGATATTGTGGATCTTAACACAGCTAACCAAAAAGACCCTTTATTTGGTAAGAAAGAGATGATCCGTATTCTTAATCTTAACCTAGTTGAGGCTTTCCAAGATGAAGTGACGTACTCTATCGATACTGCCAAGCAATGTCTGGATATGATCCTAAATGGTGAGGAAGCTCCAGCTCCTGAAATGACAGACGGACTCATCGAGTTCTACGGCGTGTTCAGTCGATTTGTAGAATCCCCAGAATACAAGTTCATCCTACGCCCAGACACAAAACAAATGATTATGGATTACATCATGGCAGTCGAGATGCTTTGCTACGAGAAATCGGTCAAGAATCCTCGATTTGCTCAGGAGATGGCACTGTTTCCTAAATATCCTATGGTATTTACTCCTCCAGCAGTAGCCGCACCACAAAGCCCAGCATTATCTCAACCTATGAATGGAACAGCACAATCTTCAACATTAGAACCATCTAATGCAATGAAGCAAGTTGATGCTGAAATTAAACAGCAAGGAGCATTATAATGAGTCTAGCATCTACCGAGTCTTTTTCTGAAGGAAATGACGAAACCTTTGAAACCTTTGACAATTTCGACACAATTGCCGAAGAAGCCGAACAAGCCGATGACGATTGGTCAAAGCCTGAACCTGAAGTTAAAAAAGAAAAAGTATCCGAGGATCTTAAAGTAATCAAAGATTCTCAAGCCGACGATAAAGGTAAAGTAATTAAGGAAGACAAAGATGAAGAAGATAGTGAAGATGGTGAGGAAGAAGAATCCGAAGAAGAAGCTGAGGAAGAAAAAGAAATAGAAGTAAAAAAAGAAGAAAAGGAAGAAGAGGATAAAAAAGAAGAGAAAAAGGACTCTAAAAAGCTTCGTATGCGTATGGGAGATGAGCTATTTAATGTAGACTCTGACGCTAGTTTTAAAGTCAAAGTAGACGGTAAAACAGAAGAAGTACCTCTTCAAGAGCTTATTAACAACTACTCAGGCAAGACTGCATGGGACAAAAAGTTTACAGAAATAGGCAAAGAAAAGAAGTCTTTAGAGTTTGAAAAGGTTAATTTAACTAAAGAAAAAGACATTTTAAGGACGCATATTAAAAATGCTATAGCCCCTCTTAAGAATAAAGATGCAAATCCTTTAGATTCTTTGATGTATTTAGTTGAAATGACCGGAGAAGATCCGTATAATGCTTATAGACGTATCATGGAAGCCAACCTAGAAGAACTAGGACAGCTACTTGATATGACGGAAACGGAGCGAGAGCTTCATTTCCATAAAAAGAAAGACGAACTCTATTCCGATATCAATAAGAAGCGGATGAGTCGACAACAAGAAGAACAAGCCTTTAATCAGGCACTTCAAAGAGTCGATGCACTACGCCAAACTTATAAAGTCAGTGAACAACAGTTTGTCGATGCTTCCGAGGAATTGGAAAGTATTTATACTGCATCAGGGCTTGATGTGAATCAAATCACTGACGAAACGATTGTGGATTATGCAAGCTTGAAACCACATATCGAAGTAGTCAAAGGGCTAGTTGATCCGTATGAAGACAATATTTCCGAAGAGAAGTATGGAGATGTAGTAGCTGAATTGTCGCGATATCTCAGGGATGGGAAAGCAGATAAGAAAGCTATCGAACAGATCCTTGCTCGTAACTTTTCTGTTGAGGAAGATGTTAAAGAGCTAAATACTAAAGTCTATAGCAAACAAGCGAAAGCCCCTGCTAAAAAGACTTTAAAAGAGGCTTCGGAGAAATTCGAGTCTTTTGATGATTGGGAATAATAACAAATTTTAAACAAAGGAATGTAACTCATGTCTGAATACAGCATTGCGGAACAAACAGGATTGTTCCTCACACTTTTCAAAAACCGTTCTCAAAATATGTACAACTCTGCTAACGTCCTTGAAGGTCGTATCAAGAAATCTAACGATTTCGTTGGTAAGCAAATGAACATCGAGACTCAGCTTTCATTCGCTGGTGGCTACGGTGCTAAACTTCTTCCTCAAGGGAACCCTTCTCTTGTCGAACAAGCCCAAATCACAGCTAAGAAGCACTACTCTCGTGTTTTCGTTGACCGTGAAGGTCTTAAAGCTGCATCTTCTTCTAAAGGTGCTTTCCAAACTTACCTCGCTTTCCCAGTTAAAAAGACTGTTGAAGACTTCATGCGTAACATGAGCCGAATCCTTTTCGGAGATGGTTCAGGTATTCTTTGTCGTGGGGATGGAGCTACAAACGTAACTGGTGCTGGTACATCTGCATCTCCTTACATTGTTACTCTTCGCGCTTCTGATTGGAACATAGCTAACGTAGAAGAAAAATCCATCGTTCAAATTGTTACTGGTCTTGCTGCTGGTGATAACTCTGGAGGCTCTGCTGAAGGTGGCGATTCTGTTGCTAACCTTCTCACTATCGTTGCTGTTAATAAAGCTCTTCGTCAAATTAGCCTTGTAGGTACTTCTGCCCACCTTGCTGCTCGAGTAGCTGCTCCGGGTCCTTTGCAAACTACTACAGGTCTAGTTCCTCAGCGTTCTTACCAAGCTGAAGCTCAAGGTCTTTCTGGTGTCCTTATGAAGACATCTGGAACTCTTTACGGGCTTTCTGTTCAAAGACGTTGGCAAGCTATTCAAGTTGACGCTGGTGCTTCTGGTATCGTTGTTGACATGATGAATGACGTTATGCTCCAAGTTGAGCAGTCTTTCGGCGAAGCTCCTAACATGATTGTTTGTAACTACAACCAATTCCGTAAGATCCTTGCCCAGCTTGAAGACCAAAAGCGTTACAATCTCCCTAATAAAAACGTCAAAGGTCATCTTGGCTTCTCTGGCGTTGAGTATATGGGGACTTCCGGTGCTGTAGGTATCTTCGTTGATCGTTTCTGCCCAGAAGATAAAATCTTCTTCCTTAACGACAAGCACATCCACAGATACCACCGTCCGGGCGGAGCTGAATGGTTCCAAGACGACAAGACAGTATTCCTTCGTACAGTTGACGAAGATGTACTTGAAGCTCGTTACGGCGCATACATGGAGAACTTCATTACTCCAACAGCTCACGGCGTTCTTCACAACCTCGCTAAGTAATTTGTACTTTATAAAGTACAATTCGGCCTCCCTTCGGGGAGGCTTTTTTATTTCTAAAATAATGTATTTAAGAATATAAGATGTAGTAAAAATGTATGTAAATTGTATAAATAAAATTTGTTTATATTTACGGTTTTTTTTTCAAAAAATCTTTAGGCTGGGAACCTCGCTATGCTGTGATACGTTCCTCATCGTTCCTCTTCGGTACGTTTCTCGCACGCTCGAAGCCTTATTTTACAAAGCAGTCACAAAAAGTCAACTTAAGAAATTACAAAAATTTTTATCAAAATATATGCATTGGTTTACTTTCATTTATTAAATTGGAATAATAAATATGTAGGGTTTCACTTCCCTATTTCTATGACGGTGGTATTAGAACACGGATGTCCTTTACCGCCGTTTCTTCTTGCAAATACGTTTAAGATGGCTAAAATAATCATAAGGCAATTACGCCTCCCCCTGAGGGTGACACAAGGAAAATCTATGCTTTTCTCTCTACTTCGTGGTCTTAAATGTCGTCAAGTTGGTCAAATTCAAATCAACTTATCTATTAACGGTACTGCAACGACTCCAGTTGCTTCTGGTCCAGACGCTTCTTTTGTAGCTTCTGTTGAGGATTTAGGCACTGGAAACTTTAAAATTAACTTTAAAGAGCCAGCTAAACTAGCTCCATTCGTAACTGGTTTAGTGTCTTTGACTGCAGATGCAACAATCCAAGTAACTGCCGTTACCGTTAATTCTGTCACTGTTCTTGCTAAGTCAGTCGCAGCTTCTCCAGCCGCTAAAGATGTTGATTTCAACATCCAACTTCAGTGGGCTGATCAACTAGCTTACTACTTCTAATTATACGAGGGGCGCAAGCCCCTCTTTTTTGATACTAAGACACCCCTTAAGGAGGAGGAGATCATGGCTACCGAACAAGGGTTTTCCAACCAAAAGAAAAAAGGCAAAGCCCAATTTAAAACAATTCATTCCACCGGAAGCGATTCATTTGGAACCGCAAGCGTTTCAAAAGCACTATACGACATTTCTTTAAGCGATCAAACTATTGTAAGTATTACAGATATACTTGGTAGTGACGGACAAGTTCAATTTTGGAACATTGAAATTACTGCTCATTTAGCCTCTCCGGGTAATATTTTAAGGATTGTAGACGGATCTTTAAAAAACTTTGAATTTGAAATTATTTCTGTACCAGATGCAAATAATTTATGGATTCTACCTATCTCTCCTAGCAAACCATTGCTAACTGATTTAGCTAGAATTATGAACTGGGTTACAGGAAAAGCCGATGAAGACGGAAACCTTATCCTTACTTCAGGTCCTGTAAAATTCCTATTAGATTTAGTACCTACCGAAGTTTCAAAAGATTCTGCGGTCCCAGCAAATACAATAGCACTTCCTGTAGAGGATTTTGCTGCAAGGGCTTCTTTAGTAGAAATTGAAAGCGAATTAGAAACATTAAACACTGTTGATTTTGCTACCAGTGCAAAACAAGACACTGGAAATGCTTCTTTAGCTTCTATTGATACTGAAATACAAACATTAAACACTGTTGATTTTGCCACTAGTGCCAAACAAGATACAGGAAATGCTTCTTTATCTTCTATTGATACTGAAATACAGACTTTAAATACAGTAGACTTCGCTACCAGTGCAAAACAAGATACAGGAAATGCTTCTTTAGCTTCTATTGATACTGAAATACAGACTTTAAATACAGTAGACTTCGCTACCAGTGCAAAACAAGATACTGGAAATTCTTCCTTATCTAGCATTAACACTAATACTACGAACATTCCTAACACAATTGCTACAGAAGGAGGCGCACAGCCCTCTCACGGTGTAGTTACAATGGGGCATACAGGAGCAGGAACGGCAAGACACATACTTGTTGAAAACTCTGGTAGACAAGTTGTTCACATAACAAACTCGGTTCTTCCCACTGGCGCAGCTACTTCTGCTGAACAAATTACTACAAATAGCATTCTTTCAAATATAGATGCAGACCTTGGATCTCCGACGGATGCAGCGGTTTCTAACCCAGCTTCAAGTGCTTCAGTCATCGCTGCTATTAAAGGTTTGCTAACACTTATTGGAAGCACAAACACAAAGCTTGATTCTATCGAGCTTAATACTTCACCGGAGTTTAATTCACATGAAACTCAGGTTGTTACAAGTGCTTCCGCTGTCACATTTACGGCTCCGGCAAATGCTAAGAGAATGGTAATTCAAAACTCTCTTTTGGCGGACGGAGGAATTAGATTTACTGCTGCGGCGGGTACTCCTTCTGCTTCAGACGGATTTTATCTCGGGGTGGGACAGTCCACTTCAGAAATTCCCGCTGGAAGCTTAAAGGCTATTGCCACTACTGCATCGGAAAATGGTAATGTAACAGTAATCTGGTTTGTTTAAGGGGACGTATGATTAACATATTGAAACTTTTATTTTGCATTATCTTTATAAATTTTGCCTACGGACAAGGGGATGCTCCTCCGCTTCTTCAAGGTCAATTGCAGACAAGTAAATCCGTTGGAGCTACGATTCAATCTCCTAATAGTCAAATTACAAAAATAAATAGCTCCACGGCTTTGATAGAGACAGGAAATAAAAACATTTTAATAAATCCAAGCTTTGAAAATAAAGCAGTGGCAGGAGCTATTCCGGGGTGGACATGTTCTGGAATCACCCCAATCGCAGAAACTACTGTTTTGGTAGACGGAAAATCTGGTGTAATTCTTCCGGCATCTTCTTCTACTTTTGAATGCTACCAAGATTCCTTGGCGTATAATCAATACACTAATGGCTTACAATTTTTAGCTATGATGATGGTTCGATCTTCAGCGACAGGAACCAGTTTGCAGTTGTGTTCAAGAAGTGCTGGAGTTACCTCTAGTTCTAATTGCGTTAATATTCTTGGGGCTACCACAGGTCAATTTAACAGATTTAAAGTTCCTTTTATTGGGTCACTTACCAGTAACGGTATTTCTATTAAGGGCGTGTCGGTTACGGGAAATATCTATATTGACGAC
>Ga0207942_1000310_pt1 | contig 13305 bp, 10 predicted proteins | sample LakMenEpi12Oct12_FD_150687 | JGI IMG/M metagenome (GOLD analysis project Ga0207942, IMG submission 150687) | Freshwater microbial communities from Lake Mendota, WI - 12OCT2012 deep hole epilimnion (SPAdes) | ecosystem: Environmental > Aquatic > Freshwater > Lake > Epilimnion/Euphotic zone ... | reverse complement strand
GGCAGTAAGTGAAGTGGGACTGGTGCGCGATCTAACTGACGACCGCCATGATTCGAAAGAATAATTGCATCCGCACCTGCAGCTACCGACATCATCGCATCATCAACATTTTGAATACCTTTGACGACAAGATTTCCTTGCCACTGCCCTCTAATCCACTTCAAATCCTCGTAAGTGACTGTCGGATCAAACATAGAGTCAAGTAACTCTGCAACTGTTCCATTCCAGGAATCTAATGATGCAAATTTAAGTGGGTCTGTTGTTAGAAAGTTCATCCACCAAGCAGGACGTGGAATTGCATTTAAAATTGTTTTTGAAGTTAGAGATGGCGGAATTGTCATTCCATTTCGAACATCTCTTAATCTGGCACCTGCGACCGGAACATCAACTGTCAGAACTAAAGTATCAAAACCGGCAGCCTTTGCTCGATCAACTAATGCCATACTGCGATCGCGATCTTTCCACATATAAAGTTGAAACCAATTTCGTCCGCCTGGTGCAGCTTTAGCAACATCTTCTATCGATCGTGTTCCCATTGTTGAAAGGGTGTACGGAATACCTGCATCAGATGCAGCGCATGCACCGGCATACTCACCTTCAGTTTGCATCATTCTGGTGAAACCAGTCGGTGCGATTCCAACCGGCATACTCATTTTTTTACCTAGCATTTGAACTGAAAGATCGACATCTTTAACATCACGCAAAATTCTTGGCTGAAACTCCAGTTTTTCATATGCCGCTCTTGCTCTGGTCAAACTGGATTCAGTATCAGCTCCACCATCTGTGTAATCAAAAGGCGCTTGAGGTGTTCGACGTTTAGCAATATCTCGCAAATCATAAATAGTTAGTGCTCTAGTTAATCTACGTTTTCTTGGACTTAGTATTATTTTTCTAAAGCGCAGTAGTTGTGCAAGGTCTTTAGGGCTGGGTATGCGCCGCTTAACCTTTACTTGGCTCACCACTGCTCCGATCAAGAAATTTAAATGATGCAAAATCATTCTATTTAACTAGTAAAGTATAGACATGGCTGACAGTAGTTTCGATATCGTCTCAAAAATTGATCAAATGGAGTTGGATAACGCCTTCAATCAGTGCGATAGGGAGATAGCGACTAGGTTTGATTTCAAGAATACAGATACTAAAATTGAAAAAACTGCTTTAAAAGTTGTTCTGGAGTCCAGCACCGAGGAGAGAGCTAAGGCAGCCCTTGATGTGTTTAAGGACAAACTAATAAAACGAAATATTTCACTTAAGCACTTAGATGCCTCTGAGCCAGCTTTGAGTGGCAAGACTTATCGAATCAACTGTGATTTTAAAGAAGGTATTTCAACTGAGAATGCAAAGAAGATTGCAAAATTTCTCAAAGAAAGTGGCCCTAAGTCTTTGAAAACACAAATTCAAGGCGAAGAGTTACGTGTCTCGAGCAAAAGTCGGGATGACTTACAAACTGCTATAGCTCAGGTTAAAAAAGAAACATGGGATTTTGCAGTTCAGTTCACCAACTACCGCTAATTAATACAAAAGGGAAACTTGAAATCTAATCGGTTAGGTGTTGCCTATGGAGTTGGCGCTTATGTAATTTGGGGATCACTTCCTATTTACTGGAGGTGGCTGGAGCAAGCCACTGCATTTGAAATTTTAGCCAACCGAGGAATATGGTCCTTGGTAGTTTGCGTAATATTTCTGGCATTTCAAAGGCAGTTAAGATCAACTTTTACACTGATGAGAAATTCCAAAACATTCTTTACCCTTGCCTTGTCCTCATTTTTACTCACTTTGAACTGGGGAATTTACATTTGGGCTGTCTCGGTCGACCGAGTTGTTGAAGCTTCTCTTGGTTACTACATGACGCCGCTAGTGGTTGTTTTCTTTGGCGTATTTGTCTTAAAAGAGAAATTGAGAATTACCCAGAAATTATCACTGGGCTTGGCCGCAATTGGAGTTGCAATTCTGACCTTTGCATTTGGCCAACTGCCGTTGGTTGCATTTGGATTAGCACTTAGCTGGGGAACCTACTCGTTGATAAAAAAGCGGCTTGATGCCGGTTCGCTTGAAACGCTATCGGTTGAAATGCTTTTTGCTTTGATCCCAAGTGGTATTTATATGTTTTATCTGATGAGTAATAATCAAGCAGAATTTGGTTCAGAACTTTGGTTTTCCCTGATAATCATGACAACTGGCTTAGTCACCATAGTTCCACTACTTATGTTTAATTCTGCTGCCACCACATTGCCCTTAACGCTTCTTGGTTTATTAGGTTACATAAACCCAACAATTATGTTTTTAGTTGGATTTATTGTCTTTCACGAACCACTGACTTTTTCTAAGATCTTTGGCTTTGTTTTTATCTGGGGTGCTTTAATTCTGCTAGGGATTGATATGTATAGATCAGGTAGATCGATTGACCAAAGCAAAGGTTAAGTTTTCTAGAGCACTTTTTGCAGGTCCATTAGGTAAATCAACAAGCAGTTGATTTGCTTCCTTGGCCACATTGCTTAAATAATCTTGTACTTTCTTTAATGCCTTATGGTTTCGTAGCTCTTGAATCACGCCAGATAAGTCTTGGTCACTGATTGGTTTACTTAACTTCTCTATTAAAACTTTGTCGGCAGGATCATTATCTGTCATTACAAACAAGGTCACTAGTGTGGGAACTCCTTCTTTAAGATCTGTGCCAGGTGTTTTTCCGGAGGCGGTCTCAGTGCTTGCAATATCTAGTAAGTCATCGGCAACCTGAAAAGCAACACCAATTTTTTCGCCAAATTTTGTAAGAGTCTCAACTACCTCCATAGATGCACCAGAGAGTAGAGCTCCAAATCTCGCACTGGTAGCAATAAGTGATCCAGTTTTATCAGCAACCACCTTCATGTAGTGATCTATCTGAGATAGACCCTCGCTCTTTCCCTGTGTTTCTTTAATCTGTCCAATCACTAATCTTTCAAAAGTTTTGGCCTGCAACTTAACCGCCTCCGGGCCAATGTCAGCCAACATGTCAGATACTTTGGAAAAGAGATAGTCACCAGTCAAGATTGCTACGGCGTTATCCCATTTCTTATTAGCACTTACAACTCCTCGTCTAAGCGCGGCATCATCCATGACATCATCGTGATACAAAGTTGCTAGGTGAGTTAATTCGCAACATACAGCTGCCTTAATAATGTCGTAATTTGTTGGGTCACCAAATTGAGCAGATAGAAGTGTTAGAAGTGGCCTAAGGCGCTTGCCACCGGCTTCAACTAGATGCCTTGAGGTTTCAACAACTAATGGGTAATCGCCCTTAATGTGCGAACGCATTAGTTCTTCGACTTTTTTTAGATCAGAGATTAAAGATTGTTCGAGTTGGTTATCTAAATTAGGTATTCCAATTTTAGTCATTTATTTGATGAAGGTTGCAAAGTTAGTAGCTGTCGTTAACAACAAAGAAGGAGCAAGACCAAAGACCATAGAAGCGACCGTGGCGACTGAAATAGAAATCTTGCTTTTAACTGATGGAATAATGACAGAGACTGAATCATTTACTGGATCGGTAAAAAAGATCATGATTATTACTCTGATATAGAAGAATGCAGCAATCGCACTTGCAAGTACGCCTGATACAACTATTGCTATATTTCCAGATTGATAAGCGGCTGAGAAAATTGCAAACTTTCCAATAAAGCCAGATGTCAATGGAATACCAGCAAAACTTAGAAGCAAGAAAGCAAATACAGAGCCAACAAGTGGTGACTTCTTTCCTAATCCAACCCAACGATTTAAGTCAGTTACTTCACCTGTTGAATCTCTCACTAATCCAATAATTCCAAATGCAGCCAAGGTGGTTAATCCATATGCCATTAAGTAAAATAGTGAGGCGGCTAGACCATCTTTACTTAACGCTACAACACCTGAAAGTAAGAAGCCCGCGTGAGCAATTGAAGAGTATGCCAACATTCGCTTCACATCTCGTTGAGCAATTGCAACTACAGAGCCAAGCACCATAGTTAGTATCGCAATTACCGTAATAATTGGCTGCCACATTGTTTGTGCTTCAGCAAAGCCAATGTAGAAAATTCTTAAGAGTGCACCAAATGCAGCCACTTTTGTACAAGCTGCCATGAATGCAGTTATTGGAGTAGGTGCTCCTTGATATACATCTGGAGTCCAGGAATGAAATGGAACAGCGCTGATTTTAAATAGCAATCCAATTGAGACAAAGATTATTCCGATTAGTAGAAACACTTCATTCGCACTGCCCGCTGCCGCACTGATGCCGACTAAGGAAATGGTGCCGGCATAGCCATATAGAAAAGCTGCGCCAAACAAGAAAAATGCCGAAGCGTAAGCACCGAGTAGGAAGTACTTAAGAGCTGCCTCTTGAGAGAGCAAACGCCGGCGTCTACTTAAACCTGCGAGTAAATAAAGAGGTAGTGAAAAAACTTCTAAGGCAACAAATAAAGTAATCAGATCTGTTGCAACCGGAAACAGCATCATTCCGCCCACAGCAAACATGAAGAGTGGGAAAATTTCTGTTTGCTGATTCTTCTGCAAAAGCGCAACTGCCTCTTCGTTAGAACCTGGTACGGCGGAGGCTTGAGCTGTGAAATTTTCTTGATCGGCAATTAGCAATACGGCGATCAGAGCTAAAATCACAACTGTTGCTTGTAGAAATATTCCAGCTTTATCAATAGTTACTGAATTAACTGCTGCAGTAGTCGATGAAAGATCTCTTATTCGCCATAGTTGAACTAAGGCCAGTAATAGTGCGCCAATACTGATAGTTAGTTGTGCGGCTGCTCGATGAGTTTTACCCATGAAAGCCTCAACTAAAACGCCAATTACTGCAGCGGCAAAGACGATAATCATTGGTGATAATAAAAGGTAGCCAAGAGAAGGGGCGGTTAACATTATTTATTCACCTCCGCTACTGGGTCGGTAAAGCCAGCATTTGTTACAACTTTTTCTGAAGTTGGATTAATCAAATCAAGTACTGGTTTCGGATAAAAACCCATTACAACAATTATCGCTATCACTGGAGCAATTGCAATTTTCTCGCGCAAGTTAAGATCTGTCATTTTTTCATTGCCTGGCGTGACTGGACCGTGTAAAGTTTTTTGAATTGGAATTAAGATATAAAGTGCGGCCAGAATTATTCCAAGTGTTCCAATGATTGCAGCCACTGGATACCTTGTATAGGTGCCAACTAAGACTAAGAACTCGCTAACAAAGCTAGCTAGGCCTGGTAGTGCAAGCCCTGATAATCCAGCGATGAAAAAACTCCATGCCATAACTGGGGTTACTCTTTGAAGCCCACCAAAATCTGAAATTATTGAAGAGTTTCTCCGTGCCATCATCCAACCAGCAATTAAAAATAAAGCTGCGGTTGAGAATCCATGATTGACCATATACAAATTTGAACCTGACATACCTTGCGTAGTCATTGCAAAGATACCCATCGTGATAAATCCGAAGTGAGAAATTGAGGTAAACGCAATCAATCCTTTAATATCTTTTTGACCGATTGCCATGAAAGCACCATAAATTATTGAAATAACTGCCAAGGTGATGATTAAAGGCGTAAAGGTTTTGCTGGCGTCTGGGAAAAGTTCAATACAAAAGCGAATCATTCCGTAGGTGCCAACCTTGTCTAATACGCCAAGCAACAAAACAGAGGTGCCCGGAGTAGCCGATTTGGCAGCATCAGGTAGCCAGGTATGGAAAGGCCACAACGGTGCTTTGATTGCAAATGCAATAAAGAATCCTAAAAAGAGGAAGTTTTCAGTTTGATTATCTATCTCAAGAGTCGCAAGTTGTGTTAAATCAAAAGTAGCGCCAATCTGATTTCCAGATATGACATAAACACCAATTATTGAAGCCAGCATCAATAATCCACCAAATAAGCTGTACAGAAGAAACTTAACTGCAGCCGCTGATCTATTCGCGCTGCCATATCCGCCAATTAGAAAATAAACTGGAATAAGCATTGCTTCAAAGAACACATAAAACAAGAAAAGATCAGTTGCAGCAAATACTCCGATCATCATGGTTTCCAGAATTAAAATTAAAACATAGAAAGTTTTGACGCTCCATCTGCCACCATCTGATTCATGCCAAGTTGCAAGCACCACAATTGGCACCAAAATTGTTGATAACAAGATCAGAACTAGTGAAATACCATCAATACCAACAGCAAAATTGATATTAAATGCAGAGATCCAGCTGTTGCTTTGCGTAAATTGCATAGTTGTTACTGACTTATCAAAGCCAATCGCTAAAAATATCGACGCTACTGCCACCAAAGTAGTAACCAGAAGGGCAAACTTCTTTACTAGCTCTGTGTTTTTATTTGGTATTAAATATATAAGGGCAGCTCCTAACAATGGTAGAGCGCCCACTAGGGTTAATAAACTCATGCAGTCACCACCCAAATTGTTGCAATCAGTGCCAAAGCTCCGACCACCATCAATAATGCATAGCTTCTAACATAACCATTTTGAATAACTCGTAATTTATTTCCAGCACTTAGCGAAACCGATCCAACTCCCCTGACCAAGCCATCAATTATCAAGTAATCAATATTTAGTAAATTCTTCACTACAGATTGGCCAGGACGCATAAATGCCGCCTCGTTAAAGTTATCTTGGAATAAATCTTTCCGAGCCGCTCTAGTGAATACAGATACCCGCTCTGGTGCTTTATCTGATTGCTCTCCTCGGTATTTAAGTACTGCAATACTCACACCTATCAGCACGACAGCGACAGCCATGATTGAAACCACTATTGGCGGCAAGAGCTCCTTATGATGAACTTTAAGTGGATTTACAACTGGTTCTAACCAGTGAACTAACCAATCACCTTTATATAAAAGATAGCCAGAGGCTACAGATCCAACTGAAAGTAATCCGATAGGTACCAACATCAGCGCTGGACTCTCATGTGGCTCATCTTTATGACCCCATCTTTCATTTCCAAAGAAGGTCAAAATAACTACTCGTGTCATATAGAAAGCTGTAATCATCGCACCAAGCAATGTTGCAGAGCCCAATATCAAACCTTTAATACCACCCTCATTAAGAGCAGTCTCAATAATTTTATCCTTCGAGTAAAAACCGGCAAATGGCGGCACTCCAATGATTGCTAGATATCCCAATCCAAATGTTAGGAAAGTTATCGGCATGAATTTTCCAATACCGCCGTACTTTCGCATATTCACTTCATCCTTCATGCCGTGCATTACCGATCCGGCACCAAGAAACATGCTGGCTTTAAAGAAGCCGTGGGTTAGTAAATGCATGATTGCAAATGCATAACCAATTGGACCTAAACCAGTTGCCAAAATCATGTAGCCAATTTGAGACATAGTGGAGGCAGCAAGTGCCTTCTTAATATCATCTTTTGCCATACCAATAATTGCGCCAAACAATAAGGTAACTCCACCAACAATTAAGACCATTAATTGCGCAATTGGTGCAGCATCAAAAACAAAATTAGATCTGGTAATTAAGTAAACACCAGCAGTCACCATGGTCGCCGCATGGATTAGAGCCGATACTGGAGTTGGACCTGCCATCGCATCTCCCAACCAGGATTGCAATGGGAATTGTGCAGATTTTCCGCAAGCAGCAAGTAATAGCATCAAACCAATTGCAGTTAACTGTGTTGAGGATGCCTGATCAACACTATCTTTCATGCCAGAAAATGAGACATCGCCAAAGGTTGCAAATGAAATCATGATTGCAAGTGATAGCCCCACATCACCCACGCGGTTGGCCACAAATGCTTTTTTAGCAGCGGTTGCGTAAGCAGGTTTTTCATTCCAAAAACCAATTAATAGATAGGAGGCAAGACCAACGCCCTCCCATCCAACATAAAGATTCAAATAAGAATCACCTAAAACCAGAAGTAACATCGAGGCAATGAATAAGTTTAGGTAAGCGAAAAAACGCCTGCGATCTAAATCATGTGACATATACGCAATGGAATAAACATGAATTAGGGTGCCTACGCCAGTAATTAATAGGACAAAACAGATTGAAAGTTGATCTAACAAAAGAGAAGCATCGACATTAAAAGATCCCACGGAGATCCAAGTAAATATCTTTTGTGTTACCGCTCGGTTCTCTTCAGACCTAGATTGCATGGCGAAAAATTCAATTATTCCAATTGTAAAAGTTGAGGCCGAAACAATTGTTCCCATGATGTGGCCCCAAGAATTAGCTCGCTTACCTGCCAGCAACAAGATTGCTGAGCTAAAAAGCGGAAGAGCTATTAGCCAAAGTAAATTCTCAGATGTCTGCATGATTATCTCTTAAGCAAACTTGCATCATCAACGGATGCCGAACGTCTAGAGCGATAAATAGTTACGATGATTGCTAGTCCAACCACAACTTCACATGCGGCAACTACCATGGTGAAGAAAGCCACTACTTGGCCCTCTAAATTGCCGTTGATTCTTGCAAAAGTTACAAAGGCCAAATTGGCTGCATTGAGCATTAACTCGATGCACATGAAAACAACAATTGAGTTTCGGCGAACTACAACGCCAATTGCACCAATTGTAAATAAAATTGCAGAGAGGTAAAGGTAATTAGCAACAGCCACTACTTTTCCTCCTCTTCATCTTTTTTCATTTCAAAAGTTGCACTTTCAATAATGTCCCCACGAGCCTGTAACACACTTGAAATTGAAGAAGGAGCAGCTTGTCCAGTTGGCAAAAGCGCAGGAACATCAACTGCGTTATGAAGTGCGTAAACACCGGCACTTGGAAGTCCAGAGGCATCTTTAAGACTATCTTTTCTAAATCTTGCAATCGAAAGATCTCGTTGTGAATTCTTTGATTTAGATTTTTGGCTATGCCCTAGAACCATTGCCCCAATTGCAGCTGTAATTAGCAGCGCTGATACCACTTCAAATGCAAAGACATATCTAGTAAATAATTCTGCTGCTATCCCAAATGCATTTCCTTCAGCATTGGCATCACTTAAACCATAGATTGGTCGATTAAAGGTTGCCCGACTAATCAAACTAACCAATAGGCCGCCAAAACCAATTGCAGCAACTATGGCTATTGGGCGAAGTCCTGGGATGTTTTCTTCTAGTGAATCTGAAGTATCAACACCTACGAGCATTAAAATAAATAAGAACAGCATCATCACTGCACCGGTATATACAACAATTTGAACAATACCCAAGAAGAGTGCCTCTTGCGCAATGTAAAAAATTGCCAAGGAAATCATGACCCAAGCAAGTAGCAATGCAGAATGAACAGCTTTTTTCACTAAAAGCATTCCCAGTGCTGCCAATACCGATAATGGAGCAAGGAAATAAAATAGATACGACTCTGGCGTGGCTGTCGTACCAACATCTAATGCAAAATTAATCATCAATTGCTGCGCCTTGAGATGGATGAGAGCCAGTAACTTCACCACGATAATAATTTCCATCATCGGTGTTTGGATACATTGGATGCGGTGGCGGGACCATACCGGCACGAAGTGGACCTAGTAGATCATCTTTTTCAAATATCAATTTTCCTCTAGTGCTATCGGCTAACTCATACTCATTTGTCATAGTTAGCGCTCTTGTTGGACATGCTTCAATACAAAGCCCACAGAAAATACATCTTAAATAATTAATTTGATAAACCTTGCCGTATCGCTCACCCGGTGAGAATTGTTCACCCTCTTTATTATCTGCACCCTCAACATAAATAGCATCTGCCGGACATGCCCATGCACATAATTCACAACCAATGCATTTTTCAAGTCCATCTGGATGTCGATTTAACTGATGGCGGCCATGAAATCTCTCAGCAGTTGGTTCCTTAACCTCTGGGTATTGAACTGTGTTAACTTTCTTAAACATTGTTCTAAATGTCACCCAGAAGCCAAGAAGTTGCTTGCCAAAGCTTGCGCTCTCATGATCGGTGATTGGCGCTTTTGCTTGATCAGATTTAGCTAATCCAAACTCCTCGTTGCGAGGCAATAATTCATCAGCCATTTAATTGCTCCACTCTCGAGGTAGGGATTGCAGGAACCGGAAAACTAGGTTCGGTTGAGTCAACTATCTTTGCTGCTGTAGAGGTTTTAACTTTCTGCCTTTCATACAAAGATGTACCAGCCAAATACAAAAGTGCAACTGTGAAGACAAAGGCAAAAATTACCGCTTGCGGTGCATTCTGTTGTGAGAGTACCCGCAAAGTAGCAACAACTAAAATCCATGCCAGTGAGAATGGAATCAAAACTTTCCAACCAAACTTCATGAACTGGTCATACCGCAATCTTGGCAAAGTACCGCGTAACCAAACAAATACGAAGAAAAATGCTAAAACCTTAATAAAGAACCAAACTAATGTGAACCAACCGCCCAGCCATTGCTCGGTAAAGCCAAGACCCGGAAGTGCTCGATACCCACCTAAAAACAGTGTGGTTGCCAAAGCAGAGACAGCAATAATGTTTACATACTCTGACAAGAAAAATAGTGCGAACTTAAGGGATGAATACTCGGTGTGGAAACCACCGACTAACTCTCCTTCAGCCTCTGCTAAGTCAAATGGTGCACGATTTGTTTCACCAACCATAGAAATTGAGTAAATAACAAAAGATGGGAAAAGTACTACTGCATACCACCATTGATCTTGAGCTGCGACAATTTCTGAAGTCGACATTGAGCCGGCATAAATAAATACTGCAACGAGTGATAATCCCATTGCAACTTCATAGGAAATTACTTGAGCTGATGAACGAAGTCCGCCTAAAAGTGGGTAAGTAGATCCAGAGGACCAGCCTGCAAGCACAATGCCATAAACACCAACAGATGCGATCGCTAAAACATAAAGAACACCAACTGAAAGATCAGTTAACTGCATTGCAGTTTGTTGGCCAAAGAAATTTACTGGACCGGTCATAGGAATTACTGCAAATGCCATAAAACAAGCAGTAGTGCTAATGATTGGTGCAATTACAAAAACAATCCGATCAGCTGCTTTTGGAATTAAATCCTCTTTTAATGCCAGTTTGACACCATCAACTAGTGCTTGTAATAAACCAAACTTTCCAACTCTGTTAGGTCCACTTCGTTGTTGCATTCTGGCAACAATTCTTCGCTCTCCCCAAACCGACATAATCGTTAGAAAAACGCACACTGCAAAAACTATTAAACCTTTTAAGGCAATAACCCAGCCTGGATCTTGGCTAATTAATTCTGCATTTGTCATGCTTTAGCCACCTTTACTACTGAGTTGCCGACCACACCGAGGTTTCTTATCAACTGACTATTGCTTGAGTTACGTGGCAACCATATGGAGGAATCATCAATATCTGCAATTACACAAGGCAGCGTGACTGCGCCGTAATTGTTTGACACCCTAATTAAGTCATTCTCTTTAACGCTTAAATTACTTGCCCGAGATTTACTAATTACTGCAACAGATGCACGTGCTGTGCCAGCCAAATTTTCCTCACCGTCTTGCAAAGATCCCTTATCGAGCAAGTTTCGCCATGAGGTAAGAATTGCCTCATCACCACTTACAGATGTGTTTGCGCTGGCGGTTACTGATTTCATTGTTGATCGAGCGCCATCCCATGCACCTAGTGATTCCATCTCTGCTCTAGCAGCTTTTACTGTTGGCAAATTGATTGGCTTGCCAATCTCATCGGCCAAGATTGAAAGAATTCTGACATCACTGCGATTTAATGATTGTTCCACTGCAGCTTCAAACTTTCGCACTTTGCCTTGCCAGTCCATAAAAGATCCACTCTTTTCGACAACAGCTGCCACCGGCAAGACCACCGATGCATGCTCGGTGATATCACTCTGGCGAATTTCAAGTGAGACTATAAACTTTTTAGCAAGTTTAACTTTGGCATCTGCAGAGATATCCATTGGATCAACTCCACCAATTACTAAAGCTTGCAGATCTGAATTAATCATTTCTTGAGTGTCCATGCCAGGTGTTGTTGGCAATGAATCAACAGCCCAAGCTGTAGAGATATCGACTCTGGCTGCAGCATCACTTACCGGACGATTTCCTGGCAATAAATTTGGAAGTGCACCCGCTGCTATCGCACCCATTTCACCAGATCGTCGTGGGATCCAACCTAATTTGGCACCACTACTACTGATTAATTTTGCTACTGCTGACAATGCCCCTGCAGTCTCTGCCGCTCTTTCACCAACTAGTACGACTGATTTACTTGTTAATCCTGTGATCGAATTAATGGCAGAAACTTCATTACCAGCTGCAGTTTTAATCAAATTTGCATTTAATTTTTCACTTCCCCGGCTAGCAAGGGCAGCAATGCTGCTTACTTTGATCGAGCGCTTATGAACTTGCTTGTAAATTCTCAAGAAGACAATTGGTGACTCATCCTCTGGCTCGAAATTAATCAGAACTACATGATCTGCTTTATCAATATCTGTATAGGTTGCCGAAGTTGGAACAGATGCTAAGAAATCTAACTCCTCCGATGTATGAAGACGTGCGCGGAAATCAATGTTGTTACTTTCTAGCGTTACTCGAGCAAATTTGCTGTAACCATAAGCATCTTCAACAGTTGCTCTACCGCCAACTAACACCCCTGCTCTTACACCTTTTAATCCGGCTGCAGCAGCAGCTAACGCTTCAGGCCAAGATGCTTCTTGTAGTTGACCATTTGCATCACGAATTAGCGGTGTAGAAATTCTATTTTTTGCCACTTCATATTTAAACGCCCAGCGGCCCTTGTCGCAGTTCCACTCTTCATTTACAGATGCATCTTCGCCAGCAAGTCTTCGTAATGTTTTTCCTCTACGGACATCGGTACGCATCGCGCAACCAGATGCGCAGTGTTCACAAGCTGACTCAGTAGATACTAAATCAAAAGGTCTTGCTCTAAATCGATAAGAGGTACCAGTTAACGCACCTACTGGGCAGATTTGAACAGTATTTCCAGAGTAGTAAGAATTAAATGGTTCATCTTCATAAATTCCTACCTGCTGCAACGCACCTCGTTCATTGAGAGTAATAAATGGATCGCCAGCGATTTGTTCTGAAAATCTAGTGCAGCGAGCGCAAAGCACACACCGCTCACGGTCTAACAAAACTTGGGAGGAGATTGCTACTGGTTTCTCAAAAGTTCGCTTAACGCCTTCAAATCGAGATTCACCGCGACCATTAGACATTGCTTGATTTTGTAATGGACACTCACCACCTTTATCGCAAACTGGGCAATCTAGTGGGTGGTTAATTAATAACAACTCCATAATTCCCTTTTGTGCTTTGTCAGCAACTGGCGAGGTTAATTGTGTTTTTACAATCATTCCGGTTTCAACAGGAATGGTGCAGGAAGC
>Ga0207942_1000308_pt1 | contig 13352 bp, 23 predicted proteins | sample LakMenEpi12Oct12_FD_150687 | JGI IMG/M metagenome (GOLD analysis project Ga0207942, IMG submission 150687) | Freshwater microbial communities from Lake Mendota, WI - 12OCT2012 deep hole epilimnion (SPAdes) | ecosystem: Environmental > Aquatic > Freshwater > Lake > Epilimnion/Euphotic zone ... | reverse complement strand
TTGTGTGTTGGTGATAAGCTGGTCAGCTTGTTTGTTTATTTCTTCTTTGGTTGTCATGTTTGTCCTTTGTTATAGCTGTATTGTTATGTACCAGATTAAGAATAGGGCTGCCGCTATAGCTAATTTCATACAGCCCTGCGTGCTTTAATGGAATTGATCTTTTGTATAGCTGCTCTGGTAGCCCATATTGGGAATGTGATTATTCTAATGATTCCGTAAATAACCTTTGCTAGGTCTTTGAATGCTTGCATCCATTTGCCGCGAAGGTAATGCGTCATGTTACCACCATGCTTTTGTGCTTCCTTGGAATCATAATTCCAGTGTAGGATAGCATAGCCTGGGATGGATAGGACGGTGGATATCATGGCTGCACCTAAGGCGATTAGTCCGGCTGCACCGAACATTACACCTAGGACAAACGATAAGAGTAAGGATAGTGCCATGTTAACCCATTTGTATTTGTGTGCGTTCTTACGCCAGGCTGGGATCCTTGCCGCGAACATCATTTCTACTACAGTAGAAGCTACAGCTAACCATATCATCATCATAAAGAGCATATAAGTATCCTTTCACGATACATTGTTTATTCTAATACTATTCTAATACTATCCTATACGGACTAGGCATTGTTGATCTGTCTTATTCCTATATCAGAATTCAGTGGATTTGAGAGAGACAAATCCTATAGGGAGAATTCTTTATTGTGTACACAAGTGTACTGTATAAGGAATAGATGTGTGTACACATGTGTATCTATATGTTTATATCGATTTATACTGAGTTATATAAGTTATAATGGGTGCTGGGGCGAGAGGGTTCCATTTATTGGTTTGTCTAACATTTTTGTTGGGTTGGGTCTAGGTTTTGTGTGTGTGTGGTAGGGGTAGTGTAAGCTTAATCTTATTATTAAACTTAATTTAATACTTATAGTGTAGGGGGGCGGGAGAGCCCACCCACCCAAGTATAGCTACCACCACCTAGTAGAGATACGAGATGAGCTCTCCCATGGAAGCAAACACCTTAAACGTTGATATCTATGTTATAATATTTTTTAAAGTCACGGCGCATCGGATGCAATGCTGATTCCGTGCCATGTGTCGTATACAGTGGACCATCTACCCCTGGGGGTGGAGTGATCCGATAGACACCTGATTTCTTTTGTTCAACGTTAAAGCCTAGTCTGGTTAGTTCTGCGAGAACTTTCCGAACAGCTTTAGATTGATGCTGCCGAGGCATACATAATCTCCTTTTAGTGTTTATTTCCTAGGATATCAGTATAGCAGTCTCGTGTACTCACTTGCAACATCTGTACTCTTTTTTTCTCGGCGGTCTGAGGACTACCTCGAATTTTTTTATAAGCTTCCATACGGAAGTCTACTAGGGTAAGGGAGGCCTCGCTTCGCTCGGCCCCCCAAGAAAAAAGGTTTGGGGAGTAGTATTGTTATATAGGGAGTAATAGAGAGTGTTATTGGATGATCCATTGTTGGCCATCTTCTGAAGCTAAATAGGTTATGGCACTGTTGCCTATCCATTCTGCTTTCCATGCATATTGACAGCATGGTTTTTCATTGGGGCCTGATTGGCTGTGGCATCCTTTGCCTACTAGTACACTGAGTAGTGGGAAGGCGTCTAGGAACTTTATTACGCAGTCGTGACATAGTCTGACTAGTTGTTCTGGTTCTCCGATTGGATCTGTGAAGCCGGCATAGTATCCGAAGTGATTGAGATTAAATGCCCATCCATTATCTGGAAAGTTTTCTTGAGTATGATGCGGAGCCATAGACCCGCACCCATGACACATGTGAAAGCCATGACGAGGATAATTTGTTGGGTATTCATTCACTTTTTTTTCCTTCGGCTCGCATTCTGCCACGCTTGCGTGCTGTTACTCCACCCCAGATGCCCTGTAGTTCTGGTCGTGACATAGCATAATCTAAACATTCTTGTTTGACTAGACAATCTTTACATATGGCTAATGCTATTTTTACTGTAGGGTAATTGCCTGGGGCTTCTGGGAACCAGTCACCTTCAGTGTTTCCTTTACATGCGGCGTCTTTCATCCAACGCTGGATATTTAGCATTTCAAGTGGGGTGCTCATGTTAATCCTTTTTGAGTTAATAAAATTTTTTTTATTATACTTAAATAGTGGGTAGCAAATGGTTGGTTCGCAGCATTCATCGGGAATGTGCACACTTACTACCCACTAAAAGTGTATTAGTAGGGCTGACCCGCGATCAGTCAGGTCAACCCCACTAGTCCTATCTAACCTTAGAACGGTACTTCAGCAGTTGCAATATCGCTGATTTGCTGTTCTGCAGTCTGTACTGGTGCTTTTGTTGAGTTTGACCATACATCGAAGTCGATGGTTTGACCAGCAACTACGGCAGACCAACGACCACATGGGGCGTTTACTGCGTTGTACTTGTTCTCAACGATCTTGCGACCATTGTCAATCTTGGTTTGACGAGCAGCACCAGACCAGCAGTTAGCATAGTCTTTAGCCATGTCAAGTTCAATCTTGATTTCTGTCTGTGCCTTCTTGATTGCTTCTTGGCTCATTGAACCGATGTTTGTGTTCAACTTGTCTTGCAATACTTTAGCAACAGACTTGTGGTTCTTTACACGCTCAAAGTTTTCGGTCACTGCACTGACGATGTCAATGAAGCCTTGTCCTGTCTTTGAGAGTGAACGGTCAGATGTACCAAGTTCAAACGATACAACTTCAAGACCAGCACCATCGCCAGGAATCTTGTAAGCAGTGTTGAATGACTTGCTTGATGCAACAGACTTCATATCGTCAATTGCTCCAGCTGTACGGAACGCTTCTACTGCGTGTGCGATACCAGCAGGATTTGCACCCATTTGCTGGAACATCAGAGGGCCACCGTTACGAATGCCGTTGAGCGAAAGGTTGCTCTCCAACATCTTGTTTACTTGGTCATCTGTAAGGGATGTACCGAACGATTCGATGCAGAACTGCTTCATGAGTTCATACAATGACATTTCAGTACCATCAACTTCAAGCGTGATGTCTGCTTGGAAGTTATTGAATACACCACCGAATACTTGGCTGATGCGTGGCTCTGCGTCCTGACGACGGATAACATGGTCACGCACGGTGAGACGGCTCCAGTTAGCATTCTTTACTAGAATGGTGGTTGGAACAGCAACGCCATTGATAGAACCAGCAATTTTGGCTGGTGTACCAACAGTGATTTTGGTGGTAGTTGAGTTTGATGCAAACAACTCTGGGTTTTCCAAAGCGATTGCGAACTCGTCTTTCTTGTAACCGAATTTTTCGAGTAATGACATGTGTTTATTCCTTGTGTTTATTATGTGGATATGATATGTGTTTATTGCTTATTTTGGGACTAGCCCAAATCTTTGTATTAGTCCTCGTTAGTTACTTCAGGCTTGTTGTATTCAGCCTTGAAATCAGTTACGAATCCATCTTTTGCACCCTTGAGTGCTTCCATAGTCGCTTTAGTGTTCGTCTTTAGAAATTCTGGCGTAGCAGTAACTACTTCCACTGATTTGCCAGTAACTTTACCTAGAAATTTACCTAACATAATGTTTTTCTCCTTAGTTGAATATTGAATCTAATATATCTTGGATAATATCGAATAGCCAATCAAACAACGGTCACCCCCCTCCGAAAATATCCCGACTTATTCCTACTTCTGTCGGTTCGTTGGATGGTTTAGACGGCCTACAATGCTATTGAATCTAGCGTCTTCATCAGTGTTTACCCATTCAGGGAAATCTAAGTCTTGATTATGATAGTGTCCGTACACTTCTTGAAATGCTTTACTGGCAGACAATGGGTTATTGCGTAAGCGACGCTTGATTTTTTGTTGCTCAATGCCGCGCACAATGCCAATGACAAAGCCAGTGATAGCACTAAATGCCATGTAGCCCCAGAATAGTTTCTTATAGTTCATGCTTATTCTCCTTTGAACAATGTCATCTTTTTGATGTATAATGCTAAGCCGGCAATAACGAATGCTATTGTTGTAGTGATTATTGCAAGTTTCTTCACAAGGTTCCTTTCATTGTTTTATTGAATATCTTGCGAAGCCACATCATCATGGTGATACTGCCTGCTGCAAATGATATTGAGATTAGCCCGAATGTTTTCATGCTGACATCTTTAGAATGTAAGAGTCTAACATGGTTGCATACATATCTACAATAGCTTTAGCGCGTTCAAATGAATTGATTTCTAGCATAGTGTAGGTTAGGAAGTCAGATGAATCTGGTGTACCACTTGGGCTTTGAATGTTGAATTCAATATGAACACTACCATCGTTGTATTTTTCAGCTCGCATTGAACTGATCATACCTTGAGGGCGTGTGTGATATTCGGTTAGTACATTAAGAAAACCATAGGATTCCCAGTTTTCATCTTTTGTTTCATATTTTGATATCATGGTTCTACCTTTCAGTGTAGTGTGAGTGTTTTATCTTGTAGTGTGTGGAAATCTTCTAAGCACCAATCTTCAGTGGTGATTATAGGACTTCCTTTGGATTTGATTGATACTGTTACTGTGAGTTTGGTCTTGTGACATATGGCACACAAACCTTTGCGTGGTATGTCATCAATCATTTGTATTTTCATGGGTTATTCCCTCCCGACTTATTCCTTTAGAATAATATTCAATGTCTATGTCCTTGTGACATACGCCACAATATATTCCACGACAATCTATTTCTTCAAAGTAGAACTGGTGGTTCATACAACGATGTAATTTCCATGGGTTGCCGGCAACATATCGCACAATGCCTCGCACGAATACAGCCGATATGAGGATTAGAATGACGAGAGGTAAGATGATGTCCATTAGTAGTCTCCATGTTTAGCTGCATCGAGTGATTCGAGGCATGGGTTGCTTCCACAGCATTGGCAAGGCTTGAGATTATCAAGTGCATCCTGTAAAGAAATAACTTTATCGGACAACTGCTCAATAAGTATTTGGTGTGATTCACAGATCTCAAGCAATGAGTCTGTACGGCGGTTCATTTCCTTGACCGTTTCTAGCAAAGTCATCTGACTAATCTTTATTAGACCTTCTTTAGTCGCAATAAGATTAACATCAAATGAGTCATCTTGAATTCCCATAACAATCCTTTCAATTGAGATGAATAATATAACATATTGATACAACGCTATTCCTGCATATGTCAGACAGTACAATAATGTCGCCCTTGTACCAGTGGCCTAGGTTACCCTAAATGTTTAAAAGTCGCTGTAACTCGACTGTCCATTGTCATCTTCACTCCGGTAGGACGACCGATAGTATATTTAGGTGATGACTACCTATCCTACATTTCGACATCCATTGGCTGTAGGGTATACCAGTACATAGGCTTTTATATGTGTCCTATGATTATTTACACAGACCCGACTTATTCCTAAGGATTAGGACACTAGGAACAAAAAAAAGATTAGGGAACTAGTTGCAAAAAAAAATGTCAGCCAAGCCGATGTATGTGGGGGACATACACCGACCTGACTGACAAAACGGGCTAAAACTAAAGTGTCAGAAAGGCACTTCAGCAGTAGCAGTGGATGTAACAACTGGCGCAACCAAAGCAGCACCACGGAAGTCAACGAGGATATCGAGGTCATCGATATTGCCACGCTGAGGGGAAACAGCCAACTCGGCAATGTCATAAGTCAAAGCCGTGTCGTCCTTCAACCAAATGGTCTGGTTGGTCACAGTGTATGTGCCACCAAACTTGTTGGTCAATTCCTTCGTCCGCAGTTCGCCCGCAGTAAAGCACTCGCTGTCGTTGAGTACAGCAAGACGGCAACTTGGGTGATACAGTTCACCGTTACTGTCAGTGGCTGTGCCATCAATGAATGCCTGAGCAATCGCGACGACTTTGCTTGCACGAGCAGCGTCCATCCAGACAGTGTAGTTCACACCAATCTGAAAGCCTGCTTCCTCACCGAACTTAGCCTGTAGGGTTACAGGAATTTCGGTCTTGCTGAACGAGCCTGAGCCGTCCTTCAAGTTATGTGTGTGCGTTGTAGGTGCACCAACCTTAGTGATGAGAAGAGTCATTAGACCCAACCCCTTTCTGTGACCGTAGTCACATAAACTACCAGCAACCCGATGTTACCAGTAGGCGAAGTCCCGAAAGACCCCGACTTATTCAACGGCCAGACCCGTGATGGGGGCCAGACCGCGGAAAATCTCTTGAACCGTGTTTAGAATCAAAGTGGAACCAAGTCTTGGGGACTAGGCAGAGCACGGTGCTTGTTTAGAATATAACATTAAGATAATACTTATCCTAGAGGCCCAGATCCTTGAGCCCCTGGATAAGCAGATCCATCATTGATTTCTGCCCACGCTTGCCGGCTTGGAACATTACACGGTCAACTAGACCATAACGCAGATGAGCATTGGCCTTGATGTATTCGCCACGACCTTCGTGATACACCCTCTCGTAGCTCATCTTTGGATCAGTCATCCAGCGATAGATAGCAACAGCCATCTTGGTTGGTGACTTGGACGTTTCAATCTCATCGACCATCATCTTGACAATGGCTTCCAACTCGGTTGAAGAATACACAGCGTTCCATGCCTTGAAGTAGCGGCTTGACCACTTTGTCTCTTCTGCCTTAGCTTCTGCCTTACGCTCGTCAAATGCACGCAACATGTGGATATACTTGGTGTTGAATGCTTCACAGACAGCCTGTGTTTGATCTGACAGTGTAGGGATTAACTGTTGCAGTTGAGGGATTAACTCAGAACGCATGCGGAGATAGATGGTGTTCTTCTTCTCTTCGCGTACATCCTTGAGTACCTTGATGTAGTGCTCACTGAGCTCTGCCAATGGTCCATCATAGACATTACCTTCCAACTCATGCTTGAACCGATCAGGGATACGACTCATCATGTAGCTGTCAATCTTGATATCTTGTTTGACCATATCATCGATCAATGATTGCCACATGGTTGATACGCTGCCACTGATAAAGCGGAATGCCTCAATGTTTGCTGTCTGAGAGCTTGCATCGATAATGTCATTACCACTAGCTGGCATGTAGGTTGGGTAGCTTGGACCGAACACACTTGCATGCACCATCATGAAGTTCGAGAATGAACCAAACCCAGGGTTGTGCAGTTGTGCATCAATCATGTCCTTGGCGTTATCCCGTGTGAATCCCCTCTTGGTGTACTGTGTTGAGTTCAGGATTTCATTGAGCTTAGTGTCAACAATAGTGTCTTTAAGCAGTGTGCTCATCGGCAATGTTGCTTTGCTAAGGTCAATTACCTGTACCATGTCCTCGTTTACACGCATAAATGGCATTGTCTCTGCATCGTAACGCTCGATTGAATAACCACCAGGTCCGTTTGGTGAACGAATGATGACAACCATGTCGATTGCTTCTTCTGGTGTGGTTGGTACTTCCAGGTCAGCTGGGATAACAAATCCATCCCTGAATTCCTGGTGTGACAACCCATAGAGAGTTACAACTGGCGAAGAGCTCCACAACTTAATGCGGATGAACCTGGCCATGTCACCATCTTGGTCCCATGTGTCGTGAAGATCTGCTGTCTCAACAAAGCGGTTGCCTGGGATGATTGCACCGAAGCGCTTGTCATACCATACAACATTTGACTTTGACTCTGGCAGTTCTTGTCCACCCATGATTTGCAATGCCTCATGAGTAATGACAGGAGCCATGAATGCGTTAAACATTGGCAACCAGATGTTACCACGCTTAACTGATGCACTCATGCGATTAGCAAGCTGACCATACGCCATGTGGATGAAGTTTGAGCTGTCATACAATGAGAACCCAGCCTTTTGCCACTTGATGTAGTTTGCTTGCCACTCTTGGAGTTCATTGTCTTCGTTGACTACTCCATGATCCTCTTGATCATCCATGCTAACAGTCATCCATTCTGGCATATTGCCCACTTCGATTTCTTTCTTGAAGTCAGACAAAAGACTGTCACATGTAGCTTTGAGGTGTTCAGTGGTGTACAACCATGGATTGTTGATCATTGATTGATCGTCAATCGTTACTTCGTACAGAGTTGGCATCGGCCACGCTACAAATGTATAATTACCATCTGTTGTGGACAATTCCTTCTTCTCCATTGATTCGTGGTACACAATATCTGCTGGGATTTCATCATCCTCAACAATGTGCAACAAGCCCTTAAGCATGAAGCTTTCCATTTTCATACGGAACAACCAAGTACGATTGTCACCGTGCACACCACCAATCATCCTGCCTCTTACTTCCGCATCTTTGATAGGGAAACAAGCTTTGATGAATGCTGATTTGCGCATAAAGGCTGGTCCATCAAACATCACCTCATCTGCTGGATCATACTTCAATCCATAGCTAGAGTAGTATTGCTCAAGCCATTCGTTCGTATAAGCCTTAGTGGTGACTGACTTCATTGACCTTGAACGATATACCTGAGTAAACCGTGTGATTTCTTGAAGTCGCTTTGATGTCTTCTTCATGTCGATTACGCTGACACCAAGATCATCCAATGACCAGTTGTTGTCTTCACGCATCTTCAAGAAGAAAGCATGTGTTGCATTAGCCCAGGCAAAGTTGGATTCTTCGATGAGTGCATCTAAGTCTCCGTTGTCCTTGCTGATCCACTGCTTCAGCTCATTGATTGTGATCATCTTAAGCTTGAACTTCTTACCGCGGCTGTTAAGCTTGTGCTCCAAGAGTCCATACTTCCAAGTAGGGTTGTTGTTGATTGGCATAAGCCAGATATGGTGGTTGTATGCACCATTCTCACCAGTGCGAACTGTTGTCCCCATCTTGAATGGTTTGCCCGTCTTCTTTACGGTTGAATAGGCCAATGACTCACGCTCTGTTGGGTCGTTGGTGATGGTGTGGAAGAAGTCATGCATGAATGCAATCACTTCTGCTCCTTTCTGTTGAGGCTCTGTCGTTAAACGATTGAGCTTTTGTTGTGGTGTTTCCATGGGTTTTACCTCCCCATTTGTTGTTGGTTGATTGTTTGATTGATTTAATACAGACATGCGATGCATCCGTTGGTGAATACTTCAGTGCCTGATCCGCCCATTTCTTCTGGCTGGTATTTCGTGCCACATACATGACATTCAACTTTGCCAAATGGCTCATCCTCTTCCATGACTTGAACAGGCTTAACAGGCTTAGGCTTGTATGCCTTAAGCTTGTCAATAGCTGCTGATGCCCACTTGGTGGTGAGTACATTTGTCCCATCGATATGTGCTTTCATCTTTGTTGTCAAAGACTCCTGCTCATCAATTGTCATGTTTGATTTAACTTCCAAGAACAAAGACCGGATAAACTTTATCTGCTTATCTGTCATTGGTTTGTTCTTTGGTGCAAGTTGAGCCAGTTGCTCTCCACACAGTTCACAATAAACTGCCTTGTAGTCTGTGTTTACTTGTCCTGGAATTAATTTCCAATCCCAGACTTGGTGTTTGCACTGCTTCATCGGATTTACCTCCCGAATTGTTGTTGGTTGATTTGACATGGCTTCTTTCCTTTCGTTGTTTGTTGTTTCTTGATTGACATTTTCTTGCGGCACTAACTCAATTGCGGTAGACCCCTGTAGACCGTGCAAAGGACGCTCTGGGTAGTAACCAAGTTGTGGGACTGGATCCCAGTTAATAGATACGGTATAACCTCCCTTTGGTATCTTCTGGACATAGTTCCATTTTCCACGTGAATTTTGCCTATTAACAGATACTCCATTGGGTTCAAATCTAACCCACTTTACAGTGCCTGTTATATGAGGCTTTGCCTTGGAACGCACTTTGTCCCCTGGATTGAATGGCTTCATGATTACTTTCCTCCCTCGTTGAATAGTGATAGTTGGTTGTCTTTCATTGTTTGCTTTGCTTGAGATACTAGTTTCTTCTTCTCGACCCTAGTTTCACTGCCTGCTTTGCATTCGGTGCACCACACACGCTTTACTGGGTAAAACGTAATCCAAGCATTAGCTATGTGAACATAGTGTTTGCCTAAGGCACACCACACCTCTTTCTCTGAATCCCGAGCAAAACGGGAATAGTTCTTCCAATGTAACCTTGCCATTACTCCCCCTTTATGTTTTCTTCTAGGAATTGTTTTGCATTTTTCTCACACCAACCACACGAACCACATTTCTGAATGTGCGTGTTTAATTTCCAGATTATGAGATGCTTTTCTAACTGTTTCTGCTGGCGAGAACTTAAAAGATATCCGCCATTGTTCTTTTCGCAGAAATCAAAGTATGCTTGCCTGTCTAAATCAAGCACACCTAATTTGAATATATCACTCATTACTTTTCTCCTTGGTTGTTGTTTGTTACTCGTAATTCAATTTCCATGTCTCGGCATGTCAATTCAAGGCTTGCGTTGAGGTTAAACCGATCAATTATGGCTTCAATGAATTCTTTCGAGAATCCATACAAAGTATTATTAACGTTAACCTCGGTGTATTGAATACCGCTATTGGCAGTGTGGACTGATGGCCTTCCACTCCATGGTCCGGTAAGAACCCTGTGTGATCCATCTTGCATTGTCAATTCAAATGACTGGCCTCCATAACCACGACCAATTTTATTGGATCCATCATGGATAAAGCCATTAACAATTGCACCATCATCTGAAATGCCAACAAATGAATATGATGATTTTGTTTCATCACACACATTTTCGTATTGGGTATACGTCAATGCTCCACTTGTTAGCCGATTGTCATTTGATTGGATTTTAACCTCATGCCATTCTCCCATGTGATGTAACACAATTTCAGCTTTTGAGATTAAATCCAGCCTTGACTGGAATTTATTATTGTTTTCTAACATTACTTGTCTCCTTTGTTGTTTTTTGGCTTACTGTTTTTCTGTTGATTGCAAAAATCTATCTTAGAGCATTCGGCCTTTCGTCAAGACCATAATTGCATTCCAGTAGATGTCTGCATCTTTTTCTTGCTTGTTTGCCTCTGCATCATTCAATGCAAAAACCAATTCATTGATGAGTGCTTTCTTGCTTAGTTTTTCTTGTAGTATTTTTGCTACAATTTCTTCGGCAGTGAACACTCTTGGTTTTGGTACATTTTCTTCAGACATTCGTTTCTCCTTTTGGATTGTTGTTTGTTGACATGTTTACTTTCCTGCGTTTTCTGTTGGTAGCTTAATTGATTCACCGATTCGCAAATAACGAGTCTTCAATTCTGGATTGAGGTCCACGATATCACCAACCATATTTGTGGTGCTATTGCCGTAGCAATTGGCCTTGGCTATACTCCAAAGAGTATCTCCTTCGTATGCAACAACTGAACTTACGTAACAGTATGTTGGCTTATTGATTAGCAAGCCCGATGCTATTAAAGCCGCAATTGCGACAATAAGAACAACGAACATTTTTGTTGCTTTACTCATTGCTTTCTCCTTAATTGATATTGGATAAATAACCATGTGATTTACAACCTCTTGATTAACGGTTGGGTCATGAAGTTAACGTCTACCAATAGACAATGTACTTAATTAGCAGTTAGTGCCGCACAAGGCTTTAATACCTGCAGGAGAAGCCTTTACTGACTCTTCCCATAGGTTTACTGAATGAAGGGTCCAGCGGTAGCCCCACATGCGTGCACGTGAATCCCATGAACGCTCACCTAGAAGGCGGACAATCTTTCCATTGTACATCTTATTCATGTACTCTGGGATGTTATGGGTGTGTGTGAATGTATGGCTATCAGATGCACCGCACCCAACAAGCTGTATCCACACTGCCTGGCCATCATGGCACACGTACTTGCCAATAACCTCGGCATACTGTGCATGTGTGTTGTACGCCTGAGCCATCTGCTCACACGTGGTTAGTGTTACTGGTAACATGGTTACTTTCCTCCCTTATTGGTGATTGATGTTTCTACTAGGTATGCCCTTACATAGGCACATGTCTTTGCATTTACTGGTATGTTGTGCTTTACACAATGCAGTAGGTACTTACGGTACGTACGTGCATATGATGTCCTGTTATGGTCCATGACTATCTCCTATGTTTGAAGTGAATAAAGCCCAATGTTTTACATACCATGGCTATCGTATGGTTCATGTTGTTTAGTGTCCACCAATGGACAGTATTACTGGGGTACTTAGTCCTTAGTTACCCTGCACTCAGTGCCATCAGCATGCATGTGCCAACATACAGTCTTTCCTTCATCATTTACCTGAAAGAAAGGTGTGTGCTTTACTGACAATTCCTTACCTGTACCCCATGTGCATACCCTTGGCCCACGGCTAGGTGTGTTGCTGTTATTAACAGTAATCATATTACTCTCCTCTTGTTAATTGTTTAACCTTAAGACCCCATACCCGGGTGGGCACGTTAAAGATCTTAAGGGTGTGTATATACCCACTACTACTGGCCCATATTTTTTCCATATTTTTAGCCTATTAGTTTTTTTTTTATATATGTTTTTACATCAAAAATTTTTCCCTTATTTTTATACCTATATAGGAAATCGGCCGGCAAAAAAAGTTTGGAATATATTGTGATAGAGGTTGTCAAAGGTAAACATGCTTTGCTATTATCTTTGTTGTCATATAGATATCATGTACAAGAATCATATAACCATCAATGCCTAGTACAAAAGGATAAGAAAATGAATAACAACAAGAGTACGTTGACACAAAAATCACAGGATGATATTCAACTGGATATGTTCGAGGATTATGAAGGGTTAGACGTGGAAGATGATGTCTTCTATCAGTTTAACGCTAAGACATACTATGGAGCTAAGTCAGCTTACGTTGAGGTTGAAGATTATGATTTCGACAACTACGGCTATAATGACTAATATTTAACGTATATAAAAGAAAAACCCCCTGGATATACCGGGGGGTTTTTTTATATCCTTATATAAGTATTATTATAGATCATCTAAATCGTTAGGAAACTCCCTAGGATCGATAACCCAGGATTCAATACCATCCTCTTCGCACAAGCCCTCTATGATAGAAAATTTATCCCTACCGGTAAGCTCGGAAATATCATCAATCATTTCCCACACTTCAATACTAAAAACATTGAATACTAAGTTACCATTGCCATCAGGATGGAAGGTAACCACACTCTCAGTCTCTAAGTCATCATCATCAAGCAAGAAGACCTGTTCTTCTAACTCTTCCCCGTTTTCCCTATTATAGATTATAAGTTCAAACAATTTTTTGAAAAAGTCCATACACATCATTCTACTAGATGATACTCTTATAGTAATCTGTTAAAAAATAAAAAAAATAATTTTTGCGCGGAACTTGCGGGGAAGCCCAAAGATTTGTTATTTCTTGTAAACAAAAGAAGACCACATATATCTATGTCT
>Ga0207942_1000304_pt1 | contig 13458 bp, 16 predicted proteins | sample LakMenEpi12Oct12_FD_150687 | JGI IMG/M metagenome (GOLD analysis project Ga0207942, IMG submission 150687) | Freshwater microbial communities from Lake Mendota, WI - 12OCT2012 deep hole epilimnion (SPAdes) | ecosystem: Environmental > Aquatic > Freshwater > Lake > Epilimnion/Euphotic zone ... | reverse complement strand
AGTAATCTCACGCTTTACCGATGGTGTTTATCAATTAGATAAGTTTTTAATCATCGGCGTAATTGCGGCAGTTCGACATATTTTAACGGTTGGTGCATCCCTTACTTTGACCGCCTCTAAATCAGATGAGGCCTTTAGAAGAGCTTTATATGAGTTAGGTTTAAATGCCTTAGTGGTGGTGGCCTTAGTCTTTGCTATCTTCTTATCTAAATCAGCTCACAGAGATAAGAGCTAATTTAACTTAGCGTAGGTAGAGCTTAGATAGCTAGCGATAATTACCCAGATTTGATAGGGAAGTGTGGCAATAAATACTCCCACCGATGCTTGATAGATGAAATAGAGCATTGGAATCGTTAGAACTGCGGTGCCAACTAATGCACCTGAAGCTAGTACTAAATTGTGGGGCCCATAAAATTGGTATGACCAGGAGAGTGCGCAGATTATTGAAAGGGCAAAGATACTTAAGTAAGCAATAGTTTTAGGGGTGCTTAACTTATTAGCCACTGTGACCGCTGCAACCCCTAAAATCACAAAGTTATATGGCCAGATAATGCCAAAGATAAAATCTGGTGGCTGCCAACTTGGTGCATTAAGGGAGCGATACCAAGAGCTACCAGTGGTGGTCCATCTGCCAGCGCCAATGGCATAGATAAAAACTAACGCAATCCCAACAATGCCAGCAATACTTTGAAAATTTGTTTTCATACCCAGATCCTAGATCAATCCTTTATCTAAGCCAGATAAAACCTCTATCGCGCGCTGCTTTAATTGCGGCAGATCTGATAACCGCTTAATCCCATTTATTTGTTGACTCATTCGATGATTTTTCACAAACTCATCCTTATGCCGATCTAAAAAATCCCAATACAAGGTGGTGAAGGGACAGGCATTATCACCGGCTCTAAGCTTTGGATCATAAGCACACCCTTTGCAGTAGGTACTCATTCGGGAGATATACGCACCCCCTGCGGCGTATGGCTTACTCATCATCTTGCCATTATCTGCATGCAGCCCCATGCCAATTACATTGGGCACCATTACCCAATCGGTGGCATCAATAAACTCTCGTCTCATCCAATTTAAAAACTCTTGCGGATTAGTTCCAGTAATTAAGGCTAAATTACTTAAGATCATAAGCCTTGGAATATGGTGCACCCAAGCACGCTCTTTTATATCTGCCACCGTTGTTTTAACACAATTCATCTTGGTTTTACCTGGATCGGTAAATAATGGCAGCAACTTACGGTTTGCATTTAAGTGATTACCTTTTTTGTAATCAGCTCCTAAATACCAATACATGCCATTTACATACTCCCGCCAGCCAATAATCTGCCGGATAAAGCCTTCGGCAGATGCAATATCCACCTCACCCTTTTTATAGGCATTAAGGGCGGCAGTTAAAACCTCAGCTGGATGAAGCAAACCATTATTTATATAAGGGCTAAGTAGTGAGTGGTGCAGCGCCCAATTCTCACCCGTCATCGCATCCTCATATGGGCCAAAGTTTGCAAAGTGATTATCTATAAAGTTTTTTAATTGCGCCTTAGCTGCTTTTCTACTTGTGCCCCAGGTATCACTTGGGGAGATCCCTAACTCATCAGCAACCATTTGATCAATCTCATCTGCTTTATGTTTTAAATATGGTGGATACTTATAATTTTTAGGTGGGGGCAATCTATTTTCCTTATCAAAATTCCACTTACCACCAACAGGTTTGCCACCCTCAACTAAGATGCCTAATCTATTTCGCTGCGCGCGATAAAAGCTCTCCATTAAAAAACTCTTTTGATTATCTGCCCAGGAGGTAAATAAGTTACGTGGTGTAAGAAAAAAATCATTTTCAATAAAGCTAACACCAAATTCTGCCAATTGCTTAGATTGCAGGTGTGATGAGGGGTGAGCCGAGATTATTGGCAACTTTGGATAATCTTTTGCTACCTTTTTTAGGCCATCTACTGTGGTGGCAGCCTTTACATATTGGACTTTAAATCCTAACTGCTCAAGCTCGGCCTTAAAGTGCCTGGCGGATGAGATAAGAAAATACAATCTAATCTTGTTCCAACTTGCACCAGTTACCATGCGGGCAGATTCAACTAAGACAATTAGATCACTCTTTGGATCAGCATCTGCTAGCGCCCCATATTTAGGATGTAGGTGATCAAATGACACATAGATAATGCGCTTCATTTAGCCAGCACATCTTTTGCTGCAGTACTTAACATTTTCCCAATCTTTGGCCCATTTTTTGCGCCACTCAAATGGCAAGTTACAGGTAATACAGATTCTAGGAGCAAAGCCATTTTTAATCTTAACTACCCGCTTAGAGTTACCCATACCTAACTATATGTTATGACTACTTTCTAATTAGGTTAATCAGATAAAGCAGGGCAAAGCTAAGGCCAATTGCGGCATAGATAATTGAAAATGGGGTGAGATCTGCTGGAATAAAAATAGTAAGTACACCAAGTGCTAGGGCAGATATAAACATCACTCGGCCGACAAATTTAACACCAGCTGCACTATTGTTTAATTTAGAGTTTTGCCACATATTGCCAGCAAGTGCTACCAGTGTTACGCCAATCATGCGCATCGACCAGATTAACTCTGGAGTACTTTCAAAACCAAGTAGATCTAGAAAAACTTCCGGGGCTGCAAGTAAAAAGATGGCAGATGCACCAAAAATAACCGCCCCACCTTTAAGGGTGTTTTTTACCCCGTGCTGATACATACTAAAAAGGCTAGACCTGGATTTAATCTAGGGCAAGGGTAAATTCTCAGATTCCTATGCTTAAATCTGGCTATGCCAAGTACTCACCGCTTATTAATCATCACCTCTTTAATACCAGCAATTGTGATTGGCCAGAGCTCATTAGCTGCGGCCCATCAGCCAGTTTCCCTTACCGCCAAACACTCCAGCCCAGATAAGGGTCCAATCATGGTTGATGGCACAGTTTCATTTGCACTTCGGGCAAATTTTACAAAACCAAATCAACAACAAGGTTTTAGGGCATCCCTTAAGGCTGGTGAGTTATTAAATTTTGAGTATTTAATTATTGATAAAGCACCAGAGAATAAGATGGCACTTTCTAAATTACCGGTGGTAACTATTACCGCACCAGATGGAACAAAAAGTACGGTTAAGTTCACTGAGCGAACAAAGTTTTATGAGCCATATGGCAGAACTAATTACCTTTTCCTATCTAGATTCTCATCCACTGCAATTGAGGGGATCTACTCATTTGCAATTAGATCTAAGGCAAAGAGTGCGATAACAGTTTCCACCGGTTCAAAGGAGATATTTGGTGAGGTTTATCAGCCAGCGATCTGTCCAACTGTTACTCCAAGTAATCCAGTTGCCATTACCAACGCCCAGGCGGCCACATTAATTGGGATGAAAAAAGATGTGGCGATCTCCTGCATCCAATCTCTATCAGGTAGCCATCGGATCGCCCAAGAGGACGGACAAAGCTTTGCCTTAACTAAGGATTATCGGATTGATCGGGTGGATCTATCAATAAGTAAAGGTTTTGTTACCAAGGTCAGTGTTGGGTAAGTAAAGAAAAGTGAGATCTACTCCACTGCAGTAATTACCATCTGAATTGGTAAAATACTGCCGGTAATTTTTCACCCAACTGAGTAAGGAGAGATCTTGGCTAAATTAGTAGAGGTAACCGTATTTAAACCTAATGCTGGAAAGATGAATGACGCACTTTCCACCTGCGGTGAGGTTAAATCATATTTATTAAAAAATGGTGTGGATGAGGTTTGGTATAACACCGGAACTATTGGTCGCCACTTTGGTTGCATCATCTCCTACCAGGTCTATGCCAGTGGTGAGGTAAGTGGCAAGGTTAATGATTCACTTAATGTGGATAAGCAGTACGCCCAATTGCTAGCAAAGATGAACTCCCAAGGTGAGTTCATCTCTCATGACTCTTACTATCAAACAACTATCTAAGTAATTTAAATAAGCTGTAACTAGGCAATTGGCCTGGTTGCAGCTTTTTTATAATCTCTCACTCTTTGTGTTATCACAGGTAACAGGTGGATTCTCCACCATGCTACCGATCTGATCATATAAACCTATAACTCCTAATTCATTCTTGGTTTTAATGGCTGCCTCAAATTTAACCAAGATGCCAGCAGATTTATAACTCCAATTGATAATCTCTTTATCCTTACTCTGTTGGGTAAGTAGGGATAATCTGGCGGCAGCTAATCTAGTATTTCTAATAATTGAGTTGGTAATCTCATCTGGATCAGTCAAATTTTTATCAATCACCACAGCAGCGATGGCTGAAATAATTGTGGCGCACTCACTGTTTCTGGGTGGATTCCAGGAGTTAGCGATAAATTCAGATTCCTCTGGTGCTATTTGACCAACAAATTCTTGATCAGCAGGAGTTGAGGTTGGGCGCAGGAAGAATATGCCAGCTACTACCAAAATTATTAGGGTAGTAATTGCTAGAGCTAACCTACCTTTGCTTTTCACACAAGAAAGTATAGATAGGCCCAACCAGAATAAAACAGTGTTTTAGCTAAGAATTAAGTCACATTTTTTGGCAATTACGAATGCCTAATTAGGTAGATAGATCCACAGTTTCAGCTCTAACCACCGCAGATTCAACCCCTAATCTTTTATCAACTAGGCTCAATCGATATCTCAATACAGTTTTACCAGAGAGTGATTGAACTATTACATCTTGAATAAAGTAATCTTTTTCAGATTGGCAATCGGTAAAGCTATATTCTTCATTTGAAATCAACATTTGATACTGCCTAGAGATCACACTTTCAAATTGCTCTAAAGTCAGACTTTTTTGAAAATCTTCACTGGCATAGGTGTAAGCCTGTTTAAAATCTAACTTTTCCAGTGCGCTAATTTGGCCAGAGATATGATCTGAAACCACCACTTTTTCATCTGAATTACATGGACCTATTTTTGCTTTGACCTCTTGGTCGCTAGATGCGCATCCACTTACGAGTAATAAAGTAGTGATAAAAGTAAGTATTTTCATCGAAAACTAACTTTTTCTAGCTACAGCATCGAGCGCATGCTTAAATTTTTGACTTGAGAAATCAGATTTTGCCACCTCATACTTTTCCATACCCCAATCCCAAAAATTAAAATCAATATCTGAGACTGAGTTTTGAATAGATGCCCAAAGAGTCCAGCCATATCTAGCTAAGAGGGCAAATAGCCAAGCTCTAGCCACCTTTTCTGGCCGGTGTTTGCCGTAGTAGGCATCAACTAAATGAGTTAGCTGCTCATAGGATAAAGCTGACTCACTGTAAATATTTCCTAACTCAAAGCAGGCATCATTATTACCAGAGTACTCATAATCAATTAGCCAGATTTGTTTTCCATCATCAATAAAATTGGCGGCTAATAAATCATTATTGCAAGGAACCTTTGCCTCAGCTAATACCGAAAGCGCCTGTTTCATTTGGGAAAGATGTGAAGAAAAGGAGAGGTAATTATCGGGCAATCTAAAGCCTTGCTCGGTAACTATTTTTAGATAATTTTGTTGAATAACAAACATATCAAAATCACCAACAAAGGCAGGTGCACTATGTAATTTTTTAACAGCAACTGCAATCCGATCTAGATTACCTGCCACATCAGATGCGTCAAAGGTTTTACCTGGTAGAAAACCTATTACTAATAGACCAAACTCAGGTAGAAAATCATAAACTGGGGCGCCGATACCAATCTGGGCAGCAATTTTAGAGTTCTCGTACTCAGCCTTTCGATCTATGGCAAGTAGAGCTGATTTATTACTTGAGATCCGGGCAACATAATCACCCGTTGGGGTTTGAATCTTAAGATTACGATTGGTTAAGCCACCAGATAACTCACTTACTTTATTTCTAACCTGCAGTCTTGGTGCTTGGTTAAGTAGATCATTAAAATCACTACTGTGAAGATCCATAGATTAAGGATACAGTTGGTTTATGAGCACACAAGGGCAAGTTACAGAGCAGCCTAAGCAACTACCGAGTCGAGCCAAGATAGTAATTATTGGTGGCGGTGTTGGTGGCACCTCAGTTGCATACCATCTGGCGCAATTAGGTGAAAAAGATGTGGTGCTAGTTGATCGCTCTGATCTAACAAGTGGCTCCACCTTTCACTCTGCAGGTTTAGTTGGCCAATTAAGAGCAGATCCGACCTTAACTAAAATGAATATGTACTCAGTTGAGCTATATCGAAAGTTAGAGCAGAGTCAAACACCTGCCTCCTGGCGAGAGTGTGGTTCGATAAAGATTGCCTCCAGTAAAGAGCGGATGGCAGAGATCCGAAGACAGATTGGTTGGGCAAAAACCTTTGGGCTAGATCTAGTTGAGATCTCAACCAAACAAGCACAGGAGTTATTTCCACTGCTAGATCCAACAGATGTAGTAGGTGGCTGTTATATGGCCTCTGATGGTCAGGTTGATCCATCCCAATTAACTCAAGCGATGGCAGCCGGGGCAAGGAGTGGGGGCGTAAAAATATTTACTCACACAAGGGTGCTTGCAATTAATACGCAGCGTAATCGAATTAAATCAGTGAGTACAGATAAGGGTGTTATTGAGTGTGAGATTGTGATCAATTGTGGTGGCATGTATGCCTCTGAGATTGGCCGATTAGTTGATGTAAGAATTCCAGTTATCCCAATGAGCCATCAATACTTAATAACTGAAAACTTTTTGCCAGATGATGCCAAGTTTCTGCCCTCCCTTAGGGATCCAGATAATTTAATCTACTTCCGCCAAGAGGTAAAAGGCTTGGTAATGGGTGGGTATGAGCGAAACTCAAAACCATTTACTGCAAGTTATGACGCCTATGATCAAATTCCTGCAGATTTTAACTCTAAGTTACTACCTGAGGAGTGGGATCGATTTGAAGAGATTGCCACCAATGCAGCCAAAAGAGTTCCAAAGATGAGTGAGGTGGGGTTAAAAAACTTTATTAATGGACCAGAGGGCTTTACCCCAGATAATGAGTTTTGTTTAGGAGAAACTACAGTTGGTGGCTTTTATGTAGCAGCTGGTTTTTGTGCTCATGGCATTGCTGGTGCTGGTGGTATCGGCAAGGTAGTTGCTGAGTGGGTGGTAGCAGGTGAGCCAACGATGGATCTTTGGCATATGGATATTAAAAGATTTGCCGATGCTTACAAATCACCCCGCTTTACCTTAGAGCGAGTAACTGAAAATTATGAGGCTTACTACGATATTCACTATCCACTAGAGGAGCGAATGAGTGCTCGGGGTGAGAGTAAATCGCCAATCTATGATTGGCATAAAGAAAATCATGCCATCTTTGGTGAGAAAGCAGCTTGGGAGCGGGTTAATTACTACCACAATCCAACTGAAAAATTAGATGACTCACTTCGGCCACAAGGTTGGGTGGGAAAAAATTGGCACCCAGCAGTATCTCTGGAACATCATGCCACCCGAAATGCTGCCGGTTTATTTGATGAATCCAGCTTTGCCAAAATAAAGGTAAGCGGAGCAAGAGCTGGTGAGTTTTTGAATCAGGTATGTGCGGCAAATGTAGTTAAAGGTGTGGGCAAAACTACCTATACCCAAGCCTTAAATAAAAAAGGTGGGATTGAATCTGATTACACAATTACTCAAAGCGGTGAGAGTGAGTTTTTAATTATTACTGGAACTGCCTTTTTAAACCATGATAAGGGTTGGCTAGATAAACAGGTAAGGGAGTTAAATTATGATCAGGTTGAAATTGTTGATATTACAAAAGAGTTAGCCTGCTTTGGTATTTGGGGACCTGCCTCTCGAGTAATACTGCAATCACTAACCGATGCAGATCTATCAAATGATGGCTTTGCTTTTATGAACTCTAAAGAGATTTCGGTAGCTGGTGTTGCCTTGCGTGCTACCAGAATTACCTATGTTGGGGAGCTGGGGTGGGAGCTATATATCCCAAGAGATAACGCACTTAAGGTTTGGCTTGAGATAATTGCTGCCGGTAAATCCCATGGCCTTAGAGTTTGTGGATATCGGGCAATTGAATCTCTTCGCTTAGAGAAGGGATACCGGGCATGGGCCGGTGAGATTAACTCAGAGACTAATCCATATGAGGCTGGGCTGGGCTTTGCAGTTTCAACTAAGAAGGATAATTTTATCGGTAAAGCTGCCTTAGATAAGGTAAAGGATAAATTAAGTAGAAAGTTAATGGCAATTGTCTTTGATGATATTAAGCAGGTTGCTATGGGTAATGAGCCAATCTTTATAAATAATCAGGTAGTAGGCAGAGTTAAATCTGCCGGCCAGGGATACACAATCAATAAAGCCATTGCCTATGCCTATCTACCAGTTGAGCATGCCAATGTGGGAAGTGAAATTGAGGTTGAGATGTTTGGGATTAAAAGTAAGGCCACAATTGCAGCTGAGCCATTATTTGATCCAAAAGGTGAGAAGATAAAAAGCTAACAGTAGATGTTTAAATTAATTTCAACTTTAATCTGCTCTCTACTATTACTTGCTACCTACTCTCATGCTGCGCTGGCTAATTTCTCAGCACCAAAAATAAGTATTACCACCATTGATACCCCAAATCTAAGGGTGGTTGGCAGCAATGGTGAGCGTGGGGCAGCGCTTGCAAAGTTAAGCGATAGTAAGTTTTTGCTAGGTGGTGGTAGAAATGGTTCAAATCTTTATCTTTATGATTTAAATACAAAAAGTGAGCAGTTAATTGGCCAGGTGATCTCACCTAATCAGCGAATAAATGACTCTAGATTTGCCATCACCGATATTGCAGTTTTAGCTAGTGATAGTAAAAGCGCCTCTATTTTAATCTCTTATCCAATTTATAATAAAACAAGTAAGTGTGTGGTGGTAAGACTTTCTGCTTATGAGGTAGCACTTACTGAAAAACCTACGCTAAGTAAGCAAAAAGATTGGTTTACCTCAAAGCCATGTGTGCCAGTCTCAGCGGTCCAACATGCAGCTGGCCGGCTTGAGGTAATTGATAAGACAACTGTTTATTTAACAATAGGCGATCTTGGTTTTAAAAAGATTGGCAGCAAATCAGCTAGGGGTGATTTAGGGTCGGTCTTTAAGGTAGGCGCAAGTAAAGTTGAGAAGATCTCATCTGGACATAGAAATCAACAAGGTATTGTTTTAATTGGCACAGATCTTTACACCTCAGAGCATGGACCACGGGGTGGGGATGAGTTAAATCTAATTAAAAAAGGGATTGATTACGGCTGGCCAAGTGTTACCTATGGTGATCGATATAGCTTCTTTGATTATGTAAAACCAAATAGGCCTGGCACACACGAGGGTTTTGAAAAACCTCTGTACTACTGGGTGCCATCGGTGGCACCAACTGAGTTAATTCAATTACCACCTGGCTCAACTTGGGGCAGCTGGTCTGAGCAATTAGTGATGGGCACATTAGCAAATCAATCTTTAATCTTTATTCAATTACTGGCTAAGCAAAAGGTGGGCGCGGTCGTAAGTGTGGATGTAGGGCAGCGAATTAGAGATTTAGAGGTAACAAGTACGGGGAGTATCTTGGCCACCACCGATAGTGGTCAATTACTTTTAATTACGCCAGCTGCTTAATGAAAGAAAGTTAATCCAGCTCATAGGTAATAAAGATTGAAACACTTACCTTACTTAATCCCATATCAAAGGATGTGCTGCCGCCACTATCTTTTGCCAGCTGCATCGGTACTGCTTGGCCTTGATTATTATCCTCACTTATCGAAACAACATCACCTAAATCCTCACCCGCTAACTTTGCATAAGCTTGCGCTTTTGCTTTGGCCTGAGCCATTGCATCTGCTCTAGCTTTTTCAGTTGCCGCAGTTGGATCTGAGAGATAAGCGGAGATGGAGTTAATTTGTAGATCATCCCCAGATCTAGCCACCATTTGATCTATTACTAGCGCAGCCTGTTTGCTATCTAGGATATTAATTTCAAAGTTTTGTAAGGCGCGGTAGCCAAGTAGGGATCTGCCGCCATTTGAAAGGTAGGAGTACTCGGGGTACAGGGAGAGATTTGCTGATGAAATGTTTTTGGCATCAATAGAGTTCTCACTTAATACCGCTCGCATTTGATCTGCTACCTGGGAGAGCTGCTCTAGCGCGGCACTTGATCGATTAGCCAAGATGCTAGCTGTGGCACTTACCTTGATCGCATCTGGCACAGCCTCTGCACTTCCAGTTGCCGAAAGTGAGATGGTATTTGGATAATTATTGTTGACCTTACTAAATATTGCAGTACTTAAGGCAAAAAGTACGACCAAGATAGCTGCTATGCCAAGAGCTAATTTTTGATTAGGGCTTAAATCAATAGCTTTAGGATTTGGAGCGGTGATTACCTTGCTTGCAGATTTTTTAGTGGCCATGTCGACTATCTTGCCATATAAGTGCTGAGTAAATGCTTAACGCCCCTTGATAATTTGCTATCAAAGGGCGTTAAGTAAAATTACTTTAGGTAATTTAGCTTTAACTCTTAAGCGGGTGGAATTAAGGTATTTGCAAAGATCTGCCAAGAGAGTGCTGATTTGGCAACTAAAGATAAGGTTATATAAGTTGCCTCACCTCTTAAGTACTCACTCCACTTACCCACCTTTTTGTATTGCAAAAATTGCACTAGGGCAAAGGAGTTAAAGAATAAGAAGATAGTTAGGACAATTACATAAACAAAGGCTGGCGCCTTAGTCTCACCAGCACCCCCAATGCCAAATACATAAAAGCAAAGGGCAATCCAGGGCACAATCCCAGTAATACAACCAAAGATATATGGCAACCAGCCACCACTTCCTGGGCTTTCATACTTTTCCTGTAGCCAGCCAAATAAAATCATGGAGGCATTAACGCCAAAGATGGCAATTAATGCTGTCACATCTGCAATACCAGTTACCTGGGCAATTAAGACAATCATTACCGATGAGCTAATGGAGTACTCAACCCATCTAAAGTAATTACGTTTTGCAGCTAACCCGGCGGCATATCTTGGATAAAACTTGCCACTTGCAACTAAAAAGTGGAAGAAGGCAGATAGGCCTAAGAAGATGGCAACAGTTAAGCCAATTGGGGTATTAAATAACACAATTGGATCGGCATATGTGCTTCCTGGTGGACCTGACATATAGGTAGCAGTTACTGGAAGTGAGAAGTCACTACTTAGGGCAAGAACAGCTGCCATTTGTGCCAGGTGTAATACACCTGCGTAGATATTGGTTTTACGTAATCTTTCAACTGTTAATGGTTTACTCATAGTTCAAAGATAGCCTAATTAGGTAAAAATCGGCTTTACTTAGAGCATGGCGTTAATAAAAAATCTAGCCCAAGTATTACTTGGCACCTTTTTATTCTCGGCCGGGGCAAGCCATCTAGGTTCTAATCGAAGTGAGTTCTTAGCCCAGGTGCCTACCTATTTGCCATTAGATGCAGATTTTGTAGTTGTGGCCTCTGGCGTAGTTGAGATGATCTTAGGATCTCTTTTGATATTAACAGTATTGATCTTTAAAAAATACCGAGAGTTAATTGGGTTAATTACCGCTATCTTTTTTGTATTAATATTTCCAGGAAATATAAATCAGTATGTAAATCAAATTGATGCCTTTGGTTTAGATACTGATCAAAAGCGGCTAATCAGGTTGTTTTTCCAACCACCATTGGTTGCTTGGGCGATTTGGTGCAGTGGGGCACTTAGATTGGTAAAAAAACTTAGGTAATTACCAAGTTACTTCACAGCTACTGCAGGCATACTTTGGATCATCTGCGGTAATACAGCAGCCCCCAACCTCATTTTTTTCAAAATCAAAGTTATTAAAGTCAGGCAGGCCATAAACAATCCTCTTCACCTGATCACTGCTGCAATCTGGACACTTCAACTTTGTCTTCATAACCCTCAACCTTAATCAGCACCACTGACAGCATCTTGAGGGTAGATTAGGGGGTATGGAAAATAATCAAATACCGATAATCACCGCTACCAAAGATGGCTTTATTAGATATGCAGATTTCTCAGGAGTATCTAGTAGATCTCAGTACTGGTACTTCATCCTATCGACCACATTAGCTGCCATCATTGCCCAGATTGCCTTTGGCGATTTTGGTGGCAATCTAGTATCAATTATTACCTTACTTCCTACTATTGCAGTTGCAGTTAGAAGAATGCATGATGTGGGCAAAAGCGGATGGTTTATCTTAGTTCCCATCTATAACCTGGTTTTAGCGGTTTCCCCAAGTAAGCCAGCTACTAATAATTTTTAAAAATAAGATTACTTTTGTCCGCGCCGGCTTTCATTAATTAATACCCATAGCAAGATAGCAGCAAAGGGAAATACTAAAAGATCTGGCAGATCGGTAGCCCCAATTAGATAAGCACCAATTGCTGTAGTTAATAAGATGGCTAGCTTTCGAAACTTCATACCTTAATTGTAAACCCCACTTTCATAATCAATCTAACTCTAAGGTTAGATAATAAATTACTTTTTGCTACCTATTTTTCCATTATTTTTCTTAGTAGCAAAGGCAAATATGGCAAGGCCAACAACTAATGCACCCGCCCCAACCCCGTAGGAGATAACATCACTTGCCCGATTTGAGTCCACAAATATTCCAACAAAGACCACCGCAATAATGGCAACTACCACACCAATTAACTTAGATTTTAGATCATCTAGATCTTGCACCCGCAGCCAATCTGGTACTTGAATATTGGTATCAATAAATAATTCATAGAGTCCAAAACCAATTACCAGCAGTACTGTGCCCAGCAATATGGCATCAATTGCAGTTAATACATCCACAATGACATCTTTTAAGGTGGTTTGATCAGTTACTGATTCAATAACCACTGCCACCATCTCAACTGAGCCCTGCACCATAAGAAGTAGTGCGCCCAAAATTGCAGCAAAGGCCGGGATAACTACGGCATACCTTGTTAGCTCAAGTAAGCGCTTCATATGCAGTAAGGATAGCCCATAACCAGTTAAGGCTGACAGTGGGTAGGTGTACTTTTACACACAGTTAAGTAATAAGGGCAAGTAAGGAGTGAATCAAAAATGTTGGAGTTTATTGCGCTATTTATCTTTTTCTACTGGTTAATTAATTTATTTGATAAGCACAAAAAAAGGCGCAGCTGGCGCAAGCCCACATTAGATCAAGAGTTAGCCCAATTAATTCAATCATCAGATAATGCCACCGGTATTGCACTTGAGGTTAAGCAATACCTACTAGATGTATTAGATGATGATAAAAATGATCGAGAGAAGTACTCAGATGCTCGTCTTGCTCAAGGTCAGTTGATCTTAGATAAGGCAGGGGCCTCTGCCTTTTACTTCATGGCAGATATCGCCACCCAACTATCAATTGTGGCAAGTGCTCAAATAAATGGCATCCCAAACAATGTTGAGGCAGAGCTACGCGGGGCTGCCACACCCGAGAACATCATAAATAAGGTGATAAAGATCTGAGCTTTATTTAATTACCC
>Ga0207942_1000300_pt1 | contig 13566 bp, 9 predicted proteins | sample LakMenEpi12Oct12_FD_150687 | JGI IMG/M metagenome (GOLD analysis project Ga0207942, IMG submission 150687) | Freshwater microbial communities from Lake Mendota, WI - 12OCT2012 deep hole epilimnion (SPAdes) | ecosystem: Environmental > Aquatic > Freshwater > Lake > Epilimnion/Euphotic zone ... | reverse complement strand
GACCGTACAAACCGTGATCGTCCTCGCCGCCGGTGAAGGCACACGAATGAAATCGGCAACACCTAAGGTTCTTCACAGCGTTGCAGGTCGCTCTCTACTTGGACATGTAGTGCACGCCGTTAATCAACTTTCACCTAAAGAACTTCGCATAGTTGTCGGCTCAGGTCGTGAAGCGGTTGAAGCCCACATCGCAGAGATAGCTCCAAAAGCCACAACAATCTTTCAGGAACATCGCGGTGGGACAGGACATGCAACGCAATTAGCGCTCGCAGGGAATTCTCCTCAAGGAACAGTTCTTATTCTTGCCGGCGATACGCCTTTGTTATCGGGTGATTCTTTGGCTCAGTTTGTTGCAGCGCATGCAGCTGGAAAATTCGCAGCTTCTGTTCTAACCGCCGAACATCCAGATCCAACCGGCTACGGACGCATTATCCGCGATGACAGCGACGAGCTACTTCGCATCGTGGAAGAAAAAGATGCGACAGAAGATGAAAAGTTTGTCTTTGAAGTTAACAGTGGTGTGTATGCATTTGATGGCGAAAAACTTGCCGCATCCATTGGAAAGCTCACCAATGCCAACGCGCAAGGCGAATTGTATTTAACAGATGTAATCGGAATCCTAAAGTCGACTGGTGAATCAATCGCTGCAATCATGATCGATGACTTCACCGAAACTCTTGGCGTCAATGATCGAGTTCAGTTAGCCGAAAGCGCTGCCATGCTTCGAGATCGCATCAATGATCAGTGGATGCGTGCGGGTGTAACAATCATCGATCCAACAACAACCTGGATTGACGCAACTGTCGAAATTTCAAATGATGTAACACTTCACCCAGGCACCGCTTTACTTGGATCAACAAAGGTGGCAACTGGCGCTGTTATTGGACCTCGCACCACTTTGACCGATTGCATAGTTAAAGCAGGCGCATCAGTTCTAGAATCAATTGCCCTGCAAACAGTCATTGGTGAAGGCGCAACAGTTGGCCCATTTACTTATTTGCGCGCTGGAACTCAATTAGGTGATGCAGCAAAAGCCGGAGCTTTTGTGGAAATGAAGAATGCAACGGTCGGAACGGGCTCGAAGGTTCCACATCTTTCTTATGTAGGCGATGCGACAATCGGTGAAGGCAGCAATATTGGTGCTGCAACAATTTTTGTTAATTACGATGGCGTTGAGAAACATCACACCACTATCGGAGATCATGTTCGAATTGGCAGTGACACAATGCTTGTAGCCCCTGTAACTATTGGCGATGGTGCATATACAGCGGCTGGATCGGTTATTTCTGAAGATGTTCCGGCAGGCGCACTTGGTATTGGCCGAGCATTACAAAAAAATGTAATAGGTTGGGTCCTGCGCAAGCGCCCCGGCAGTAAATCCGCAAAAGCAGCAGAGAGGCGAAACACATGAGCGAGATCCGTTTATCTTCTGAAAAGAGATTGCGCCTATTTGCAGGCCGCGGATTTCCCGAGCTAGCCGAAGAAGTCGCAACCGAACTAGGTATTCCGCTCACACCAACATCTGCTTATGACTTTGCTAATGGCGAAATCTTTGTTCGCTTCGAGGAATCAGTTCGTGGGTGTGACGCATTTGTTATTCAAAGCCATACAAACCCAGTAAACAAGCAGATCATGGAACAACTGATCATGGTCGATGCTCTTAAGCGCGCATCTGCAAAGCGCATCACAGTTGTAACTCCGTTTTATGGTTACGCACGTCAAGATAAGAAGAGCCGTGGTCGCGAACCAATTACTGCACGTTTGATGGCAGATCTTTTCAAGACAGCTGGTGCAGATCGCTTGATGGCCGTTGATCTACACACCTCACAAATTCAAGGTTTCTTTGATGGACCGGTAGATCATCTTTTTGCACTTCCAATGCTTGCAAATTATGTTGGCAGCAAGGTAGATCGCACCCGTTTAACAATCGTTTCTCCTGACTCAGGACGAGTTCGTGTTGCCGAACGTTGGTCAGATTTACTGGGTGGTTGCCCAATTGCATTTATTCACAAAACTCGTGATCCACGCGTCCCCAACGAATCCATAACTGGTCGCGTTGTTGGTGATGTTGTTGGACAAACATGCGTCGTTATTGATGACATGATCGATACTGCAGGCACAATTACTAAGGCTGTGGAAGCTCTATTTGATGCAGGCGCTGCTGATGTAATCATCGCTGCAACACATGCGGTATTTAGTGGTCCTGCTGTGGATCGCTTGAAGAACTGCCGTGCATCTGAAGTCGTTATTACAAATACCTTGCCGATTTCTGAAGATCAGAAGTTCGACAATCTGACAGTGCTTTCAATCGCACCACTTCTGGGCCGCGCAATCCGCGAGGTCTTTGAAGATGGATCGGTAACAAGCCTGTTTGATGGTCATTCCTAAGCCTGAATTTGCTTCAAAGCGGGCTCAAAAGATACTGTTCGACCTGTTCCGGCGAGGGTAGCGAATAGCTTTCCGTTATCGACGGGTTAGGGATTTTCTCCTGCTGGAACTTTGTGTACGCACCGAAGAACCGGGACTACTAGGAGTAAAGGGCTAAAAAATGGCAGAAGTAAAGATCGTCGGAACCACTCGTACTGAATTTGGTAAGGGCGCATCACGTCGTGCACGTCGCGATGGTTTAGTTCCTGCAGTTATCTATGGTCACGGAGAAAAGCCTCTACACATCACACTTCCTGCAAAGGAACTTGGCGTTGCTCTTAAGCAGTCAAACGTTCTGTTGGACATCACTATTGATGGCAAGAACGAACTAACTCTTCCAAAGGTAATCGTTCGCGATTTCCTTAAGCAGATCCTTGAGCACGTTGACCTAGTTTTGGTTCGTCGCGGCGAGAAGGTTGTTGTTTCAGTTCCTGTTCACACACTTGGTGAGCATGATCGTGATGGAATTCTTGAGCACGTACACAACTCAATCGAAGTAAGCGTTGATGCTTCATCAATTCCAAACTTCCTAGAGCTAGATATTCAGGGACTTTCTTCAGGTTCTTCAAAGTACGCAGCAGATGTTGTACTTCCAGCAGGCGTAGAACTCGTATCTGATCCAAAGATGATCGTTGTTCACTTGTCAGAGAAGTCGACTGCAGCAGCAGAAGAGACCGCAGCACCAGCAGCAACAGATGCAGCAGCTCCTGCAGCAGATGCAGAGAAGAAGGACGCTTAACCCGTAGGCTTTGTTGTTATGACGTGGTTGGTAGTGGGCCTGGGTAATCCAGGAGATCAATACGCTGCCACACGTCATAACATCGGCCAGATGGTGATTGATGAACTTGCTCGTCGCCATTCATTGAAATTTTCTTCACACAAGTCCCGCAATGAAATTGCCGCCTATAAATTAGAGGCGGGTACCCATTCTGTAATTCTTGCAAAATCAAAGAGTTACATGAATGAAACTGGTGGGCCAGTTAAAGCGCTAGCAAACTTTTATTCAGTAGAGCCCGCAAACATTATTGCTTTACATGACGAGCTAGATATTCCATTTGCAGCTATTCGCACCAAGTTTGCAGGTGGCGACAACGGTCATAATGGTTTGAAATCAATGACTTCATCATTTAATGGCCCAGATTATTACCGAGTTCGCTTGGGCATTGGTCGACCTATGGGTCAGCAAGATCCTGCAGATTTTGTCTTAAAAGCTTTTTCAAAGATAGAACAAAAGGATTTAGCTGAATTTATTGATCGTGGCGCAGATGTTGTGGAATCTTTGATTACTAAAGGTTTAGAAGCAACACAGTCTGCTTTTAACAGTTAATCAACCGGTATTACGTAATCCTGCTGCCACACCATTGATTGTTAACAACAAAGCTCGTCGCAAGACTGGATCAGCAGATTCACCGGCATCACGCACACGCTTCAATAAATTCACTTGCAGCAAGTGAATCGGTGAAAGGTATGCATCACGCACTTGCAAGGTTCGTGCCAAGATCTCTTGGTCACCAAGCAGGCTCGTCTTTTTAGTCAGGGCAAGGATTTCAGAAACAGTGAGATCAAACTCTTCCTGGATCTCATCTAAGAAATGATGAAGTTCTTTTGGAACCAACGCTTCGACATAACGCTTGGCTAGCGCTAAATCAGTTTTTGCCAAAGTCATTTCGACGTTGCTAATAAATGTCGTAAAGAAGTGCCAATCTTTGAGCATTTGTTCCAGCAGCGCTGAGTGTCCAGCTTCGCGTGCAGCCTTTAATCCAGAGCCAACTCCAAACCAACCAGGAACGATTTGTCGTGATTGAGTCCAACCAAATACCCACGGGATCGCACGTAATGAATCAAGTCCACCTGCAGCATCTGGGCGTCTAGATGGGCGTGAACCCAAGAAGAGTTCTCCTAGTTGTTCAACCGGAGTCGAAGCGTAAAAGTAAGCAGGTAGATCTGGTTGCTGAATCAAAGCGCGGTAACGCTTGAATGAAGAATCGCTCACTAACTGCATGCAATTACCCCAAGCAGCAAGCTCTTCTTTGCTTTGTCGCGGTCCACGATTAAGAATTGTTGCTTCAAGAGATGCGGCAAGAGTTAACTCAACATTCTCGCGAGCAAGGGATGCAAGTGCGTATTTATCGCTGATTACTTCGCCTTGTTCAGTCATCTTTATTTGTCCATCAACTGAACCCCAAGGCAGTGCGATCAAAGCATCATAAGTTGGGCCGCCACCGCGACCTACCGAACCACCACGACCATGGAACAAGCACAACTTCACACCATGCTTGATTGCGACATCGCGCAAAGAACGTTGAGCTCGGTGGATTTCCCATTGGCTAGTTGCAATTCCTGCATCCTTGTTGGAATCTGAATACCCAAGCATTACCTCTTGCACATCACCGCGAAGTGCAACAACTGCACGGTAGGCAGGGTTGCTCAAGAGTTTTTCTAGAATTTCACCAGCTGCCCGAAGTTCGGCAACGGTTTCTAATAGTGGTGCAAACCCAATTCGTGCTTTCTTTTCCTTTAGTGAAACAAGACCGGCTTGCTGAGCAATAACAACTGCAGCAATTAGATCATCTGCACCCTTTGTCATCGAAACGATGTAAGTTTCAATAGCCTCTGGGCCAAAGCGATCAATCAAATCATTGATTGCAATAAAGGTATCGACTGTTTTCTTGCCTAAAGCTTCAAGTTTAGATGTCTCAAATCGCGCATCATCGGCCAAGAATTGGGTCAGGATCCCAAACTTTTCATCATGTGATTTTTCAATGTAAGCATCCACGCCAGTGATCTGCTTAAGCACATTGTGATGAGCGTCTGAATGTTCACGAACATCCATCGTTGCGTGGTTAATCCCAAAAGCGGCAATAGTGCGAATTGTGCGCTCAAGTAAGCCAGTTGCAATCAATTCACCACGATGTGCCAGCAGCGAATCACGCATAAGCATCAGGTCTGCCAAAAGCTCTGCAGTGTTTGCATAATCACGGTTTGGGACGTGTGCTGCATTCTTTGCATGGCGATCACGAGTAAAGGCCAAACGGTGCACGATTGCAGTTGCCTTCAGACGATAAGGCTCTTCGGCATTAAGGCGTAAGAAGCGGGCTTCAAACTCTGGAATATTTTTCAAGTCTTTTTCAACTGATGCAGATAGTTCGGGTGTTGCTCCCACGATCTTTGTGGAAACAGACAACATCTGACGCAAAGCGTTCATCGCCGCGATAGTCACACGGATGGCATGAGATACCTGTAATTCCATCGCATCAGTTGTAACTTCAGCGGTGATATTTGGGTTTCCGTCGCGATCTCCACCGATCCAGTTACCGAAAGAAAGTGGGCGAGCAGTAATTGGTACCTCAACATCAATTCGCTTCATCTCTTTGGCAAAGTCGTTCAGAACTTCAGGCACAGTTTCTGTAAACAAATCATCTAAGTAATACAAAGCGTTAAGCGCTTCATCTAATGGCTCAGGTCGACCTAAACGAAGTTCATCGGTCTGCCACAACAAGTCAACGGTTTCAGCAAGTCGTTCTTGTTGCGAAGGATTGCGTGGATCATCTAGTAAATCTGCGATGCTGCCTAATTTATTCAAAACTGATCTGCGCGCTGCTTCAGTTGGGTGCGCAGTAAATACTGGACGAACCGACATCGCACCGACCCATTCGGTGATTTCTTCTTTTGTAAGTTCATGTCCAGGAGTTTGTGCTTTAAGTGCCGCTTCGATTCGATCTACAGCTTTAGCTAACCAAGAACCGCCCGTTGCTCTGGCTTCTGCCAATACACGTGCACGGTGAACCTGTTCTGCAACATTAGCCAAGTGAAAATAAGTACTAAATGCACGAACCAGTTGTACAGAATCTTCAACGGATAACTGAGCAAGAATTTCAGCGCCGCTGCCCTCACGAACCGATTTGCGAACCTCTTCTACAAGGGCTAAAAGTTCTGGACCTTCTTGGCGAACAAGGGTCTGGCCCAAAAGATCACCAAGACGACGCACATCGCTACGAAGATCTGCATCATCTGCAGCAATCGGGCTCTGGCTCATTGGGCAATCCTCTCAGGTAACGCCTCATTGCAAAACTAAATTAGACTGTTCGCATTCAGCCCCCCTCCTTTGGAGTTGGGGCCTAACTGCATTGGAGAGCAATTATGCGCGGATTAATTCCAGCCTTGCCACTTAATTCCGATGCATCTCATATCGTGGCACCCCAATCGTTGTACCCCTTTCTCTTAGCCGCTCGGGCCCAGACTCAGCCATTGTTAGTTGTCACAAGTTCTAGTCGTAGCTCTGAAGATCTCGTTAATGAATTACGAGAGCTCTACGACAATGTTCTTGAATTTCCGGCTTGGGAAACTTTGCCCCATGAACGATTAAGTCCCAGAAGCGACACCGTGGCTCGCAGAATTCAAACACTGTATGCACTGAAAGGTGATCACGCAGTTAATCCAATTGTGGTTACACCTGTGCGCGGTGCTATTCACCGAATCATTAGTCAGCTCGGAAAGTTGCCACTTCTTCGATTAGAAATCGGCAAAGAACAATCACTTGATGAGCTAGTGCGACATCTTGCATCACTGGCTTATTCACGTACTGACTTAGTAGAACGACGCGGCGAATTTGCGGTTCGTGGCGGAATCGTTGATGTGTTTTTACCACTAAGCCATCATCCAATTCGTATTGATTTCTTTGGTGATGAGATTGAAGATTTAAGTTATTTCGAAGTGTCAGATCAAAGAACTTTCCAACCAGTTGTTGGAAGCGTTGATATTTATCCTTGCCGAGAGCTTTTGCTTAATAATGCAACAAAACATCGGGCGCTTGAAATCGCTGATGAATACCCGGCAGCGGCAGAAATGCTCGGCAAGATTGCCGAAGGAATGACTTTCGAAGGCATGGAATCACTTATTCCTTTGTTGATCGTAGATACAGAAAGTTTGCTGACTCGAATGCCGGCAAATACGCAGATTGTTTTCATTGATGAACAACGCATTAAATCTCGCGCCGCGGATTTGCTGGCAACCAATGAAGAATTTCTCAACGCCTCTTGGTCAAATGCAGCGTTGGGTGCAAGTGCACCAATTCATGATGGCGTAGGCACATACATGGATTGGCAAGAACTTTTCCATGAAATAGCCAAGGCTGGCATGAGCGCGAAAGAGCTCAGCCCATTTGGAACAGATTTGGATCCTGAAACAACATTTCTGGAATTTGCAGCAATTGATCCCATGCGTGGAGATGTTGAGCGCGCGATTGCGGCTTTGCGACAAGCACTTGAAGAACATCGCACCGTTGTTTTTGCAACACATGGACATGGAATGCTCGAAAGATATGCAGGGATTCTGCGTGGGGCTGATTTACCGGTACAGATTTGCGAAAAACTCAGCGCAGCCCCGACCAAGGGAAGTATTCACTTAACAACTTCGGTCATTGCCCATGGCTTTGAAAGTGCGCCTGACCAAATTTTCTTCATGACCGAACGAGATTTAACTGGCAGCAAGGGAAGCGTCAAAGATGGCGAACGTTTACCGTCAAAGCGAAAGCAAGCCATTGATCCATTGGAACTTCAGGCAGGGGATTATGTTGTTCACGAACAACACGGAATTGGCCGATATGTAGAGCTGTTGCAACGCACAGTTGCCGGAGTTACCCGCGAATACTTAGTCATTGAATATGCACCAGCAAAGCGTGGTCAACCCGGAGACAGAATCTTTGTTCCAACCGATGTTCTTGAACAAGTATCTAAATATGTTGGCGGAGAAACCCCAACGGTTCACCGAATCGGCAGTGGTGAATGGCAGAAAGCAAAGGGTCGTGCGCGCAAAGCGGTTCGCCAAATTGCCGGAGAACTTATTCGCTTATACGCAGCCCGTACCAGCTCACCTGGTTTTGCTTTCTCTGCCGACACCCCATGGCAACGCGAATTGGAAGACTCTTTCTCGTATATCGAAACCCCAGATCAACTTTCAACAATCAATGATGTTAAACAAGATATGGAACGTCCATACCCGATGGATCGAATCATTTGCGGCGATGTTGGATACGGAAAGACCGAGATTGCGATTCGCGCAGCGTTTAAAGCGGTACAAGATGGAAAACAAGTAGCTGTGTTAGTACCAACAACTTTGTTAGTACAACAACACTCAAAGACCTTTCAAGAGCGTTATGCAGGCTTTCCGCTCAAGGTTGCAGGCTTGTCGCGGTTTAATACAGCGAAGGAAAGCAAGGAAATTCTTGAGCAACTAGCTGCCGGAACTGTCGATGTGGTTATCGGAACCCACCGAATTTTGTCTAACGATGTTCAATTCAAAGATCTTGGCTTAGTTGTGGTGGATGAAGAACAACGTTTTGGTGTTGAGCAAAAAGAGTCGCTCAAGAAGTTGCGTACAACAGTTGATGTGCTTGCTATGTCTGCAACCCCTATTCCGCGCACGCTAGAGATGGCAGTTACCGGAATTCGCGAAATGTCGACCATCACTACGCCTCCAGAAGAGCGCCACCCGATCCTTACCTATGTGGGCCCCGCCGAAGAAGCCCAAATCACGGCCGCGATTCACCGCGAGCTATTGCGTGATGGACAGATTTTTTACTTACACAACCGCGTCGACACCATTGATAAGACCGCAATTCGTCTTAAAGAATTAGTTCCCGAAGCAAGAATTCGAATTGCACATGGGCAGATGTCAGAAGGCGAGCTAGAAGATGTGATTCTGGCTTTCTGGAACCGTGATTTTGATGTGCTTGTCTGCACGACAATCGTTGAAAGCGGTTTGGATATTCAAAACGCAAATACTTTAATTGTGGAACGAGCAGATCGTTTTGGTTTGTCACAACTTCATCAGTTACGTGGCCGTGTTGGCCGCGGGCGAGAGAGAGCGTATGCATACTTCTTGTACTCAAATGATGAACCATTATCTGAACTTGCACACGAGCGCTTAAAGACAATTGCAACTAATACCGATTTAGGTTCAGGAATGCGAGTTGCGCTGAAGGATCTTGAAATACGTGGTGCTGGAAATCTTTTGGGCGGCGAACAATCAGGACACATTGCAGATGTTGGTTTTGATTTATACATGCGGATGGTTGGCGAAGCGGTCCAAGATTACAAATCTGGCATTATCGAAACCGAAGAAAAGGTTTCAGAATGTAAAGTTGAATTACCAATCAATGCACACTTGTCATCCGAATTTGTTCCGGGAGAGCGCTTGCGCCTTGATCTTTATCGCCGCCTTGCAGATGTAAAAGCACCAAGTGATGTTGCATCAATCGAGGCAGAATTAATCGATCGATTTGGTGCTTTGCCCGAAGAAGCCAAAGCGCTCTTGGGTGTTGCAGCTCTTCGCGCACAAGCTAAGGCCGTGAAGTTGACCGAAGTTGTTGTGCAAGGAAAGTTCCTTCGACTCGCACCGTTACTTCTACCTGAATCTCGTCAGTTACGTTTGACACGTTTGTACCCAGGTTCTCTGTACAAGGCCGCAACGAGCACAGTTTTGGTGGCGCTTCCGAAGGCTGCCTCTTGGAATCCGTCACAGAATGCGCCTGAAATAGTGGATACTTCTCTTCTGGCCTGGGTCATTGAGGCCGTACATCAATTGAGCGATGCACCGAAAGCGAGTACAGAATGAAGAAGATCCTGGCAATCACCGCGGTAGTAGCAACCTTTCTATTGGCGGGATGCTCACAAATAGGTGCAGCAGCAACAGTGGGCGACACAAAGATCACTCAAGCTCTTGTTCAAGGAAGCGTCGATTCGATTCTTTCTGAGCGAGCCAAGGTTGATACTTCTCAGATGCAGCTTGAAACAGGTGCATCACTGAATGTTTCACAACTTCGCTTTCACCTTTTAGGAACTTTGCTACGCGAACTTGGCCAAGAGCTAAAGATCAACGTTACAAAGGCCGAGGTCGATACACGTCGCGCAAGCATTCTTCAGCAAGTTGGCGGCGAAGCCGGTCTACCTACCGCCCTTGTTAATGCCGGAATCGCACCACAAGATCTTGATCGTTACATCGAAGCAATTGCATACTCTGACAAAATCAGTCAGAAGTTAGTTGCAGCTGGTGTTACTGAAGACCAGCTTGGTGTCGAGATCCAGAAGCTAGTTGTTGCTAAGTCGAAAGAGATTGGCGTAACTGTTAATCCTCGCTACGGCAAGTGGGATCCAACAACTGCTGATGTAATTCCTGCAGATTCTGCAGAATCAGCTGTTACTCCTTCAGGCAAATAACACTTAAGAATATGCAAGGCTCTCAACTTCAACGACTTGTTGAAGTCATGAATACTTTGCGTTCTCCGGGCGGATGTCCATGGGATGCTGAACAAACTCATGAATCATTGCTGAAATATTTGCTAGAAGAGTCGTACGAATTTGTTGACGCTGTGCAATCGGATAATCGGGTTGATATGCGTGAAGAGCTAGGCGATGTTTTGCTACAAGTTTATTTCCATGCACGTATGGCGCAGGAACACCCAACAGATCCATTTTCAATCGAAGATGTCGCACAAGGAATTGCAGATAAGTTAATTCGCAGACACCCTCATGTGTTTGCCGGTGTCGAAGTCCGTGATTCGCAAGAAGTTCTTGAAAATTGGGAAGAAATCAAGAAGAAGGAAAAAGGCCGTACCTCACCCCTAGATGGCGTTGCGATGTCGCAGCCTGCGCTTCCGTTGGTTGAAAAACTGTTGTATCGCGCTGAAAAATACGGAGTTGAAGTGATTACTCCTAACTCTGTCTCTATTGATGGACCGGCTGATGAAAGCGCTGTGGGGCAAGCCCTTGTGGCCGTTATTGCTTGGGCCAATGCCAACGGAATTGATGCAGAAGCTGCGCTTCGCAAGGAGGCCATGCGGATTAGCCAAGAAATTGGGCCCGCATAGTCTTTCGCGGGTTCACGGTAGACTTCGATTATTGAAGTACCTGCCATTTCAGCGTTGAGGTCGGCAACAGATTCAGAACTCAGACCTGTATTGAAGGAGTAATGCAATGGCAATTATCGAAGCTTTAGGTGCCCGTGAAATTCTTGACTCCCGTGGAAATCCAACGGTTGAAGTCGAAATCCAATTAGAAGATGGCACACAAGCTCGCGCTGCAGTTCCAAGCGGTGCATCTACAGGTGCGTTTGAAGCAGCAGAACTTCGCGATGGCGGTAAGCGCTATTTAGGTAAGGGTGTTGAAAAAGCAGTTGCATTTGTTAATGATGAAATCGCACCAGAGATCATTGGTTTAGATTCACAAGATCAGCGCCTCATCGATGGTGCAATGATCGAACTAGATGGCACAAAGAACAAGTCACGTCTTGGTGCAAACGCAATTCTTGGTGCATCACTAGCTGTTGCTAAAGCATCTGCTGATTCTGCAGACCTTTCATTGTTCCGCTACTTAGGTGGACCAAATGCACATCTTCTACCTGTTCCTATGATGAACATTCTTAATGGTGGCGCACACGCAGATACAAATGTTGATATTCAAGAATTCATGATCGCGCCCATTGGTGCACCTACTTTCCGCGAATCAGTTCGTTGGGGAGCCGAGATTTATCACGCACTTAAGTCAGTTCTAAAAAAGCGCGGTCTTGCAACATCTGTTGGCGATGAAGGTGGATTTGCGCCAAACCTAGATAGCAACCGCGCTGCACTTGATTTGATTCTCGAAGCGATCGAAGCTGCAGGATTTAAGCCTGGCAGTGAAATCGCTCTTGCTATGGATGTTGCTGCAACTGAATTCCACGAGAACGGTAAGTACAACTTTGAAGGTGCCGTAAAGACATCTGATGAAATGATTGCGTATTACACCTCTTTGGTCGATGCCTACCCAATTGTTTCAATCGAAGATCCTTTGAACGAAGAGGACTGGGCTGGCTGGACGCAGATGACTAAGGAACTTGGTTCACGTATTCAGATCGTCGGAGATGACCTATTTGTAACTAACCCAGAGCGTTTAGCTAAGGGAATCGCTGGCAACACTGCGAACGCACTTCTTGTAAAGGTAAATCAGATTGGAACTCTTACCGAGACAATCGATGCGGTTGAAATGGCACACCGTGCTAACTACCGCAGCATGATGAGCCACCGTTCAGGTGAAACTGAAGACACAACAATTGCTGATTTAGCTGTTGCGCTTAACTGCGGACAGATTAAAACTGGCGCCCCTGCACGTACAGAGCGTGTTGCTAAGTACAACCAACTTCTTCGTATTGAAGAAGAATTAGCAGAGGGTGGTCGTTACGCGGGTCGTGACGCTTTTCCACGTTTCAAGGCGTAAGAATTAGCCATGGCACGCCGACAACTTCGCTTTCGTCGTCGCCGTACCTCTAATCGTGTTTTAGCACTATCTGCGATCTTCTTTATTCTGGCATTAACTATTGCGCCACCTGTGAAGCATTACTTCACACAACGTGCACAGATCAGTGCGCTAAAGGCAGAACTTTCAGCAGATAACACCGCTTTGGAAAAAGCACGCGAAGAATTATTGCTATGGCAAGATCCTGAATACATAAAGTCGCAAGCGCGTGAACGTCTGCACTTTGTTTTGCCAGGTGAACGTCAGTACATCGTGACTGATGGTGAAAACAATCCTCAGCAAAACGGCACCACAAAGATCGCAAGTTCTTTAGCTGATGGACAACCGTGGTACGCGCGATTGATCGCATCAATTAGCGAAACCGGCAATTAATGCGCGAAGTAACTCAAGCAGACCTTGATTGCATTCAAACTCAACTAGGTCGGACTCCAAGAGATGTACATGCGATCGCATACCGATGCCCATGCGGTAAACCAGCCGTTGTCGAAACTCCGCCTCGGTTAGAAGATGGCACGCCATTTCCAACTTTTTACTATGCCACGTGCCCGCGTTTGACCGCAGTTATTTCAACCCTTGAAACAACAGGGTTAATGGGCCAGATGAATGAGCGTTTAGAAACCGATGCCGAATTAGCTGGCGCCTATCACGCAGCACATGATGATTACATTGCATCACGTTCGGCGCTCGGCATAGATGTTCCAGAAGTTGATGATGTTTCAGCAGGAGGAATGCCAACACGTGTGAAGTGCCTGCATTCACTTGTTGCACACTCATTATCTGCAGGCCCAGGAGTAAACCCATTGGGTGACGAGGCGCTAGCAAAACTGCCTGAATGGTGGAAAAACAACCC
>Ga0207942_1000298_pt1 | contig 13646 bp, 19 predicted proteins | sample LakMenEpi12Oct12_FD_150687 | JGI IMG/M metagenome (GOLD analysis project Ga0207942, IMG submission 150687) | Freshwater microbial communities from Lake Mendota, WI - 12OCT2012 deep hole epilimnion (SPAdes) | ecosystem: Environmental > Aquatic > Freshwater > Lake > Epilimnion/Euphotic zone ... | reverse complement strand
GTGTTTCATGGCATCACGCATTCGGCTCATGCACCCGTACAGCCCTTCTGCCGTATCGGCAAGCACACCCACAGGAAGTTGGGTGGCTCCCATCACGGTGTCGCCTTCAAAGTACACCTCGTGAATGGCGTACCACTCGTTGTCGGGGTCGGTGTCGTGGTGAACTACGCGGTAGTCCCATGTCATGGGTTTTTCGCTTTCGTTGCTCACTTGATGTTCTCCTTTATTGAGTTTATCTCCACTCGCCCGTATGCGTCAAAACAGCGGAAGTCCTGCATTGTGAGTGAATTCCACAGAATGCGAGCAGTGTCTTTGGGCATGTGTTCTATGAACAAAGTATTAAATCCCACCATGTTCTTTGGAGTGCCATTGGTGAGAGCCTTGGCAGTATCCACCATTATGCCATCGTACATCTGTTCTCCGCGACACGGCTTGCCGTCAACATACGGAATCGTGGTTATGGAATCGTTGAGGTGCAGCATGAAACAAATACTCATGCGAATCCTACCCAAACGGTAGTGGTCGTAGTGCTTTTCAAGAGTGTACATGGATTGTGAACTCATTTTGTTTTTTGCCTCCAATTACGCGACCGAATCGCAGGGAGTGAATCCATTAGAAACGGAATTGTCCCAAAGTGAACGAGCGTCTTGCACATTCAAGAAATTGTGGTCTATGCCCATGATGTCAGTCCTCACCACGCCGTTCTCGTAACGGGTAATCATCACCGTATTGTCGTTGTTCTCGTTGTGAACGAATTCGATAACGGTGATGTCCCGACGCAGGTAGAACACTTTCTTCGTGGGCTGTTGAGCCGCAGCGGTGGCAGCACCCGTGCCCATGTCATCAGTCAAAAACATGAGCCGCGATGGCGTGTTGTTTCCTGGGTAGATGACGCGACTAATTGCCTTCATGCCCGCGTACTTGTTGAACAGGGCTTCGGTAAAAGCCTTCTTGGGGAAGTACCACGCCTTCTCGTAGGCATCCCAAAACGCACCGTCACACTTGGCAATGTTCTTCTGCTCATACGGCAGACACAGCATGACCGTGAACGGCTTGGTGTGGTCAATGTCGCTCCACTTGATGTTCGTGTTGAACACAGGAGCCTGACGCTCGCCCACGATGGCATTCACGCTGTTGAACCAGTCAATCTTGTCTTGCGTGATGAAACGGCACGGAAGCCACCACTGATAGGGCTTCGCGTTGGGCAGGAAGCGAGCACCAAATGCCTTCGCCTTGGAGCGAATGGCAGTGCTGCCCTTCGTGCGGAACGGCAGGTCAAGCCACAGACCGTAGGGAAGGGGTGCGGACGGGTTCGGCGTGTAAGTGCGAGAGTTCTGCATGTTTCTAGTATACCAGAACGGGAAACAAAAACAAGCCCCAATAGGAGCCTGTTTTCGCATAATAAATTACCGAGTTATCGGACGCTCCTGAAAACGCGGTGGTTCAGAAGGGAGGATGCACCTCGACCGCCTTCAAAGAGTCGGGCTTGAATGAACGCCAACCCTTTGCCTCCAAATCGTAAACAGGAAGCGTATCGCTCTTGCGAGACTGCTCGCTGCCCTTGGGATGGTGGTCGGGCGGAATCATCGTGGTGTTCCGTGTGCCAACCAACACTCGTTCCGTTCCGTCCTTCTTGGTAAACACCAAGCGAACGACTGCTCCATCGTCAAGGTACTGCTTCGCGGTTTCGTAGAGAGATGTCATGTGAGTAGTATAGCGTGTTGTGAGTCGTTGTCAAGTGGATGGGTGGAGTTTTCTATATTTAAATCATCCACCGTACAGATCGCCAATGTCCTCTTCCCAAATGTCTTCAGGTTCAGGAATGGGAGACGCATCACCGTCTGCAATTAGTGAAATCATAAATGCGTCAAATGCGTAGAACGCAACAGGTCGAGCAGAGTAGCCACCCCTCTGCAAAATCTGAACCATTCGCATTCGCCCCACAGGATTCATGGAGTGGCAAATAGCCGCATCAATCTGTGGAGTGTGCTCACGAATCCAGTCGGCAATAGCCGTGCCGTCACGCCAGCCTTCCTTTTGGTTGTACTCGGTGGGGTCTTCAAGATCGTGATCCAAAAACACCACATCCCACTTTCCGTTTTGGAGTTGTGTGATTGCTTCGTCGTAATTCTGTGCCCACACAAATTCCACATGGGCAGTTTCAGGCTGCTTGTATAGATCGTTGAAAATCTCCCAACGCTCAGGCATGTCGTCCACGAAAAGAACTCTACGATTTTTCTTTAATCCATTGACCATTCTTCATTTCCTTTTTTTGTTTGTTTTGGTTTGTTGTGATTTGGCATAAAAAACCAAAACAGAATCACCCAAAACAGGAACCGTCCAAAATTTGTCCAATTTATTTCAGGAAATTCCATTTTAGGCTCCCAACGCATAGTTGTCAAAAGAATTGGGGTAATAGTTCTTTGTTACGGTGCTGTTCTTTAGCACGGTTCGGTATGAACGCCTTGTGTTTTGCCTGTCTGCTCTTGGGTTTCGTGGCATGCCAGTAACAGGATGCAAACGCAGATCCTCAACGCTTATGATGCCACCGTAGTCATTAACAAAAAACAGTGCACACTTTGGATCAGAATGGGGAAAGTCTCCCAAGTACAGTCCGCTGAAGTGCCCGCTCGTATTGTTGGTAAGGGTATGGCGGTACTCAATTGCACGATACGCCTTGCAAGCAGAATCACATCCACTTGGGTTGTCTGCGTCCACAGGCTTCCACCCGTCTGCTATGAAAGCATCCCACAGTCCTCGTGCGGTAATGATTCCACAACGGTGCACACACACGGGAGGTAGGTAGTTGGTTTGGCTGTTGCCGTCGTATTCAAACAGATCAGAGTACTGTACAAACACAAATATGTCTTGTGTTTTGATAACGGACAGGCAGTTGGGCAGAGACGGCTCAATGCCCTCACGCACAAGAATCCATTGGTCAGCAAGCAGCAAGTCCGAGTGGTTCATGCCACAAATATACCACATATCCGCCAACAGTCAAGCCCTACGAATATTTCTTTTCTAAAGTAGACAAAACAAATATTACCCACGAGTTGTTGAGGTATTAAACCATTACTGTAATGCCTCAAGTACTTCTCATAAATTTTTTGGTGCGTGTAGCGTGCTCTGTATACATAACCTTTACCCGTATATTGAAATGTAGCGAAGCATCACTCCCGTAGAGCAGCCCCTCCGCAAGAGGGGCTGTTTCTTTTGTGAAAAGAAAAAGGGCGGCATTTCTGCCGCCCCTTTCGTTTGTAACCTGTTTACGAATTACTTGCAGCAGGCTGCTAGAGCAGCACCCACGGCATTCCACGCCCATACAGTACCCTTCACAGCGAAGGGGAGCAGAGCGAGGAAACCAGCGAGTTGAAGAGGATTCTTCCAGCAGAAGCAACCAGTGACGGGGCAATTGTTAGTCTTGTTCATGTGATTCTCCTTTCAAAAGAATTAAAACTTGATTCCTAGACCGAGAGTAACAGCCCACGAGTTCTCGTTGGCAGCGTTTACTTCCTGCCACACGGGAACGCCGAAGCCTGCACTCAGGTCAACATTGTTGGCTACAGCCCATTCAGCCTTTGGCCCAAGGTAAGCCACATTGCTACCATTGGTGTACCACTGGTTCAGGTCTGCACCCAACGCAAAGCCACCCCACTTGTAAGCCACAAACGATTCGGCGTTTAGACCGTAATCGTTGAATGTGCCAAACACAGGAGTGTACGCGTACCCACCCACCCAACGAACATCGAAGGTCTGGGTGTATACGAGCGAACCCCAAGTCATGTCGTAATTAAATCCAACATGGGGATTCACATTGTCGGCACCGAAACCAGCAGAGCCAGTCGGTAGCCACGCACCACCCTCTACGCCGAGGTTGGTGACTGCACCAAGGAACTTTGCGTCCTTGACCAGAGCGTAGTCAACACCAATGTCGATCTGACCGTAACCAGTGGTGTCCTGAGAGTACACAGGAGCGGTTACATGCCAGCCGAGCAGATCGTACAACTTGCCTGAAACAGTTGAGTCAAGTTCCACGATGGTGTCAGCGTTCTTCTTGCCCCAGAAGGTCAGCGTCTCGTTCACGCTAACGCTGTTGATGGCAGCGGGAGCAGGAGCGGGTGCTGGTGCTGGAGCAGTCTGTGCACTAGCCACGGTGGCAAGTGCTCCGAGTAGTAAAGTTGCAATAGTGGTCTTCATCAAGTCTTCTCCTTTAAGAAATTCCCCTCACATTGAGGGGTAGTGTATCTAGCACCTGTTCGCGGGTTCGGGATTTCTAACACCATACTTTAAAACACGAATGGCATTTTTACAGCAAAAAGGGAGCCTTGCGGCTCCCTTTGCAATTTTTATTTTGATGTAGTTATTTTTTAGTTTGTGCCCGCAACTGTGCGTCCACATGCGGCGGGTATATTTTTGGCAGTCCACTACGGGACACGCCAGCAGGTCGTTTGCTGCGGTGTGTTTTGTAACCGCCCTTGGTCATGTTTCCCATCTTGCCACGAACTCGTCCCATGTTAACAATTCCACTTTCTCAAACTCTTGTTGATGCGAGACTCAGGATCATTAGCAGTTTTGGCAGAAGTGAGTTTGCTCTTCATGCCCTGCATACGCGAACAAAAACTCTTGCGACGCTTCCACTTCTTGGAGCCGTGCTTGAGTTTGGACGGCTTGGTTGTTACAGCAGTCTGTAGTTTGCTGCCAGGGTTGGCACGGCGGTACGAGGCTACACCCGCTTTGTTCAAGCCGCCTTCAGGGTCTTTGCCTGCACTACGCTGCCACGCAGGAGAGGCTTCTTGTACGGGAACGCAGTTAGGAACTTGCCGACCACTTTTAAGTTTTGTGCCTTTGGCTGTATAGCCTTTCCAACACGCTTCGTTCACGGTGTCGCCCACCATGTAGTTGCGAACACTTGAAACATAGTCTGCTGCCTTGGTGATTTTGCTCTGCACCCACGCTTCAATTTCGTCGTCTTCGCCAAGCATCTTGAGAAGTTCTTGTGCGTTGGCAATCAGTGCCTTGAGTTCGCCACGAGTCATTTCGCCTTCGTAGTCGCCCTCCACCCCGCTGCTGGGAGCCTCTTCCAGACGGGAAACGCTTTCATTCAGGCTTTGAAATCGGTTTGAGTCAAATCGCATGGGGTTCCTCCACCTCTATTTAGTCTGTAAAAAAATAGAGGGGAGTCCCGTTACCCGTGGGACTCCCCCTACTATGGCGGTCGAAAGGTAGCGAAGTTCCTTTGCATGAGCAGCGTAATCTGTTCGCACAGTCCACGCCAACCCAGACCGTAACTATTTAGGTTTTCTACAGTTACCGTTTTGCGATTTTTTTTACCGCAGTTTTCGTCTGCCGCAAAAAATTGCTGCACACACCAGTAGCACCATTGGTGCAGGTGTGGGCAGCACCATTGGTGCAGGTGTGGGCACAGGAGCAGGTGTGGCCGCGTCCACACTCACCCCGCTTGGCGTGAGCCACACACTCATGCACACTCCCTCCACCCGATCAAAATCCGCAGGCACACAAAACACCTGATCCTGAAACTGGTAGGTGCCCACCAAATCGCCGCCCTTGAACAAGCGGTAAATCCACAAGCCGTGGGCTTCGCCACTAAACACACCACACGAGTACTCTGCAATGGGCACGGTGTTGCCGCCAATGCTGTCACCGAATTCTGTGGTCATGGTGTACGCCAGTTTCCACTGTGGCGGTTCGCAGTAGGTTTGTGTGCTGTAGGTAGAGCCGCCAGAATACGAAACAAAATGGGGCTTGTTGCCGATGCCGTAAAGTGTTGTGGTTGCCATTTGAGTTTTTTTCCTTTTTGTGTTTAAATGTTTTGCGGAACCAATGCTGTCCACGACTCACGCAACGGGTGCTTGACTCGTGTGCCGTTCGTGTTTTCGCCCACCCACATGAGCCACCCGTGAGTTGCTGCCACCCACAGTACCCGTGCACACCCCACAGGCATGTACGCAACCCAGCCGTCCCGTGCGTCCAGTGTCCACTCCACGCCGTAGGCGTTCAGCCCTGTGGGGTCGCTCTGCAAGTACTCCACACATTGGGGAATGTGTGTGTTCAGCACCAATCGCACCGTATCAGTGCTACACAGCCCGTGCGGAGTTCGCTCGTGTTCGTGGTGCTTGGTGTCCAATACCAGTGCACCGCGAGGTGTGACTCGTACTTCGCTGTAGCCCCAGCGTCCACCCCACTTCCCATCGCGTCCCCATACAGGTGTAAATTCCAGTGTGCTGTGCCCACTGGTGCCACGCACCCCACTTTCAAGCAGGTGGCTGGTTGCGGTGCTGGGTTTGAGTGTGGCGGCTGTCATTGTGTGTTTCCCGTATTAAAGGTTTCCGTTGTGTCGTGTGCCCCTGCACAATCGTCCACAAATGCCTGTGTGTGGAGTTCGCCCCATCCGTTCTGGTGTGCGTACTCCAGTGCTTCTGCCAAATTGGTGCTCCACGGGTACCCCCTGCCCCGTTGCGTCAGCATACCCCAAACCACTCGTGCGGTTTGCGTTGCCATCCACACGAACGGCATGCCGTTGGGATCAGCCTGTCCTGCAACCAGTACAGAACCCGCAACAGGCACCCGCTTCCACTCGTGCAGGTTTGCAAGCGTGGTGGGCGTACTCCCAATACTCTTGAACCATACCCCCACACGCTCCCCACACGGTTGCGGCATGAACACCAAGCAGTACACTTGTGCTGCGGGATGCGTGTTGTACCTGCGGTTTTCACCAAACTGTGCCCACAGGGTGTACTGAGGGGGTGGCGTGTAGCGGGGGGTGTCCATACGCACAAATATACCACAGGGCGTGGATAGTGCAAGAGGGCGTGGCGCAGTTTATTATTTAAATGCGTTTGCAGTATGCGTTTCAAGTAATCCCAGAACAGCCCCCGTCCAGCGTGCATCAACTTAAAGGGTTTCCGTAATCCGTAAAGTGCTTGAGTAAAGTGCTTGAATCCAGTGCGTCTGCTGTGCAAAACCAGGAGCCGTTTGTGGTGGCTATATTTGAAACTGTGGTGGGAAGTGTGGGGAACAGGTTCCGTGCGGAGCAGGCAGAGGGGCTACGAGTCGCTATACGGGGTTGCCCCGTGGGGGTGGGGGGCTGATGGGGGTACAGGCAGGGCAGAGCGTGTGGCGGAACGCCGCTGCGTGGGCTGGTGAATATTTGAAAATGTGGAAGTTAAAGTTCCATAAAAGCACATTCCGTAAACGAATATTTGAAATCTTGAGAGAGGCTCATAGGAGTCCCAATATTTGAAATCTACTTTACGGATTTCTAGGAGTCCCAATTTTTGAATTTGCTCGTTCAGAATTGCTCGGGCTGTGCTAGCCGCCTAGCCCCCCCTACCCCCCACCCCAAAAACACTCTTTTCCGATGCCCCTAGCGTCCGCCCACGCAGAAGCCCACGCACCCGTAACAACCCTGTTTCTCGCGTTTCTACAGGCTTTCGCACCACGCAGCAAAACCGCGTAGAAATAAAAAAACCCTGACCGCACGACGCGATCAGGGCTGTTGCCCACAGAACTCTACTAATGGGGCAAGTTATTTAGAATGCGAGAAGTGGGATTCGAACCCACACGCCCTTGCGGGCAGCGGATTTTGAATCCGCCGTGTATGCCAATTCCAGCCATTCTCGCTAGTAGGGCCGATGGGAGTCGAACCCACACTTTGCAGATTTTAAATCTGCTGTCTCTGCCGTTGGACTACAGCCCCAGTGGATTAGTCCACAACATCCTCTTCATCGTCCCACGGTTCAGCGGGGTACGGGATGGCAGCAGTGTCATCGTCTTCAGCAATTTCATCGTCCTCGTGCGGCGGCTCAGTCGGCTCGTCCCAGTCAGCGTCCCAGTCGGTGGGATACAGAGGAGCGTCAGAGCGAATGCTGCGGTCAAATTCATCAATATTAAAAAGCGTGTCCATTGTGTTTCCTTGTGTGAGTGTGCGAGAAGCGTCCCTGAGTGGATTCGAACCACTGGCTTGCCGCTTAGAAGGCGGCTACTCTATCCACTGAGTTACAGGGACGGGGCGATCAAGCCTTCACGGGCGTGGCAGCAGGAGCAGCCGCAGGAGCGGTGCCCTTCTTGTTCTTGCTGCCAGCCTTGCGTCCACGATTGTTACCGTTCACCGTCAGGGTCTTGGCATCCGCGTTGATCTCAGGAATCAGGTAGTTTCCGCGACCACTACGGCGAGCCTTGGGCGCGGCAATCCACGCAGGCACGGCAATGTACCGCGAATCGGACTGGAGCAGACCAAGCAGTTCCTTGCGGCTCACGGTGCACTCGTCAAAAAGGGCAATCTTGTCACGGCGGCTCTGAAGCCAAGTAATGAATTCAATCTGGCCAGGAGTGTACGAAGCGAGCATGATGTTGGTGTTGGTGTTCATTGTGTGTTTCCTTTGTGTGTTTGTGTGTAGTGAGAATTAAGCAGTAACAGTAGACGGAAGTGACGCAGCCCACGCGATGATGTCGCCCACGGTCTTCAGATCCGTGTAGCCGCGAACATCGTTCCCATCGGTGAACGGCACGAAATCGCCCTTGGGATCAAGCACAGCAATTTCCACGCTTGACGCTTCGGGTGTATTGGTGAAGCGAGGATCGTGATCGGGATTCGCGGAGTGGCGGGTGCCGCTCAGAGTGTGCGAGTACACGCCAGTGCCGTAGATGACGCTCACGGTGTAGCCGTTCTCCAAAAAGACGCGAAGGCTACGCTTGAAAAAGTTTTCGTGATCGTCTGAAGTAATTGTGATGCCCTTGATGTTCATGGGTTTTCTCCTGTTGTTTGGGTTGTGGATCAGAAAGGACACTTGGTGCTGGGAGCCGCGGCCGCGTCAGCAGCAGGAGCCGCAGGAGCCTCCGCTGCCTTGGCAGTCGCGTCGATCTTGGTGTAGAACTCCGTGAACGCTGCCTTCGTCTCGTCATCGAAACGCGAGACGCAACGCTCAATGGCCTGCATCTTGTCACCGAACACGCTGAACGCGAACACGATGTCACGCAGACGGCGGGTAGTGATGATCTCGTTCACCACCTGCTGCTTGAAACTCTTGCGAACCAAGTCAGCCCAGTTCACGAGATTGCCGATGAAATCGTCATCGCTCACGCCGAGCGAGGTCGCGTACTTGCTGAGAATCCGCTTCTCCACCTTGGGATCAGCGTAGTCCTGCTCGTAGCAGAAGTGGAAGCGGTCGAGGAAAGCCTCGTTCATCTGATTGGTGCCAGCGAAGCGACCGTCCGCACTGCCCTTGCCCTTGGTGTTCGCGGTCGCAACCACGGTGAAACCCGCAGCAGGACGCACATACTGACCAATCTTGGGAATGAACTTGCCCTTGCCCTCCAACACCGACTGGAGGCACATGATGGCGTGACCGCCCAGATCAACCTCGTCAAGCAGCAGCACCGCACCACGCTCCATTGCCACGAGCACGGGGCCAGGCACGAACTTGGTTTCGCCAGCGATGAGACGGAAACCGCCAAGCAGTTCGTCCTCGTCGGTCTGCACGGTGAAGTTGACGCGGATGCACTCCCGCTTCAACTTCGCACACACCTGCTCCACCATCGTGGTCTTGCCGTTGCCGCTCATGCCCGTGATGAACACAGGGCAGAACGCCTTGGACTTGATAATGGTTTCGATTTCGCTGTGGAAACCCCACGCAATGTAGTTGGGGTCAGCGTCAGGCGTGAAACTGGTGCGCTCGCCACCAGTCAGGCTTGCAACCATGCAAGCCGCGTCCGCAGTGAGCGTAGCCGTGCCGCCACCAGTCAGATTCGTGGCAAGCGACGAATCAGCAACCGCAGTCGCAAGCACCGCTTCCGCTCGCGGAGCCGCCGCAGTAGCGGTCGCGGCAGTCTTCGCACCAGTCTTGGAACCCGCAGGGCGACCGCGACTGACAGCAAACACCGAAATCTGCGAATCGTCCGCGTTCACTTCGGGCAGCGAGTAGATGCCGCGAGCAGTCTTGCGGCTCGACTGCATGCACCACGCGGGCACCGCAGAGTAGCCAGCGCTCTTCGCGGCAGCAAGCAGATCGGTGAACTGGATTTCGCCCTTCGTGTTCATGCGTCCCTTCACGAACGGACGAACGGCGGTAACAAAGGCGTGTTGGGTCGAGGACAGAGTGTAGGTAGAGTTCTTCATATCAGTAATTTACCCTATTTTTGGGTTCCCGTCAAGAGGTTTTTGCGAAATACGACTCAAAAAGTCCGATAATTGTGTTCGTAAACCCCTTCCGAAGCCGTACTTACGAAGTTTTTGCAGAATTCGTGGCTCAGGAAGGGGTTGTAGAGGGCATGAATTACGCCAGCGCGAGGTACTCACCGATCAGCGTGGACAGCGAACGCACGGAATTCGCCATGGCCTGCTTGTTCACCACAGCCGTGAGCAGACCCTTGCCCGTCTTGGCGGAATCAATCTTCTCGTCCGCCTTGCTCAACTGCTTTTCGATCCACTGATCGTTGCCTGCACCGCCGAAACGAGCAGCAGCCACGATCACAGCGGTGTCAAAACCACTGGCAGTGCCACGAGCGTAGCCGTCGCGGCTCCAATTCGTCCGCTTGGTGTCCACCTTGAAGTCGCTCATGCTGGGAATGGTGCTGCCGTGGCTCTCGTGCAGACCAATCCAGTGGACGCGGCTACCCGTGCGACGACGCAGACGGTCAATGGCAGCAGCCACAGACAGGTTGTACACGCTGTCATCAAACTGAACGCGACCGCGACGCATACGGCTACCCTTACCGTCCGCATCGTAGTAGCGAGCAGAGGTCACATCGTAACTCGCACCCGTTGCAGCGTCCTCTGCCACATAGTGGGTGGTGCTGTTCCAGTTCTCGCGGGTGTTGTTGCACAGGTAGCAGTCGGTGGCTTCGCCGTCAGTCAGCACCACGGTGTGCACAATCTGCACACGAGCGGCAGCAGCAAACCGCTGAATGCTGTGCTCCACATGGTGCAGAGCCGCAACGGTGGGCGTGGAACCCATGCGGTATTGGCGATCACCGCTGAGAAGACCCCAACCGCTCCACAGCAGCGACTTCATGCGCTCGTACTGTGCGGCAGTCATGCGGCTCGACATGAAGTTGAGCAGACGCACATAGCCAGTGGTGGCAGTGCCGTGCTCGCCCTTGGTGAACGCCTTGCAAGCCGTGTCACGCGCCTTGTACGCTTCTTGGCTCCAATCGTCCATGCCCTCGGGCAGAGTGCAGTACACCGAATCGCTGAACGCAAACACTTCAAACGGAATGTTGGAAGTGCGGCAGAAGTCCGCAAGAATAATCAACTGCCCAATCGTGGCCTGCATGATGTTGCTCATGGAACCGCTCCAGTCAAGCAGAATCACGATGCCGTGGTTCTTGCCCTGCGTGATGCGGGTAGTGCGACGGAAGATGTCCTCGTTCCAGCGGTACTGCGTCATGCGGAGCGGATCAATGCCACCAGTCTTGGCAATGGTGGTACGCTTCCAAGTGTCTGCCGCCTTGCGACGGTCAAACGCCGTAGCCATCGAAGTGCTAGCCGCCTTGTAGTCCGCATTGCGGAACGGCGTGAAACTGCTGCCCCTGTGGTTGCGAGCCACAATCCGCTCAAAATCAGCGAGCACCGTGGTGAACGGCACAACAGCATCCTGCGACTCTGCCATACGCACACGAGCCACATTGGGCGAACGCGACGAGTCATTCAGCGACTTCATCGCCTTCTCCATCGCGGAATTGGTGCGGGGAGACGGCATGCCGTTGGTGGGCTTGCGAGACTCGCCCTTGCCGCTGCTCTTGCCGCTATCGCCACCACTACCGCCCTCGGTGGCGTTTTCGTCGGTGCCGCTGCTGGGGGTGCTCTCGTCACCGCTGCTGCCGTTGCCGCTCTCGGACTGCTCCTCGCCCTCACCACGCGGAGACTCCGAACCGCTGCCCTGAGTCTGCGACTCGTTGCCCTCGCCACTACCACTGGCATCGGTGCCATCGCTCTCCTGCTGCTGCTCGTCCTGCTGCTTCTTCCACTTCTCCGCGTCCACCGCGAGCATGCGGCTAGCCGCAGCAACCGTCTCCTCCCAAGTGTTCGCGGCACCAACCGCGTCACGAATGGCAGTCTCGTCAGCGGTGAACGCCAGAGCCGTGCCCACATGCAGACCCAACTTGAAGTGGAGGTTCACGCGGTCGCCAAGGCACAGGCTGTTCAGGTCAGCACCACGAGTCTCAAAGAAATTCTTCGCGTGGAGTTCGCCGTAGCCCTTGAAGAAATCCGCCTGAAGGCCAGGGAAGCGAGCCTTGATGAGTCGCTCAATGCGAGCGTCTTCCGCAATGTTGAGGTACTGCTTGGCAATTTCAGTGCTCACGCCGTGCTGCACGGACAGTGCATCCGTGCCAGTACGCCAGCCGTCCTGCGGAGTGTTCAGAGCGTGGCTCACTTCGTGACCCACAAGCATGTCGTACAGGGCATTGCTCATGTCCTTCCAACGCGGCAGGATGAGAGTGCGGGTCTTCAAGTCGAACGCGGCGGTGGGCACATTGGAGTGCTCCACGGAAATGTTTTCAGTAGCGAGGAGACGCGCCAGCACGGACTTGGTGCTGGTGTTGGGGGCGGTCGGAGCCGTAAGGGTAGAATTCTGCATACCCAAATAATACCATAAAAACAGGGCTTTGCAAGGGGTATTTCCATTTAAAGTATTCCAAAGTCCGATAATTTCAAATATAACCCCTGTAAAATAAAGGGTTTACGCTTTTCTTCCATTTTGGGTGTGGTAAACTACACAACATACCTTTGGAGGATTCCCGCATGGCGTACCTAAAGAACCCCCGCGTCCGCGACTTTATTCGCACCATTCGCTCCCAGTGCCGCAAGTGCAACATTCGTTTTGTGCTGAGTACAGGACACCAAATTAATTCACTGGACGGTGAACGCTGCGTAGGCATATTTGAACCGCCTGACCATACCGCTAAGAGTACTGCTGCTGCTCGTGGTGCTTTAAAGGTGGCTACAGGCGGTCGCCGTACTAGCGAGTGGCTGTTCTCTCTGGCCCACGAGTACGCCCACTTCTTACAGTGGATGCGTGATGACCCCATTTTCAACGAGAGCGACTACTACACACTAGAGGAAGCCACCGAGCGTGAAGCACTAGAAATCTGCCACGAGTTCCGCTTGCCTATTCCTCGCCGTGTGCTGCTGCGAGAAAAAAAGAATTACCTGCGAAAACTCAAGGCTGACAGCATCTAATAGATACAGCGGAGGATTTTGATTATGCCAGTGTACGAATACGCTTGTGAAGGGTGCCGTGCTGCGTGGGAGACGGTGCTGCCTATTTCAGAACGCGACTCCCCGTGTGCCAAGCCGTGTCCCCAATGCAAGAAAAAGAAAGTGCGTCGTGGGGTGAGTGTGTGCACGATGGGTGTGGACGCTACCAAGGGGCCAGGGAGCGAGTTTAAGCAATTAATGGAAAAGATTAAACGCAAGCAGCCCAAGCGGTTCCACGAGAACTTGGACCGTGCTGCAAGTCTGCGTGGTAAAAAATACGGCTCGCAATAACACCGTCCACCACACCCACCCCCATTATTTCAGACCTTCGGAAAGGTGGGGGGAAATGGGTGGAAGTGGGGCAAAACTTTCAAATATAGAACAAAAACGCCTGTAGCATTCAAATATGGGCGTTTCCTACATATTTGCA
>Ga0207942_1000291_pt1 | contig 13828 bp, 13 predicted proteins | sample LakMenEpi12Oct12_FD_150687 | JGI IMG/M metagenome (GOLD analysis project Ga0207942, IMG submission 150687) | Freshwater microbial communities from Lake Mendota, WI - 12OCT2012 deep hole epilimnion (SPAdes) | ecosystem: Environmental > Aquatic > Freshwater > Lake > Epilimnion/Euphotic zone ... | reverse complement strand
TATAGAGCCGGTAAATGGTATGCCGAAATTTACTTGTACGGAATTTGGATTAATTATGGTAAATTCCTTAGGTATTACTTCTTTTCCTAAATTATCATAAATATTGTAAACAGGATATTCTAAATCTAAATTGTGATTAACTGTTACTAATACTCCTTGTAAAGAGGAGGTAAAAACAGAATCTCCCATTTCTCCTTTATCACCTTTTTCACCACCTCCGGTTCCTCCATTTAAAGCATAGGAGGCAGTTATAGCGTAGGAAGATGATGGAATATTATATAACCTAGACCCGTCTCCATCAAAAGACCCGGAGTAATATCCCGAACCAGAAATAATAGTAGGCCTGTAAATTAGCATGATTAACCTTTAGTATAAATATTGCATAATGTATTAATTAAAAAGCCCCGCCAAATTTTTTTAGCGGGGCGTAAAGTTAGTCGTTAGGTTAAGCTAAGTCCTGTATTTTTGTCTTGATTGCATAGAACTTCGCCTGATTCCAAGCGAATACTTCATACAATTCTACTACAATGCCGAAGCCCTTAGTAACTGTATCAACTACTTTGTCTTGAGCTACACCTGTACGTTTTGAAATTTCTGCGTGTGCCTTTTTAGCTTCTTCCACACTCAAATTTTTAAGTTGGTTGATTGCCAAGGGAGCGTCAGAAATAATCTCTTGAACTTTAAAGAATTCAGGAGTCAACGCGATAAGGTCAGGAATTACTTGGAATCCGTCAGCAAATACGTTTTTTACATTTTTACCTAATTCAATTACGTCGCAGATAGTGTCTACTACTTCGTCGTAACCTAGATCATCAAAATTTGCCATTTTATTTAATTTAAAGAGTTAACTAATAATAGATATTACCTTACCTTCAAATTATATGCCATTTTATGTTAAATTAATTGTAACAAATATCATTTTCTAATTTACCGAGTATCTTAAACACTTTTTTGTACTTATATCCGGTTACTATATCTAGTGTTTTTACCTTATCTAATTCAGAATCAGGTATTTTCGTATATATGTACCCATCTAAAAAGCAATAATTGTAAATGTAAGTATGTATATCTTCCTCAGTATTAGAAAGTATCAATAGGATGTCATCATTTATTAGAACTTCTACTTGTACGTCATCGTCAGGATGTAAGGAATTGCCTTCATCATCTATTTCATCTAACATGTCATCCATCTCCTCGTCAGAATAAGAAAAAGCATCAAAGTTTTCATCATCCGGACCCATGAAATTTTCACTGCCATCTAAAAAGGAAAAAAAGTCATCCATTTCTTTTGACTCTTCCCTCATGTTACCAAAAATGTCAGAATTATTGGAATCAGCAGAAAATATCATGTTAAATGTCTCCCTATTCAAATCAAAGTTATCCTCGGGATTTTTTAATAAGATGTTGTTGTAAAGAAACAATACTCTATCATGCTCCGACATGAAAGATAATGTGTCATTCAATCTTTTCTTTAAATTCATCCTGTAGCATTTGTTTTAGTTTATCTAACAAATCTTCTACATCATTGTTCTCATCTACATCCAAATCTATAAGGTACGGTACTAGGGCGTTTCCCTTATTGTTAAAAACATCTTTATTCGCATAAATGTAGAATTGACATTTTATAGATGGACATAATGTTATTTCTGCTCTAACCTCTCCATCGTCTCCTCCTACCGGTATTAAATTTTCTTTCTCTTTAAAATGTACTGTAAATGATTTTATTTTAAAGAATGCTTCCGGGAATATCTTCTTTAGATATACCATGTGGCCCATGTGTTCAAAATCTGATAATGCTTTTATCATTGTTGTCATAATGTGTAATGTGTTTTAATTTATAATCAATTATCAATAAATGTTTGTTACATGTTTTACTATAAATAGATTTTACATGTCTTTTTTAATTTTTTTTTATTTTACTGGGGGGCATGATTTTGATTTTAGCATCCCCTCCAAAAATCTACATGTTAATAAAATGTTAAAATTTCATGATTACATCTAAACATTCAACCATTGTCAAAAAAATTATGTTAACATGCACCATGTCTAAATGTATATTCATGTTTAATGCTCTTTTATATCTTTAAAACAAAATGATAACATCAATAACATGCAAATCTAACATAATTATATATGTAATTGTTTTCTTTATATTACATAGCATTCATGTAAAAACATGTAGATACTAAAAAAAATGCAAAAAAAGTTGATTGTTTAAAAAAATTAACTATCTTTGTAAAAAAAATAACATGACCAAAGACTTAAAAACACAAAAAAGAATATCTTACCTTCTTTTAACCTGCGCTATTTTCTTAGCATCCGTCGTAGGTTTTTTCTCCGTAAAAGGATTAGCCCAAGTTTTCGCCGGAGCAGGCATGGCCATCATTCTTTTAGGCGCCGGGATAGAAATATCAAAACTTGTCATCGCATCATTCCTTCATAGGTACTGGCATAAACTAACATTCGGATATAAAGTGGGGGGATTAATTTTCTTATTCCTTGTCATCTTTGTAACATCTTCTGGAGTCTATGGTATTCTATCTCAAGCATATACCGAGAATAAGAATAAACTCATGGCATCTAAATCGGAAGTTGCATTAGTTGAAGAGAAAAAGAAATTCTTCATCGATAAAAAGAATGATCTGCAAAGTGAATATAAGCAAATTATTTCTGACATCGCTCAAACAAGATTGCAAAGAAACACCACATCTTCTGGAATGATGAGTGATTCAAAAGATGTTTACACTGATAGCAGAGGAAGGACATCATCAAAATCAAATGCATCTACAAGAAAAGATTATTTACAACAAGTAGAAGGTCTTAACTCTGACATTGGAAAAATGGAGAGTAGGAGAGACGAAGTATATGTGGACATTACAAACATTTCCGATTCCATCTTTAATTATGAAACAAAAATTATAGAGATAAAATCAAGTAATGAAGTAGCTGTAGAACTTGGACCGCTTATTTATCTTTCCGAAGTTACTAATACAAGTTTGGACAAGGTACTATTTTGGTTTCTGATGGTTATTGTATTTTTAGCAGATCCTTTGGCTATCGCTCTATTAACCGCTTATCATTTCACACAAAAAGTAATACTAGAAGAAGATGAAAAAGATTCTGATAATATTGAAGAGAATCCTATTCCGGAAAAACCAAAAGAGAGAAGCCCTTTAGCTGAATTTTACTCGGATGATTTGACAAAGGAAGATACAAAGTATATTGATGATTTTAATGAAAAGGTAAAATTCACTAGTTCTTTTGCTGAATTTACAAGCTCTTTTGAACACTTGATAAGTGGTTCAATAGTTCCTACAAATCCAAATAACTATCAAGGTGATTTTTCCTGGTCAAGGTCAATAGAGGCATTCCCAAAACCAAAAAGAAGAGGAAGACCTACAGGAAGTAAGAATAAAGTAAAAAATAATAGTATTGAATCCATTAATGAATTTGAAGATATGACTATAGTAAAAGGATCTTTTAATGAAATTTACGAATATTCTGATGAAGTACTTCCAGAACAAATAAAATTAGAAGAAGTAGTTACCGGAAGTTTTGAAAACATTACACAAGAAGAAATAGAATCAGATGTAGTAGAGGATATTACATTTGAGCCAATAGATGAAGATTACGATATATCTTCAGGAGAACCGGAAGAAGAAATTATAATAATACCTTCTACAAATAAATCGAAAAGTAGAAATTACAGGGAGCCTAAGTCTGATGTAAAAAAAAACTTTCTGAATCGGAGTTAAGAAACATGTCTCCCGCTCAAATAAAAGAGTGGAATGAAATAAACAAAACCTTATATTAAATTGTTACAAAAAAAAAGTTTTATGAAATCAGAAGAATTGTTTAAAGAATTTACAGATTTATTAGATTTACGCGTAGCCGGCGGAAGAAAAGAAAACTTCCTAAAGTTACTAGCAGACTATGAAACTACATTAAAAAGCGCTCCTGCTTCAATGTTTTTAGACAATAACTATTGTTACGAAGGAGGATTGTTGAAGTTTTCAATTAATACCTATAATTTTGGATTAGGTCTTTGTAAATTATATAAATCTACCGACATTGCATTAGATTTTAATTTAGAGGAATTTACGGTAGCTTCATTGTTTAATTCTATCGGGTTGTGCGGAGTAGACGAAGACCCTTTCTTTGTAGAGGAAACTTCTGACTGGCATAAGAAAAATATGAATAGAGGATATAAATTTAACGATGTAACTAAATTCCTAGTAGCGTCCGATAAATCTTTATACCTATTGCAAAAATATGTGACTTTATCATACAATGAATACGTCGCAATAAAAATTCAAGCGGGGCTTTACGATGATTCAGCATCCAAATACTTACAAATCCCAGAAACAAAAAAAGTAACTTTAGGATCTATCATCATGGCATCTACGGATGCAGCAAGACAAATGGTTTCTTCATAAAAAACAAAACATGCTAATACTATCAATAATAATAAACATAATACTTTTATACATAGCCATAGTAAATTTCTCTAAAAATGAAAAATTACTAATTGAGTCAGAGAAATACTTAAATGATTTAGAAAAAGAAAATGATAATTACTTTAATATAATACTATCCATAAGATCAAGAGTAAGAGATTCGCTAGACACAATGAGAACCTTAGATAGAATAGGTGCATTTGAATCAGACGATGAAGTTGGAACAGTATTTAAGCAATTAAGTCATACAATAGAGGAACTAGATTTACTTTTTACAGCAGATAAGAAGTAGTAACACAAAAAGTCATCTTTTAAGATGGCTTTTTTTTATAGATATAATATGAAAAAATTAAAGAAAAAAATGTACTTTGATGACACAGTACAAAATGCAATAGTAGAATATAATAAACTAGATTCACAAAAAGAAAAAAATAACTTATACGAATTAAATATATATCCTGCATTTTGTAAACTAGCTGAGAATTTAATAAACATGGGTAAATATATGTACATTGATTTACCGTATGAGGATTTACATTGTCAAGTAGTTTCCATGCTGACTATAAAAATGCACAGATATAATGAAGAAAGAGCTAAAGCGTATTCTTTTTTTACCCGGATTGCTATAAATTATCTTATCATGGAAAATAAGAAAGGGTATAAGAATAGAGTCGGAGAAGCGGAATTGTGGGAAATAGATGAAGAAAGAGATATAATAAACGAAGTAGTCACTAGACATTATAAAGATTCTTTAGATGACTTTATGAATTTATGGACCGAAGAATTATATGAAAAATTAAGATGCACTTTTAAAAATAATTTAGATAAAGCCATAGCAGATTCTATCATTGACATTTTTAAGCATCGAAAATCTTTATATGCATTTAATAAGAAAGCATTATATGTATTAATAAGAGAAAGATCCAATATTCCCATGACAAATACAAACAGAATCACTAAGATAGTAAAAATATTTAAAGATGATTTTGATTTGCAATTTAATAAATACATGAAGAAATAATATGGAAGATATAAAATTATTTGATGATTTTAGCATGTCAAATCTCTTGAAAGAAATTTATGGCAATTCTAAAAAAAGATCAAAAGAATTAGATAAGACATTAAAAGGATTAGATGGAGTTGTACAAAGTGTAAATGATGCAGTAGTTATTTTACCGGTTGTTAAAGAATTTTTTGATGTGATGGTTAAAAATGACGATCAACTTATAAAAATGGCAGCTATTGTACAAAGAATGTATAGCAAAGCAGCATCTATTTCAAGTGGCGATTTTAACTTAACAGAAGAGGAAAAAGAAATGCTACTTCAAGAGTTATCTCAAGAAACGCAAAAGGAGCTGACTGAATTAAAGATGCTACAAAAAGCGGAAGATAATTTATTAGATGAATTTCAAGACATAGATAAACAACTAGAAGATGGGCTATTTAGTATCGGCGGAAGTGATAGAGACCTCTAAGGCGTATGGTAAAAATCAAAAAGATGACAAAGGTAGAACACTTCCATTAGGCTCTGTAAAAATTAAGTTACACCCCAATTCTTTAATAGGGAATGTTCGCGCTCACTATGCTAGACCTTTATTCACTAACTTTAGAAATATACCTTTACGAGGAGAACACGTAGTTGTTTTTGAGCTTACTGGATTTGATGGTACGGATGCGCCAAATTTAGATAAAGTACTATACTATATTCCTTTACCTATTAATTCAACTAATGATTCGGTAATAAATCAAATACCACACGCTTCTAATAGATCTAAATCATCTGATAATAAACCGGCACCCCCTTTTGTTACTCCTGGAAATACCTTCCCTAAAAGACCATATACTGCCAACTTTATGCAACCCTTTGAAGGTGACACTACTTTCACTGGTAGAGGCGGTTCTTCGATAAGATTAGGTATAGGTTCGGGCCCTCATCCACAGCACGAGAATCAACCTACATGGAAATCTGGAAAGGCTGGAAATCCAATAACTATAGTCGCTAATAAACCTATAGGACCCAATAAACCATTACCCAACGAAGTAAAAGATATACCCAATAGAGAAATAAAAGATTCATTATCCTATGCCATAGAAGACGCAGCTAATGACTTCTCTACTACTTACTGGACTTCGGATCAAGCCTTATCAAGATTTGTTTCGGTTAGAGCATGTCCTTCTCCTTTATCTAGCATTCCAAGTTTCAATAAAGCTCAATCGGCTACAAATGCAGATAGGATAGTAATTCAAGCAAAAAAGGATAATATGATGTTGATTGCAAAAAAAACAATGTATTTATCTGCTTCAAAAATACGACTAACTACAGATAAACATGATGTGGATTTTGATGACCTTGTAGATTTTGTTTTAGGCTTACATAGCGAAGTACAAGCATTAGCTAGCCCAGGAGGTATAACCACATCTCCTACTGGAGGGCCTTCTTTAGTTTCCCCACGACTACCTAGTATTATATCATTAAGACCCAAGTACACTATAAATCCTAGCAGAGGTGTTTGGGGTGGGGGATGTTCACAAGGATTTCCACAACCTCCCTCATTACCTTCGAATTTTAAACTAGGAACTGACGGATTATCTAGGGTAGCCCCTACAGGCTTTACAAATAGCATACCGGGAATGGATGGCAAAACAGGAGGTTCTATAACCGCATCTCCCGATATGCCGGGAGGTACCGATTCTATTGCAAATTCAATAGGTAATCCATCTGTCGACTTACCTAATTTTTCTATTAATCCTAACAACGCTCTACCCAAAATGAAACCGCCGGGAACTCCCGGAGGTGCTAGTAATCCTAATACAGAGCCTATTCCAGAAGTCGCGGGTAGCTCTACGGAACCAGACGGTTCTCCTGCTAATTTGCCCGATACGCCTCAAGGTGAAGGAACAGCTATACCACCTGAATCACCTGGAACTCCCGGAGGACCTAGTGGACCCGGTGAACCCGGTGAACCCGGAACAGGTAATCCGGATAGCGCTCCCGGACAGCCAGGCGGACCCGGAGGACCTAACGGACCGGGTGGACCTGGATCTCCCGGTACTCCTTTTAATCCGGAAACTGACTTAATTAATATACCGGTAGATTTCATATACCCTGATGGTAAATGCTATGGTCATTTATTTAAGATAGTTTCTATTCTTAAAAGTAAAAGAACCTTAGCAATAGTATCAGATGTTGTTTATTTGATATTAGTTATAAAAGAAAATTGTAAACCCGGTTGGTATATAGTAGGAGATAAATTCAAGTATAATACAGATATAGAAAAATTACTTTCAACCAACTTGTTTATACTAGAAGAATCAATGCTTGTAGAAAAAAAGATATTAGTTAATTCAGATTGTATAAGAAAAGAACTAGAAGTTACTTTATACGAAAATAATTACGCTCATTTATCTCACGAATTAGTGGACTTAAATAAAATAGTAGAGATTAATTTTTAAATTTATTATGCAGTTTAAATATTTATTATAAACATGGACAAGAATTCACTTATAAAATACTTAGTAAAAGAAATATCTCAAGAATTAAAGAAGGAGATAAAATCTATAATTAGAGAAGAATTTAATAATTTAAATAGTAAAAATACAAGCAAGGTAGTAGAAAATACTTATACTAGAGAACAAAGACCAATTAAATCTAATAGTTCTTTAGACTCTCTTCTATCAGGAACTACGCCTTTTAACAGTTCGGATATGGATTATGGTCCTTCAGTAACTACTGAAAATATGAGTATATCTAACTATTTACACGAACCTTTAGTTGATATGGATGGAAAAGTTGTATTACCTTCATCAGAAGGAGGTAATCTAATGAGTAAATTACTTTCTAGAAATTATACACCGATATTGAAAAAAGCAGAAAAAATAAAATAATGGCTAGAATAATATACAAGGCATATCCACCTGATACGAAATTAGACAAAGCCGTTGGAATTTTATTACCTTTTAATAGAAATACATTTGTTAAAAGTGCTTTAGAAGCTTACAACAAAAAACCATCAAGAGATGTAGGACCTTTCAAACTATCCTACACTACCGAAGAGCAAGCAATTAGTAATTTAATAAATTTACTAATGACTAGAAAAAGTGAGCGATATATGCAACCTAATTTTGGAACAATTCTCAGAGATTTTGTTTTTGAGCAAAACAGTTCGTTTAATAGAGGTTTTTTAGAGTCTTCACTAGAGGAAGATATAGGATTTTGGCTTCCTTATATAGTTCTTAAAGATTTAAGTGTAGGTATTGGAGGTAATCAAAACTACGGGTATTCAGAGCAAGAAAATTCAGTTAATGTGAGAATAACATTTTCTGTTACAGAACGAGGCGCCAATAGAACAGTAGTAATCTATAATTCGGGTAATGATTTAGCCGCTGAAATATTATAAAAATGAGTAAAAGAAGTAATTTAATTAGTAAGGATGTAAAATATGTAAATAAAGATTTTGGAGAATTCAGACAATCTTTAATAGATTTTTCTAAAAATTACTTTCCTGATACATATAATGATTTTAATGAAGCCTCTCCAGGTATGATGTTTATAGAACTAGCTTCTTATGTAGGAGATGTTCTATCATTTTACACTGATATTCAGTTAAGAGAATCATTATTATCCACTGTACAAGAAAAAATAAATTTATACAATATTGCTAACTCTTTAGGATTTAAGCCATCTTTAATAACAGGAGCATCAGTAGATTTAGATATCTATCAAGTAGTTCCTTCTACCGGAAATGGACCTAATAACAAACCTGATTTCAAGTATGCTTTATCTATAGATTCTAGTTTAGTAGCTACAAGTGGAGAAAATATAACATTTAGAACAATTGAATCTGTCGATTTTAGGTACAGTTCTTCTTTAGACCCTACCGAAATATCTGTTTATTCTATTGATAATGCAGGAGAAGTAGAAAATTATCTATTTAGGAAAAAAGTAAAAGCAGTATCTGGAACTATTTTATCAAGACAGTTTAGTTTTGCAGCACCTAAACCTTATGATAAAATCACCTTACCTGAAAATAATGTTCTTGAAATATTAAGCGTAACAGATTCAGATGGAAATAAGTGGTATGAAGTGCCTTATTTAGCTCAAGATACCATACCAATTCCTGTACAAAATTTACCGCATAACGACCAAAATTTGTCGCAATACAGAGATTCTGCACCTTACTTATTAACTTATTTACAAACAGAAAGAAGATTTGTAACTAGGCTTAGATTAGATGATAGAACTGAAATACAATTTGGAGGTGGCGTTAGCAGTGAAGTCGATGAAGAAATTGTTCCTAATCCTTTTAATGTAGGGTCTGGATTAAATTATTTTGAAAGAGTTGTTGATTTAAGTATATCCCCGGAAAATTTTTTATACACAAAAACTTACGGATCAGCTCCTTCTAACACCACTCTTACAGTACAATACGCCATCGGAGGCGGTATTCCGGATAACGTTTCAGCAAACTCAATAACTACTATATCATCAATAAACGTACTAACTCCTTTAGGTGCTTTAGACTCGACTTTATATAATGCATCTATAGGTTCCCTTGTCATAAACAATCCGGAACCAGCTAGAGGAGGTATATCAGATAAACCAATAGAAACATTAAGAGAAGAAGCTATAAATCACTTTGCTTCTCAGAACAGAGCGGTAACAAAAGATGACTACATGGTCAGATGTTACACTTTGCCTCCTAAGTTTGGAGCAGTAGCTAAAGCTCACATTGAAAGGGATGCCCAAACTAGAGCTTATGGAACATTTGATTTTATCCCAAATCCATTATCACTTAATTTGTATTTATTAGGATACGATAATAATAAGAACTTTAGCCCTTTAAATATGGCAGTAAAAATGAATCTTAAAAATTATCTATTACAATACAGGATGTTAACTGACGCTATAAATATAAGAGATGCCTTTATTATAAACATAGCTATAAGTTTTGAAATATTGACATCCGCTACATATAATTCAAATGAAGTTCTTTTACAATGCTTATCTAATCTTAGAGATTACTTTTCTAATGATAAAATGCAGATAGGTCAACCTATTTATATAAGTGAAGTTATGTGCTTAATCAAAGATGTACAGGGAGTGAAAAATATACTAGCATTTGATATACATAATAAATACAAGGAGGATGAAGGATATTCCGGTAATTACTATGATATAGCTACAGCAACTAGGAATAATATATTATACCCCGCATTAGATCCTTCAATTTTTGAAGTTAAGTATAAGAACAGAGACATATTAGGAAGAGTAGTAAATTTAACATAAAATGCAGTATTCAGTATATCCAATAAGAGACGCCACTATATATGAAGGGAAACCTGATTTAAATTCAGGTTTAGATTCAATAATAGAGTTAGAAAAGATATCTCATAATGTTGCAGATGCTAATGATATTTTCTATAATTACAATTATAATTCTAGGATATTACTCCAAATAGATTCTAACGAAATAAATAAATTAATTCAGAATGGAACTATTGGAAAGTCAAGCAAATACTATTTAAATTTATTTTCAGCACAGGCCGATAATTTAGCTTTGACTTACTCTTTATACGCATACCCTGTTAGTGAATCTTGGAGTCAAGGAAAAGGATACTACAACTCTTCTCCTCAAATTAAAGAGGGTGTTTCATGGACTTATAGAAATGGCTCTTTTAATATGACAGGTAAACGGTGGACTTCTGGCTCATTTGTTGCAGGAACTACTGGTTCGTATGTAACACAAAAAGGAGGAGGCACGTGGTATTATCAAAGTGATTTCGTAGCGTCGCAATCTTTTGATCAAGAAAGTCCGGATTTAAGAATGGATATCACTAGAATTGTTCATAAATGGATTTCAGGCTCTATTCCGAATAATGGTCTTATCTTAAAAAGAAGTGACAGCGATGAAAAAAGTTGTGAAGTAATGGGATCTGTTAAATTTTTCAGCAGGGAAACTCAAACTATATTCATTCCAAGATTAGACATTGTATGGAATGATGCAGACTTCTCAGGAACTTCATCATTCTCTCAAGTACCAAACGAAGATTTCATTCTACATTTCAAAAATAAAAAAGCATCTTATTACCCAACAGATAAAACAAAGTTTAGATTTTTAGTAAGAGATAGAATCCCAGTTAAGACATATTCTACATCATCAAATTACATGTTAAGTAAAAGATTACCAACATCTTCTTATTATGCAATACAAGATGAACAAACATCTATGTATGTTGTTCCATTTGATGATAGAAATGTAATAAGTTGTGACAATAAAGGAAATTATTTCAAATTAGATTTTAATACATTCCTTCCTAATCGATATTATAAAGTTCTAATTAAAGTGAAGATGGATGGAGGAGACATTGAAAAAACAATTGATGATTCTATATATTTTAAAGTTAGTAAATAGTGGAAGAGAATAATATCATAAATATACATAGATTATCAGATCCAAACAATAAAAGATCAGGTCCTAACTTATCTACTGGAAATTTTACTTATTTAAATGGAGACATATATAAAGGTCAATATCATGTGGATGAGTATGGAAAATACATGTCCGGAAGATTTACTACGGAAGAGTCCAAAGAATTAATAAAAATTGGAGATGCATTAGATGTAAATAATAAATTAGAAATATCTCTTCCCGTCCCAAAAAATGAAATTAGTACATCTGGTGAAACTGATGATTATGTGAATTATAAAATTGTTAGAAGGTACGAGGGAAATGTAGAAAAAGTCATCTTCGGAACAATAAATGAAAGATTGCCTGAAATAGAAGGACAAAATAAAAATAGATATTCCACTGAAGATATAAAAAAAGCTAATAAACCAAAATTAAAAGTAAATCTTAAAGGAATAAAATATGTTCCAATAAGTTATAAATTACAAGGGACTACCTTATCTGTAGATCCTGGGTATTATTTTATAAGACCTGAAAAAGTTATCGTTTCTGACTTTATACTTTCTAAAATAATTGATGCAAATTTTAATTATTTTATTGGAGGTAATAATCAAGCATTAACAGATATTTCGGTATGTCTTATTCCTAATAATGAGACATTAGAAGTTATGATGTTTGAAAGAAATAAAACATATAACGATGTAATATCCATTGAACGAGTGGATTTCTCTGAATTAGCTACTTATCCATTAGGTACATTTGTTAAAATTGCCGAAGTTGGAGCAAGACCATTGGAAGGATACACTTACTATTTTATAAACACAAATAATAATGGAAATTGTCTTGACTTATCTTCATCTTGGACACCTGCTGTTAGGAAAAAAGTGAGAAACATCGTTGATCCTATGGTTCCGATTATTAACAACATCCCATCAACTATCATTAATAATATTCCGGCCGAACCTTTTGTTATTATTGTTAGTGGCTCTGAAGGAAGACCCGGTAAAGATGGTAAAGATGGATTTAATGTAGTCGGAGGAGGCTCAATACCTTTACCTGGACCTCAAGGACCTGCTGGACCCGCTGGTAAAGATGGTAAGGATGGTAAAGATGGTAAAGATGGAGCTAATGGACAGCCCGGAGCTAATGGACAGCCCGGAGCTAATGGACAGAATGGAACTAACGGATTACCCGGACAGAATGGTCAGCCGGGACAAAATGGTCAACTTGGCGGACTAGGACCAATAGGACCGCAAGGACCTGCTGGACCTACAGGAGCATCTGGAACTAATTCTCTTTGTCCTGAATGTCCTAAAGATAATACAGGCGGAGGAACAGGTACAGGTGGAGGAACAGGAACGGGAACAGGCACTGATACCGGAGGAGGAACAGGTACAGGCGGAGGAACAGGTCCTGATACAGGGGGAGGAATAGGAGGTACAGACACAGGGGCAGGTAATAAGTACTGGAAAGTTTATTCGTGTGATCCTAAAAAAGGACAAGGTTACACTCCAAATGAACCGCAAAAAAATCAAGTGTATTTAAACAGTAGTAATACTGGTTTATATTATTGGGATGGTTCGGCTCCTGAATTCTTAAAAACTACTAGTGGAGTAACTATATTTACATCTCTTACAAAATTAGGCAACGTTCCAATCTGCCCTGGTTCCGGAGGTGGAGTAGGTTCCGGAGGGCCTGTAGGTAGAGATATAACTATTTACGAACTACATCCGTGTGATGGACAAGGGGGAAGTATTTTTACTTACGAAACAATGAATACTATAAATCAAATAGCAAATCTAACAACTGGTTTTTCTTCCTCTAAAACTTATCAATATAGAGGACAAAGTTACGTTATTAAAGAATCAGAGTTAGGCGCTAGAAAAGTAATTAATGTTAGTATAGAAATAGGTAATTTTGAATGTCCCACAACAGGAACAGGGGGAGGTACAGGTAATGGTGGAA
>Ga0207942_1000284_pt1 | contig 13953 bp, 36 predicted proteins | sample LakMenEpi12Oct12_FD_150687 | JGI IMG/M metagenome (GOLD analysis project Ga0207942, IMG submission 150687) | Freshwater microbial communities from Lake Mendota, WI - 12OCT2012 deep hole epilimnion (SPAdes) | ecosystem: Environmental > Aquatic > Freshwater > Lake > Epilimnion/Euphotic zone ... | reverse complement strand
ATGGCGTAAAGCTAAAAGGAAAGAAATGACAAACAATCATATTAAAAGAAAACAGTTTATAGAAGCTGCTCAAAAATTATGTAATCCATTTGTGGAATTAACTATTGCTTGGCACGAGTTATCTAGTGAAGATAATGGAGAGACATCAGTTGATTATCCATTTACTGGATCTTTTGATGAATGGATTCATTATTATAATGAATGGTTGGATAAGTTAGAAGAAAAGTTCTCGATAAAAACAGACGGTTTTAAACCAACAATTACAGTTAAAGATTTGAAAACAATTTTGGATAAATTAGATGACGACATTCAGATAGTTATACGAGATGAAAAATCAGATTGGTGGTTGAACATTGAATCACTTGAATTACCAGATGAAGATAATGGAAGCTTCACACTTACATTTAATCCAAAAGACAATTTTGATAACAGACAATTCTAATAGAAAGAAGTAACATGAGAACAAATATGAGCTGGTCAGTTGATGATATTGAAGTACAAGATCATTACATTGAAACAGAAAACTATGAAGCATTAGCAATTTTCCATGCAGATTGTGCAAGTCAATTGATGCTGTCAATGAAACCAAAAGAAGGTGTATTTTATAATACAACTCCTTTCCCCTTTATTGAAGCACAAATTCATGCACAATTATCAACAACATTTGCAACACTTGCAATTAGTAGAGGAGTAGAAACCAATGAGAAAAAGTAAAATGGTAAAGCTAATCATTGAAGCAATTCAATTACCGGGAGAAGATTATACAGATGGAGAGTGTTTAGATGAAGTTATTCGAATTATAGAAGAAGCTGGTTACGATTTTAATTGGGAGGCTTATCATGCAGCGCAAAATAACCGATGAATTGGCAATGGACATAATCGCAACAATGTTTCAAAGACCAGATTGGGGAGATATTTTTCTAGCAGACATTGATGAAATTATTAGACAAACCGGAAGAACAACAGAAGAAAATGAAGGCGATGAAGACGATGAGTAAATATAGGATTTATGAATTATATAACTACACATCAGTTTATGATGTAGAAGCTGAAAGTGAAGAACAAGCTATTGAGATGATGGAGGATGATCCATTTGAATATAGAGTTTATGAACTTGAAGATGAGACACCTAATTTAGTATATAGGATTGCAGAGAAAGTAGTAGACAATGAAGAAGTTATTCAGAGTAACTAAGTTTTATCATTATGCAGAAATGTATGATATTGAAGCTGAAACAGGTAAGGAAGCGATTGCAATATTGGAAAATGAAACCGAGCGTGATCCGGATGATAAATTTGAAGAATTTGATTTTTATGAAACAGAGGAGATAACAAAATGAATTCAATAGAAGCACAAGAAATTATAGGAAAGATTAGAAGAGTTGATTGGTATTACAATTACTCAGATGATTATTCAGTATGGAAAGCTGGAGAAGCGTCAATGAGTGCAATAAAGCATTTTGCTAACAGCAGAGAATGGTCAGCTGATGATATTGCTACTTTGAAACTTGAAGTAAACAATATGGCTAATCTTCAAACTTTTAAAACTGAAGAAAAAAAACAAGACTTCATTGAATCTTGGACTGAAAAAATAGACTTTCTATTCAAAGAAAAGGAAAATAAATAATGTTAATTACAAATGACTATGAGGCTTTTGAGTTTGTTAAAAACCATTTGCTTACACAAAAAGAAAAAGCATGGAGCGATAGTGAAGATTGCCAATATCGTGGATATCTTTCTTCAACATTAGATAATGTTAGGGAGCAAGCTATCACTATATCTCAAGAAGAAAATTTTAATAATAATAATCATTATGACAATGATTATGATTATGATATATTCTATGACATTTTAGCTGATACAGAGAATGATGCTAAATGTGCAGTTGGTTGTCTAATTCTAGATGAATTCTATGACACTGAAATGGAAGGTAAAACAATTGAACCAAATGAAATGGTCTGGGACATTGTTGTTAAATCAAATCCTGCTTGGAAGATGACAGATAATTCTCTCAAGATGCTAAAAGCATTACAGAGCATTCACGATGGTAAAACCCCAGAACAATGGGAAGTGGAATTATCAAGATTGAATGTGAAATTTGACAAGTACAAAGATTACGAACCAGACACAGACAAAGAATAGGAATATATCATGGAAAATGAAAATTCAATAAATCAAAGAAGCCAGTATGCAAGCAGGCTTAAAGTTAACCCAGTTGATTATGCACTAACAAGAGCTGAGATTATGGAAAGCCGTGGCTATGCGCCAAAGAAGAAGAAAGCAAAGACTAATGGAAAATGATGATGAAGAGTTCCCTGAACGAATCAATGTAATGAAAGTTATTACATATGATGTTGAAGGCATTAGACAGCAGATTGTTGCAGATAATGGAGAAGTAACTTTAGAAGAAGTTATGGACAGAATATATCTTTATGCAAAGGATGACTTTAGCTGTGGCTGGGGTCATGAAGCAAATATAAGAAATCTTATTTTTACAGATGAGAATGGAGAAGAATACTGATGGAGATTGAAGACATTAGTGAAGATGTATACTTTGCCTTTGGTGAAGATTGGGCAACGGTTTATTACCAGCATAAATCCGTTCAGAAGTTTGAGGGAAGTAATTCCTTCAAAGAAGCAAAAGCTTTGGCTGATGTTTTAAGTAAGTTAGATAATACTTGGGAGGCAAGAAGTGCTTATTAAATACACAATCCACAAGATTGGAACACCTAAATTAGCAATAAAAAACCATCGGTCTTATGATGCTAGTGAATATTGGAATAATGAAGATGGTTGGGGTCATAAATCAACTGCGACCGTCTTTGAACATAAAGATTATAATCTCCCATTAGATGGGGAATGGGTTGAAATCTACATAAACGAACCAGTAGGGGAATACAGTGCTTAAAACATACACAGTAACCGCAACCGGAACATACTTTGTTCAGGCAGTTAATGAAATTGAAGCTCAAGACATTATCTATGAAGCAATGTTAGGTAATGGAGATACCAGTATTTTAGGCTGGGGAGAAATTCATTACGGTATTAAAGCCGTAGAGGGTTTTCATACAACCATTGAAAGGAATGATTAGCAATGGCGCAATATCATTATGTCATTTATTTTGACGAAGAAACAAAAGAATGGATTCACGATTGTGATATGGAATCATATAAATTTTATGATGGCACAATTTGGAATACAGAAACACAAGATTGGGAAAGTGGATACCTAGGAGATGGTATTTGGAATGATAAACAGGAGAAAGTTGACGAAATTATGAATGATGGACTTCAATTCCTAAACCGTATTTCAGCAGTTTGGCATCTAAAAAAGGAAGAAAATGGAAACTGATTATAAAACACAGTTCAAGTTTGAATATACAAATACATGTACTTGCACATTCTATGACGAAGATAAGGATGAATATCTTGAATCATCAGATTGTTATGGAGATTGTTGGGAATTTGTATTAGAAGACTTTAGCGATATCACAAAGAGTTTGTTTGATAAGAATGACACTCTATGGTGGAAAGTATCAAATCTACGATTATGGGATGGAAATCATAGTGGATATGGAAAAGCAAAAGATTCAAAAGATTTATTGGGACTTATGACAGTAAACAGTGAATGGAATATAAAAGGAGAAGTATTCAATGACCGAATTGAATATTCATTATCTCATCATGACTCAATGGGCAGCAATACTGTTGTGACAATGATTACGGATGAGCAAAGAGAAGAGCTAGGACTTTACTAATGGCTAATTTCAATAAAAACCACAGAAAGTGTTTTGGTTTGACTTCGGCTAATAAGCCTTGTTTACGCATAGCTATTGCAACTAGTTTATTTTGCAAAGTCCATCAAAAAAATGAAAAGGAAAAAAATGAAATTTGATATTGAATGGCTAACTGAGAATGAACCAAAACAAAGAACAGATGTTTTCTATTGTGAAGGTTATCACCATAGCCCAGTTTGTTTTATAACTGGGAACAAAAGAAAGGTGTTGATATCTTGTGATGGTGAAATGACAATTAGATATAAACATAGTGTCTTAAAAGATTTTTGGGGCTTATTAGGTAATGGTATCAAAACAGATGCCGATTTGAAAAAGTTAGATCATGATAATTATGATGATGAACCTTGGTTTGCAGCTTATGATATTACAAATAATTATGATGAAGTAGCAGGACATGAGACTTATGATGATTTAGGGATAATTGAAGGGAATCTTGATGAAATGATCAAGTTAGTGAAAGAATATATTATAAAAGGAGAATACAATGATTAAGGGTTTAATAATGCACTTAGATGGAGAAATAGAAGAGTTTGATTATGATCAAAATTATAGCAATATTCAAAAGATTGTTGATGGTTATTTTGAAGTAGTTAGATTTGGTGACAAGCCATACTTCTGTTATTGCAATGAAGAAGGCAAAATAGTAAATTTGCCTGAAAACTTAGTTGCAACAGATTTATGGTACAACTCTGGACAAGTGGTAATGATTGGCGATTATATTGCAGGAACAGTTATCTTTTTTGGTAATCCAGATATGGAAGGCGATGATACAGATTATCCGCAACAATTACTTGATGACTTATCAAAATATAGTTTAACAAAATAACAACAGAAAAGGAAAAAACATGCCATTAAATTGGTCAACAGAAAAAGTAGAATACTTTAAACAAAACCCAGACAATCTTTGGGTAAAGTATCGTAAAGGAACTCCGGAAGAATATGAGGATGTAAATGCTGAAACAAAAGCATTGATATTTGGCTCAATGGCTCTTGGACTTGGAAGTATTACAATCAAAAACGCTTCTGAATGGTATGCAAGATGGAAAATGTATGAGAAATATGATGGTTTTTCATTGTATGCTATGTTCAAAGAAGATGGTACATATGAAGATATCTATTTAACCCCAGAAGTTATCCTAAAGCATATCGGATTAGGCATGAATGTTTCTGATGAAACAACAACAAATTGGTGCAAGCGTTTTGCTAAGCCTAGATATAAAGAAGAAACTGACCGACCTACATTTGTTCAGGCAAAGGCAATGGTCATAGTTTTGAAGATGGAATTTGATTCCTTAATCAAAGATCTTAATAAAGAAATGGAGACAGTATAATGGCGGGTAAGAAACCAGCTAAAGTTAATTCAGCTACACAGAAAGAAAAGGTAACAATACAGCCCGGAAAAGCTGTAAAGTATCTTAGTCTAGTAAAGGGTGCAAATCCTTTCGTCTGTCCTACTTGTAATCGTAATCTATTTAAAGGGATTATTTATGAGCACGATAGTAAGACATACTGCAAGCGTACCTGTATCCCAAAGGTGGAGGCATAGTAATGAATTTAGGAAGCCTAAGTATCTTTAGAAATTCTCTTCAAATCAGAGAGTTTGCTAGAGGATATATTGCAGCAATGCCATTGAAAAACAAGTACCAAGATGAATATGATGAATGGCATGCATTTTCTGATGATATCGATATTAACTTCTATGTTATAGATGGATACATTAGAGCAACGGCTTATAAAGTCATTGATTCAATGATAGATACAGATCAAGAAGAATTGATCTATGAAGAAAAACTACTACTCAAACAACTAATCAAGAAAGAAACCTATAAATGAGCAAAACAAAGAATCTAAAGACAACCACAGATTATCCCTGTGGGCAAACCATTACAACAGTCAGAACTATGACTGATTTAGAAATGTTGGAAGAAGGTTGGGAGCGTAGGCATTATGAAAACATTAATCCAACCTGTTTCGTATTATCTGATGGTTCTATTCTTTATCCTTCTTGTGATGAAGAAGGTAACGGACCGGGAATGTTTTTTGGAATAGTTGATGGAAGCCATATTGCTATCTCTTTAACAGAGAAAATTAGCTCATAAAGTTGAGATTAATTGTCCTAATACAATAGGATAATTGTCATAAGGATTATATAAAGAAAGGAGGGGTATGCGTAAATCGTATACCTCTCCTTTTATAATTCGTTACAGAGCCTCTGAGAGGGCTATGAAGTAAAGCTGGAAGGAGCTTTAATGAGGGTATTAACATATTACGGAATCATAGCATTTGCTATGTTTTTAATTTATTCATTTGTCAAAGGAGAATGACATGAAGAAAAATCCAAAGGTGAAGGTGAAACTAAGCCGATTAGATCTCGAAATCTTAGGGGAAGCCCTAGTTGAATCAGAGAGAGTTGTTCACATCCTTGGTGATGATGAATATATCGCTAGGTACAACTATGTAGTGGATCTTTTGGGAGACCAAATGGTAAAACTATATAAAAAACGGGAGAAAGCCAAAAGAGTTAGGTTCCTATGGCTGAAAGTAAGGTTTGGACTATGGGGCTAGTTATGGCTTGGAAGATGACAAAAGATTATAAAATTGATAGGGATATCTCGACCTCAATTGAACAGATTGAGTTTGTTCATAGCCTAATCCAAGAGCTAGAGAATAAAGGGGTTGAATTGCCGATGGGTGATTACAACCTTATTTATGACTATATTGAGGGGGCTAGAGATATCCTTATGGAATATGAAGAAACAATGGATTTCGAGGAGGAATCATGATTCAATATCAATGTGAAGAGTGCAGCAGATGGTTATCTGTGGAAGAAATGAATTACGGACACGATTGTGAGCCAAAAGAAGAAAATGGAGTTATTTATGACCCAAGCAAAAGAAGCTATTAATATGACCCATAGTCATTATTGGAAATGTACGGATATTCCGGGCTATTTCTTATGTGAATGTGGGGCTATGTCCAGACACAATAGAGAAACCGGATCAAAAGAGATTTGGAGCCTTGAATCGGAAGGTGGCGAAATATGATACTAATAGACTTTCTATGCCTTATCCTGCTATATACGATTCACCGTTTGGTAGCCCAAAAGCCAAATGATGCCTTTGGGAATATGATGTTCTTAATCCTTGCGGGGTTTGGGTTCTTATTCTTATTCCTAGACACTATCGAGAAGATAAAGGGGTTGTTCTGATATGAAGCAGCTAAAAGGTAGATTTATTGTATGGAGAGCTAATAGGAGACTACAGAAGATGTTTAATAAGTCTTTTATGGATTTCCTAAGCGAAGGGAAGGATAATGAGTAATCTGGAAGAAAACCGGGTTGGAACTGCACATAGATATATATATGATCTCTTACAATTGAATATAGATATCTCAATGGATAGTTCTCTAGAGATAGTAGATAGAGAAGAAATTATTAAGTTATTATCGGACACTATCTCGATTCTGAATTATTATGAGTAAAGATATACACATTGATATTCACATGGATGGGGATTACTCTGTGGATAAGCTATAAAACTAGTAGCTTATGAGTCTTAAGCGCTCAACATAACGAAAATATATACCAATCATATGGTAGTAACATAGCAATTAAAAGCCTTAGAGGTAAGTTAAATCTTATCTTTAGGGCTTTTTTTTGTGCCTAAAATCAGCATAAAGTAAAGAATAATCGATAAAAAACGATCAAAACATAGCAAAAACATACTATTTTGTATCAAAACATCGAACATTTGTTCGTATGTTGTGGATAACTTCGGATATGTACTAAATTTAAAGGTAAAGTTAAAGAAAAACAGCCTACATTAGAGAGCTGAATGCGTATTCGCCGGCTTTGATCTATCTATAGCTATCTCTATCCCTATATATAAGCTAAGAGGATACCTAACCCGGAACTTTGCGGGAAAAGCTCATATCTTGAGACGAAATAATACCCCCTTACCCTATATATATCCCTAGAAATAAAGTATATGTGTACATTAGAAAGTATTTACCCCGATAGTTAATGTATTAGAGAATGAGGTAGAGAATGTGATAGTAGATATCCCAAATGCCGGCGATAATAATGTGAAAGTTACGGGGTTGTAATTTGAGTTAGATATTCACCTATATAGGGAGAGATATACCTAGGGGAATAGGTAAACCAATAGCCCCGCCTTATTCCTCAGACCCCATAATTTGAAAGGGATACTGATCCCTTACCCTTATCTTAAAAGTAAATTGAAATTTAAAGTTAATATGAAAGAATTTCATCACGATTAGTAAATGCATTAAATTAATATGAAAGATAAAGTTAAATTTAATTGGTGTCCAAAACGCTGAAGCGTTTATGGTACCCCAACCATAATTTGAAAGTTAAAGTAGTCCCTTACCGTATAGGTATCGTTTGGAGAATGTATTAAATTAATAAGAAAGATAAAGGTAAACGAAACTGGTGTTCAAGTGCTTTAGCACGCCGAGAACACCAGCGATTTTGGGTAAAAAAAAACCACGCCTTTCGGCGTGGAAAAAACTTTCGTTTATTTTTTTGGTTTTGCTTTCGCTAAGCGTTCGCCTTGCGAGAGATAACCATTCTGCCATCGTCCAACCAATTGATTTGGATTTCAATTCCCAATTTCTCGGAAACACTTTCGGCACGATTTCGGTATTTCATTTTTTCGGCTTGAACTTTCGTTGAATCTTGATTCAGATTCACCGTAGCCTCAGTCCATACAAATGCATCACCGATTTCGTTCGGGTCAAGTGACAGTATGTCGGTAGCCAATACAGGGTTTTCGTATGGGGGTTTCCCACGCTTCACCAATTTGGCTTGGATTTCGGAAAGGTTAATTTTTACATTCACCTTTTTGGACGGGTCGCCTGCGTTGTCGCTCGGCTTAGTGGTGTTACTCACACCATTAGAATACCATTACCGTAAGAATACGCACTAAAATTGAGAATAAATACGACCCTGAACGGCGGGCGTACGAAGTTAGCTGAAGCTCTCCGCACGCCCGTCATAATTTGAATGGTATTTTGAGAGACTACGGGATCCCTTACCATGATTTGAAAATGTGAATGAAATTTTACTCATAGCTACACCGGTAGAAGCTGGCGTTCAAGTGCTTTAGCACGACCCGAACGCCAGCGATTTTGGGCAAAAAAAAACTCGCCCCGAAGGGCGAGAAAAACTAATGTTTTTTTTATTGGGGGGATATTACTGAGGTGAACCTAGCGAGATAATCATCTTGCCGTCATCTTGCCAGTTGATTGCGATAGTAACGCCTACCTTCTCAGCAACGCTGAGGGCACGATTACGGTACTTCATCTTCTCGGCTTGTACCTTGTCCTGAGGTGCTGTGAGGTTCACAGTAGCCTCTGACCAGTAGAAGGCATCGCCCTCAACTGTGGGGTCAAGTGAGAGGATATCAGTCGCAAGGACTGGGTTCTCGTAGGGTGGCTTACCTCGCTTGACGAGGTTCGCCCTGATATCTGAAAGGTTCACTTTCTGATTAGTAGTTTGCTTAGGGGTCATATGACTTTCCTTGCTCAATGTTGAGACGGGATTGCCTCAACACTTCTACTATACCTAACCTTCATAAATACGCACTAAATTGAGAATAAATAAGACCTAGTTCCGCTGGTGCTTAAAAGAGCTGAAGCTCTTCCGCACACCAGACCATATCCCATGTTTTGTATATAGAGAGAACGCATACTCAATTTACCCGGCTGTCCGCACTGAATGGCTTGGCGTTAGGCACAAAAAAAGAGGGTCTTACGACCCTCTTTCTCCTGTGATTGTGACACTTGGGGTGAGCATATCACCCCTTGTTCTTGCGAACCCTATTTTGACCGTGAACCCAAGCAAGGTAGCGATACGGCGTATTGCCTCATTTGCTTTCTTTTTGTTTTTTGCTCTTTCCTTACCGACACTCTTTCTATCGGGGAATGACATTTCAGGAAAGTATGCCCACTCGCCTACCTTCATACCCGACAGTCTCTGTCGGATAATCTTAGCGTTGGTATTCATAAGGCTTTCACGGTAGGTAGGTTCACCTAGGTCATTATGAGAGACATAATATTGAGCACCCGACCCTGCGAGTCGGTTCGCTTGCTCTTGTTCCCATTTCTCATTCTCGGAAATGAGGAAGTTATATATCTCATTCCATAGGTCTAGTTCATTCTCATCAGTTGCCATTGTTATTCCTTTCTATTGGCTACCTCTTTACTATACGGTATCGTTGAGAATACGCACTAACTATGAGAATAAATGAGACCCTGTTTCGCTGGCGTTAAAGGAGCCTAAAGCCTCCTCGCACACCAGACCAAATTCCTCGTTGTATGATGTTGTATCGAGAGAGTGCATACTCAACTTTATTGACTGTCCGTCTGGGTTGGCTTGGCGTTAGGCACAAAAAAAGCGAGCACCGAAGTGCTCGCTTCCTTTGGGGGGTCTAGTGGTTGATGAGGCGTTGAGGTATCCACTCGGAAAGTTTGATAGCGTCAAACTCATTACCCTTTTTTATAGGAACAACAAGGTCTACGCCCATCTCATCTGCTATCTGCTCTAACTCAATTACCAGTGGCTGTGTCTTGTCTCTCATTATGAACAACATTCTATAAAAGTTAGATACTGATACAGGTCTGTCATCATTGTCAGAGAACAAATTTCCCATTTCATTGACTTGTGAACGAAACCCGTCAGCAAGCATAAATAGTTCGTCTTTTGGGTGTTCCTCTATCATCATAGCGAGAAATTTTGGTAGGACTTTCCAAAATTGCACAATGAGACGGATTATGTCTGCTTGTTGTTCGTTAGTGCTACCGAATGTGTCGTCAGTTTCCATTATTACCTTTCTAGCCCGTCAGTTGTTCAGGGCTTGTGGGGGGTGTAAGGCAAGCGTGTTCAATGAACAAGTCATCACACTCGTTGTCATAGGCTCTCTCTATACTCTAGTCGCTTGCCTTACACTTATATAATACGGTATCGCTATAAATACGCACTAAAAATAAGAATAATGCCATACCCTGTATTGCTGGTGTTTAAGGAAGCTAAAGCCCCTCGTACACCAGCTCGCATGAGATGTTCGTGTGAGATGTTCGTGTGATGAGAGTATGTACTCAAATTATCCGGATAGCCCCTGATGGTCGGGGTGGTGTTAGGCACAAAAAAAGAGGGGGTCTTGCGACCCCCTCTCTCTCTGAGTGTGTGTGCGATTAGTGGCTCTGAATGATGTCTTGTAACATCGAACTGTATGAAGGATAGGGTGAACCTTCTGCCTTGACCTTGACCTTATCGCCAAATACAGTTTCGACATTCTTCATAGCAGGTACTAGCCCTTCCATTACCGAGAACATTACTTCATAGTAGGTGTCTTTCCGTGGGGTCTTACCGTCACGGGCTACCCTAGTAGAGAACTCATCTACCTTGTCTAGATACTCTCTACTTGCTATCTGACATTGCTCAATGGCGTAGAGTGTAGTGTCAGCGTTCGTGTGGTCGCTCTCTATTGCTAGTTCACGAAACGCTATCGCTACCTTGTTCGTGAACTGTGTAAGTAGATTAGCGAGAAAGTTCAGAACCAGTATCTGAACCTTATCGCAAGGTGGTGCTTGTGGTTGTGGGGTCAATGTTGCCTTTCCGTACTTCATTTGTTCAGTACTTCCATACATCTATAATACGGTATCACCTAGAATACGCACTCAATTTGAGAATAATGCCATAGCCATTTTGGTTGGTGCTAAAGGAAGCTTAAGCCTCCTTGCACACCAAACGAACATCGGTACGGGAATATGATCGATGTAGAGAGAACGCATACTCAACTCTATGGACTGTCCGTACCGAATGGATTGGAGTAGGGACAAAAAAAAGAACCGTACTGGCTGTACGGCTCTCTTTCTTGGGGGTCTAATCGGGTCGGTATGTCTCGTACCCATAGGGGTCGTAGATAGTGGTCGTGGTCTCGCAAGGGTAGTGAAACTCTTGGCAGTCGGGGATATCAGCCCCCCCACTCTCACCGATAAGGATAACGGATACCATTATCGCATATGCGAGGCTCGCCCAAAAGACGAACCTTACAAGCGAACGGATACGGTAGTAGGTAGGTGAGTGCCCCATTACTAGCACCTAGGGCACTTGCAAGGGGCAGGCTCACAACACTCAGTATTGTTGGTCAGTATTTCCAACCAGCGCAAGTCTTGTAGGTGAGCAGGATACTTGTAGTAGTCCTTCGCCCAACCTTCATACTGAGCCTCGCACATTGCCTTGCAAGCCTCATAAATAGAGAACTCATTGGGGTGAGTTCGTAGTGTCCAATACATATCCCAGTTCTTGGGGAACTGGGTTGCCTCTGCGATAGCAGTCAGCGGGCTTATTCCCATATCTATATAGTACGGTATCGTTATAAATACGCACTCAATTTGAGAATATATACGCCCCTCACTCGCTGGTGTTTAAGAAGGCTTAAGCCTTCCCGCACTCCAGCGATTCGGACAAACAAAAAGGGCGAGCACCGAAGTGCTCGCCCGATTCGCTGGGGGTCTAGGGGCAACACATCTCGTCAGTGTAGCCGTCATAGACTTCTTTGATAAGTTCTAGTGAACCTTCATCGAAGCGGAATTCTTGAATAATACGAATCATTAGTTCTTCGTAATCTTCCAGAGTGAAACAGTTGGATGTTTCGTGTAGGAGAGTCTCATAGAGACTCATTGTGGATGTTGCAGGGGCTTCCGCATTGCGGTCAGCGGGCTGTATTGCCATACCTTTACTATACGGTATCGCTCAGAATACGCACTAAAGTTGAGAATAATGTCGTACCCTTACTAGCTGGTGTGAAAGGGCTAAAGCTCCCCCTCGCACTCCAGCGATTTCCTATCGCTCTCGTATACGCTACGGTCTCGCGTACAGAGAGAGCGCATACTCAACTAACCAAGACCGTCTGTCTGGTAGGATTGGCGTTAGGCAAAGAAAAAGGGCGAGTGCCGAAGCACTCGCCCGTTCTCTTGGGGGGAATTGGGGGGTTATTGCTTTACCTCGTAGCCCTCGGAGTCCGTTACCTTGTAGCCTGAGCGAACGAGGTGAGCGACAGCCGAAGCCGTAAGAATGTTGTGTGTCTTCTCTACGAAATACTGTCCGTCTTTCATGTGTTGGGTGAAAAGGTACTGCAATGATTCCATAATGTGCTTAGGAAAGCCGTTGCGCTCATATTTCGTGTTCAAGTTGATTAGCGCAATGTGCGCTTTCTCTAAGGCTTCTCGTACTGTCTCAATGTCGTTATCGTAGTAGTTCATGGATTCCTTTCTCGCCCGTCATTGGTTCGGGGCGTTGCTTCCATGTATATATAGTACGGTATAGCCGAGAATACGCACTAAAAGAACGAAATAAATAAGCCCCTACCCTGCGGGCGTAAAGCATAGCTGAACCTATGCACGCCCGCCTATTGACTCCCCAAACAGAGGAAAACGAAAAAGAAAAAAATAACGCAGTAGCATGCTCCGGATATATACTCAAATTTTCTAAAAAACGGGGTCGGCTGCAAGTGCCGGGTTTTGGTTTAGAAAACGGGGGAGATGGGGATTGAATGGGGATTGATCTCAGAGAGAGGGATCTCTACTTATTGTTCATTTGTTTTCGATGAAGATAGAGAGTTACGACAAGGTTGAGTATGCCGATTGACCATCCTATGTAAATTTTCATAAAGTTTCATTTTTGAGAATCGAATTTAGAAAGTTTGGGGGATTGAATTTAGAACTCAATCTTATTCTTATCTGTCTCTAGAGCTTTGCTAGAGAGATGCCAATCCTTTTCGTTATTCGTCATCTCTATTGTACCAATGAGATTCACGATATCTCTTCGTGCCGTTGATATTTGAGATTGTTTGTTCAATCTGTCGATGCCGGCGATTGCGTGACCACAAGCTATTGCGAAACCACGAGGAAACAGCTACATACCCCCCATACCCCATACATAATATTGCAAACCACCTTGCAATCAACACATAGTATCTTTCGGGTGCCACCTTGGTCATGCCGGTCCCTCATCTGGGAGGAAGTTTATGTTTATTGCAAATCTAAAAGGACTCAACACCGGATTACTTCCCGCATGAAGGATCTGTCCATCAAATACAACCGCCGTTCCCTTTTTGGGGTCTACTTCTTTTTCA
>Ga0207942_1000277_pt1 | contig 14090 bp, 10 predicted proteins | sample LakMenEpi12Oct12_FD_150687 | JGI IMG/M metagenome (GOLD analysis project Ga0207942, IMG submission 150687) | Freshwater microbial communities from Lake Mendota, WI - 12OCT2012 deep hole epilimnion (SPAdes) | ecosystem: Environmental > Aquatic > Freshwater > Lake > Epilimnion/Euphotic zone ... | reverse complement strand
AGCGTTTTCGGGCCTCAGTTACAAAGGTTCAATCCGCCGAATCGCCAGACCAGGACAGGGGTCTGGCAGCCAGTTAGCAACACTTCAAAAGCAGCTTCTGTGGAAATTGTTTTATATTATTCGCCTCACTCTCCACTGGGCTCTCTACGGAGCGGGCCAGTGCAGGCTCCGGGCCAGCCAAGCCAGCAGAATGCCGCACACAGGCTGCTGGCGATCAGGTGTGGCGATCAAGTGTGACTGTGTCGCATCCCCGGGATGGACAGGCACGTTATCGGCACCGACATCATGGCCATGATTTGTCTGGCACTGGGTTGCCTGGCACTGGCAGGTACGCCTCTGACTGCCCTGCCAACGAATCGCCTGGCGACCGGAGCGGGATCAGCGGGCTGCTGGCCCTGGCCCTCAGCACCCTGCTCCTGATGATCAGTGGCTGTGACCGCCAGGGCGCTGTGCCGCCCAGCGGTCCCTTGCCGGTGGTGGCTCCGGCGGGCCGGCTGCAGGAGGTGCCTCCCCCCGGAGCTGTGGTGCAGATCAGCGCGGCGCTGGCCAACCGGCGACCCAGGTTGCGGATCACCTCGCCGGCCGAGGGCGCGCTGGTTCCCGCCGGGCCCTGGCAACTGGGCCTGGATCTCGAGCACTGGCCCCTGGCCACGGACCCCGAACTGGGGCTGGGTGCCCATCTGGTGGTGCAGGTGGACGATGGCCCCGGATTGCGGATCGGCGACTGGAGCCAGGGCGATGCCGGCAGCGGCCGGCTGGAGCTGGCCATGGCGCCCCTCTCACCGGGCAGCCACCGCATCACGGCTTATGCATCCCTGCCCTGGGGGGAGGCCGTGAAACTGCCGGGCGCCTCAGCCCAGCGGCTGGTGCAGCGGGTGGCCGCCAACCCCCTCAGCCAACCCGCTGCCGGCTCCCCCCAGCTGCTGGCCGTGAGCCCCGATGGCCTCAGCAGCAGCGAGCCGGTGCTGATCGACTGGCTGCTGCGGGATGCGCCCCTGCAGGGCCTGCGCGAGGGCGATGCCCGCTGGCGGCTGCGGATCAGCGTGAATGGGGACAGCTTTCTGGTGGACCAGAACACGCCCCTCTGGCTGCGGGGCCTCAGGCCCGGCAGCAATGCCCTGCTGCTGGAACTGCTGGATGGCCTGGGTGAACCGCTCAATCCGCCCTTCAACAGCCTGGTGCGGGAGGCGGTGATCCAGCCGGGCGGACGCCGGCCTGTGTGGCTCAACGAGCGGATCAGCCCCGCAGACCTTGCCCGTCTGCTCGGAGAGTCAACACCCCAGGCAAGCGCTGCGGCACCCGAGCCCGAACCAGCACCCAGCCCAGCCCCCCAGCCACCCCTCGCAGACCCTCCGCCCACCGAGACTCCTCCTCTCACCGATCCGCCCCTCAGCGGCGATCCGTCCAGCAGCGATCCGCCCCTCAGCGAGCCTGAGCTGCCCCCGCCGGCGCAGCCCAGCCCGGCAGGGGAGCCAGAGGCTGCCGCACGAACGCCAGCGACCGAGGCTCCCCAGCCCGAGGAGGCCCCCCAGCCAGAGCAGGCGGAACGCGCCGAGGTGGAGCCTGCTGAGGAACGCGTTCAGCCCACGACCAGCTTGGGCAGCTCCGCCAGGGAGCAGGTGCGCGAGGACGGCTCCCTGATCCAGCCGCGGAAGGAGGGCCCCTTCAGCGGCCTGGCCGCCCGGCTGCGGCCATGAGCAGCAGCCAGCAGCCGCAGCGCCAGGGAGTGTGGGCCCTGGGATTCAGCGACGCCGCCGAACCGCTGTTGGCCCAGCTCCAGGCCGCCGGACTGGTGGATGGCTGCCTGCAGGCCGAGCAGCTCGAGGAGCACTGGCCCCGGGCCGAGGCTTTCGTGCTGGTGGCGGCCTGCGGGCTGGTGGTGCGCCGGATCGCCCCCCTGCTGCAGGGCAAAACCCTCGATCCGGCGGTGGTGGTGCTCGATCCGGAGGGCCGCTTCGCCATCCCCCTGCTCGGTGCCCACCGGGCCGGTGGCGAGGCCCTCTGCCAGCGGTTGGCGGCGCTGCTGGGCGGTGCCGTGGTGGCCACCGGCAGCAGCAGCGGCCGAGGCCAGCTCGCCCTCGACACCTTCGGCCTGCGCTGGGGCTGGCGGCCGGGCCCCGGCGGCGACTGGAACACGCTGATGCAGCGGGCCGCCCGCAGCCGGGATCCCCTGCCGGTGCTACAGGAGGCGGGCAACCGCAGCTGGCGCCAGCTGGGGGCGGCCACCGGGCTGGAGGACTGGCAACGGCAAGCTGGCAGTCCTGCCGCGATGCTGGTCACGGCGCGCCGGGGAGAGGGCTGCCGCTGGCATCCCCCCTGCCTGTGGCTGGGACTTGGCTGTGAACGCCACACCAGCCTGGCCCTGCTGGAGCGGCTGGTGGAGGAGCAGCTGCAGGCCGCCGGCCTGGCCAGTGAGGCGGTGGCCGGACTGGCCAGCATCGACCGCAAGGCCGATGAACCGGCCCTGCTGGAGCTGGCCCGCCGGCGGCAGTGGCCCCTGCGCTGGTTCACCGCTCACGAGCTGAACGGCGTGGCGGTGCCCACCCCCTCGGCAGCGGTGGCGGCGGAGATGGGCACCGCCAGCGTGGCGGAGGCGGCGGCCCTGCTGGCCGCTGGACCCGATGCCCGGCTGCTGCGGCCCAAGCAGGTGGAGCACCACCGCGGTGAGGAGCGGGGGGCGGCCACCCTGGCCATCGCCCAGGCGAGGGAGCAATGGGCCCCCAGCCAGGGGCAGTTGCATCTGGTGGGCAGTGGCCCGGGCCGGCTGGATCTGCTCACCCCCGATGCCCGGCGGGCCCTGGCCGAGGCCAGCGTGTGGGTTGGCTACGGGCTCTATCTGGATCTGCTGGAGCCCCTGCGGCGGCCTGATCAACTGCGCTGCGACGGCCAGCTCACCCAGGAGCGGGCCCGCTGCCAGCAGGCCCTCGACCTGGCCAACCAGGGGCTGAACGTGGCCCTGGTGTCGTCGGGCGACAGCGGCATCTACGCCATGGCGGGCCTGGCCCTGGAGCTGTGGCTGGCCCAACCGCGCGATGGCCGCCCGGGCTTCACGGTGCACCCGGGTCTCTCGGCGCTGCAGCTGGCGGCGGCCCGGGCCGGCGCCCCCTTGATGCACGACTTCTGCACGATCAGCCTGAGCGATCGGCTCACCCCATGGGCAGTGATCGAACAACGGCTGCGGGCCGCCACCAGCGGCGACTTCGTGGTGGCGCTCTACAACCCGCGATCCCTGGGCCGCGACTGGCAACTCGGCCGGGCCCGGGAGTTGCTGCTGCAGGGCAGGCCCCCGTCCACTCCAGTGGTGCTGGCTCGCCAGCTGGGCCGGGCGGAGGAACAGGTGAGCATCCACACCCTGGGGGATCTGCCGATTGCCCGGGTGGACATGCTCACCCTGGTGCTGGTGGGCAACAGCACCAGCACCAGCGCCGATGGCTGGGTGGTGACCCCGCGGGGCTACCCGGGGGCGGAACTCACCTGAGAAATCGGGATGACAGGATTCGAACCTGCGGCCCCTTCGTCCCGAACGAAGTGCGCTACCAAGCTGCGCTACATCCCGATGGGGCGACTTTACGGGATCGCCCTGCGGGCCTGCCCGGGGAGTGAAAGCGGGCCCTGAGGCCACCGGTGCCAACGGATTTCTAGAGTTGGACCCTGTGTGCGGCCGGGTGATCGGCTCCCCGATTCGTTTTGCTCAAACCCGACTGGCTGCGCGTGAAGGCGCCACAGCGCGAGCGGATCGGCGCCGTGGCCGACCTGCTGGTGGACCTGAAGCTCAACACGGTGTGCCAGGAGGCCAGCTGCCCGAACATCGGCGAGTGCTTCGCCGGCGGCACCGCCACCTTCCTGATCATGGGGCCGGGCTGCACCCGGGCCTGCCCCTACTGCGACATCGACTTCGACAAGAGCGTGCGGCCGCTCGACCCAACAGAACCTGAACGGCTGGGGGAGGCGGTGCAGCGCCTGGGTCTCAGCCACGTGGTGATTACGGCTGTGAATCGCGACGATCTGGCCGATGGCGGCGCCAGCCAGTTCGTGGCCTGCGTGGAGGCGGTGCGTCAACGCTCGCCCCTCACCACGATCGAGTTGCTGATCCCGGACTTCTGCGGCGACTGGCAGGCGCTGGCCGCCGTGATGGCCTCCGGGCCGGACGTGCTCAACCACAACATCGAAACCGTACCGCGCCTGTACCGCCGGGCCCGGCCGCAGGCAATCTATGAACGATCGCTGGAGCTGCTGCGACGGGTGCAGGAGGGCTGGCCCCGCACATACACCAAATCAGGGCTGATGGTGGGGCTGGGGGAGACGGACACAGAAGTGCTCGCGGTTCTGGCCGACCTCCGCCGCCACGCCGTGGACATCGTGACCATCGGCCAGTACCTCTCCCCAGGCCCGAAGCATCTGCCGGTGGATCGCTTCGTGACGCCTGAGCAGTTCGAGTCGTACCGGGAGTACGGGGAGTCACAGCTGGGCTTCCTGCAGGTGGTGAGCAGCCCGCTCACGCGAAGCAGTTACCACGCCGGAGAGGTGCAGCGGCTGATGCGGGAGCATCCGCGGAAAACGACCTAGGGGCCGACCAGAGCTGAGCAATGGAAGCATTCATTCAAGGAGTGGGATCATTTTGCAGGCGTTGGACATAATTTTCGGAAATGCTCAGCGAGCACCTCGCACCGCCGAGCATAGCCGAACATTGCGATACTAACGATCATCGATTACACCTGGGAGCCTGATTTTGCCCCTGCAAGCAGAGCAGAAGCAAGCACACAGCCAATATGAAAATGGCAAAAGATGCTGGAGAGCGACAGCGGCCACTGCCAAGAGAAAATAACTCTATGCATGCCGTAGAAACGGCTTCAGCATTATCGCTCCAAATCTACAGACCTGAAAGCCCACTCACGCAACAGGAGCTGCGCATCAGGTCTCAGCAACTCACAAACTCAACAACAAACAGCACTGAGCCATCAGAAGAATGCTTCCCGAGACAGTGAACGCAAGCCGCCCAGCGGCAATCCGCTGGCAGGCAAGGGGCCACCGACGCCCCCCTCAGCCCCCAGGACCATGCTCAGCGATGCATGGGCAATTGCCCCCGTAGCTGCCCGGCAGAGCGAACGTTGAGGAGGCGATTTCCAAAGGCCAGGCTTCAAAGACCGACCCCAACCGCGGGCACGGCGAGACACAGGCCTTTATGATTCAAAGCCTGCAAGATGCTTCCGTCCCAAAGAAAAGAATCAAAAATTCTTCCCACAAGAGCACAGACCTGGCATTTACATCACACAAGCTAATCGCCGCGAAATAAAAGCCCGTAGCAATCCCCAGCAGGAAGCAACGCCAGCCACGGAGGCACGGAAACCAAGCGAGTCCACCTACACGCACAAAATATCATTAGTTGTCAACACACCTAAAGCAGCGCCTATACACGCAGCGACCAAGTCATGCTAGGGACTGGAGGACTCTTCAATGGCCACCCGCCTTCAGAGTTACAGTCAACTACTTGAAGATTGCTACGTCCACCAAAACCTAATAAACCGCAACCAGGCTGACATCTCCCTGGTTGAAATAGGCGCTTTTGATGGGATTAGATACTCCAATACACTCATGCTAGAAAAGGCTCTGGGCACCCCTCCAGCGTTCCTGGTTGAGCCTGCGCCAAAATCGGCAATGTCCGCTCGCAAGAATAGACCAGCGAGTAGAGTCTTGGAAATTGCTATTAGTTCCGAATTTGGGATTGCAGAGTTTGCCGGCGACACTGCCGTTTCCGGGCTGACCGAATATTTCACTTCTAGCTACAGACGGCGCTGGGGCATTGATGATTTTCAACGCCATAAGACTTTGACTGCGCCCATGCATGCAGTCCAGGAAGTCATCAATAGACCATATATTGACTTTCTCTCAATTGACGTTCAAGGCGCCGAGCGATACGTGCTGGAGACGACGAATTGGCGAATCCCCATCGGCACTATCTGCATTGAGCTCGAAGGGCATCGCCCAAGCGACGACGAAGCATGTCGACTGATTCTTGCCGATAATGGCTTTGTTTTGGTAGAGCGACTAATGATTAGCGAGATATGGACCAATCCCTCATACAAGCGAGCCAAGGGCTTGTTTGAACCATCTCTTCAAATGCCCCTTTCTCAATACGATCTCAGTCCATACGCCGAAAAGCATCTTCCAAGTCTTATGCGGCACTTTAAGTAGCATGCTAAGCCATCTTTTTCAAAAAACCGAATCACTTGCTTCTTGCCCGCAAGCATTGCTGCGATACCAATAGCCAACATCCTGCGAGTTAATCTTCCATATTAATGGCTTCTTTTGCAAGGTTGCATACCATTCAACAGAACGTTCCGGCGGGTGATGTCCCGATGAGCTGCCTTGGCAGGGGTGGTCAGCTGGTAAGAGCGTGCACTCACTCGGGGTAGGTGCATGCCCCCAACCCAGACCTCACGCCCAATGGACAACCAACCCAAGGCCCACCAGAAGGAAAAGATCTGGCAGCGGCTTACTATCAACACCTTATCCAACACAGCGCTTGGGCCGAGCTTGCAGCAGAAGCCTTGATCATTCTGTGCCGCGCCTACAAGTGGTTAGGCTGCACTCCCCTCTACCAGAAAAGTCAACACCTCTCCATTCCAACCAATTCAGACATCAAGGGACTAGATGGAGCAGACCGATATGTCGTTCTATCAATACTGCCAAAGCTGATGTGAAGAGGCGAATGGCTCGGACGTTTCCAAAAACCATTTCCCAGATCCCATCCAGGTTTTAGATCTATATGATCACCCATACAAATGGCGAAAGATCTTCAGGCTGAAGGGTCAAGTGCTTCCAGCGCGCCAGAAGGGCCTGGCGAGATGGGAAGCGGTCGACAAGTTGACCGTGGCACTGGAGACCGTGGTACTGGAGACCGTCGGCCTGAATAGGACTGAACGCTGCAGGTGATCGCCACAAGACATTGGAAATCCTTGATGCCACCGCAGCGGCCGAGACAAGATACCATGCAGTTATTAATCCTTATGATAGGGTAGATTATGAACCCAATCTACACGACAAAGGCCGAGAGATGGCGAAGCAAGGCTATTGCGATGAGCACCACGGCCAATTAATTTTTGCTATTTGAGCCATAACCATGCCCCCTTCCGCCATAAGGATTAACAATAAAGAGTATGATCTATCTCCACAGCTAGACTTTTTGGATATTGGAGGCGGCACCGGTGGAAGCTTTGCACTTGTCATGAAGAGATTCAAATGCGAACGAGGCCTGGCAGTTGACATTGAGAAAAAAAGATTGATCAGGCAATCGCGAACGGGATCCCAGCCATTCAGCTAGATGCGACAAATCTGAGCATTTTTCGAGATAACGCATGCAGGCTGGTTTCGATGGTTCACATGCTTGAACATCTGCCAAGCAAAAGCCTAGCGTCATCAACACTACAAGAATCCGCTCGCGTCGCCTCAGACTTCTTATTCATTAGAGGACCAATGTTTTACGAAGATTATTTAGCTAGTTACGGGTTTAAGTTTTATTGGAGTGACTGGAAAGGGCATACCCTAATGATAGAGCCAGAAGACATCTTAGCGCTTATCGACCAGCACTTGGTCGACTCGCATGAGGTTCGGTATATTAAGCGAGTCGAAAGCTCAAGTGACAGCTGTATCCATTCTCTGGAGAGCCAAACGGATAGACATGAATACGACGTCTCAATCGACCCACCAAAAAGGATGAACATTATCTTCGACAGGCCGATCTACAAAGAGTTTGAGCTTACTATCAAGCTAAATAAAATCAGCCGGCATTAGACTATATCCAGAATTTCTTCAAAGTCGACAATGCATTTTGATTGGTGATACGAAGGAGTTTCACCCTGGGAGGAAGCCATATTATTGAATCCTGCGCAGACTAAATGCCTGTATTGTCCTGTAGAGCACTCCATAGCCTCCCAAAGGCGAGAAAAACAAGTATTGACATAGTCTTCGTTGTTAATCTCAAGAATATTGCAGCCAGGCTTTGTTAATATTATGTTGGCTAGGCCCGCCCCGTGTGGCGCAATGATTGTGTCCGCCGAAGAAATCATGCTTATCTGTTGCGAGATCGTATAATCAGCCATTTTAACAATGGCATATCCATGACTTTTCAGGAAGTCTTCAAGCACATCTTCAAGATGAACACCACGCGGCTTTCTTGAATCTGACCTAGAGATGTAGAGCTTAGAGGTGTCTTGTCGATCTTCTTTGTCAAGATTTTCATTGGCGCAAACCAGATCACGTACTACATTGATCAGATGCGTGCAGGGATGGAAGTCATATGGCTTATAAAGAGTTGGAAGAACGAAAAGACTCCTAACCTCAAGCGTGGTAGCACCAGGAAACGAGTGAAGCCGTCTTTTATTCACTCCAATTATATCCAGCCACTCGAGTTGATAGCGAGATAATTCTCTACTAACAAGAATTGGAACTGATACATCTATATGCGTTTGATAGCCAGCCAAAGACAGAATGGTTTGAATAAGCCAATGATAGTAGTTATTAGAAGATCCAGCATTCATGCAGAGAATTCCTGTCTCAATAGAGACTGAAGCAGAATTGCTCGCAATCCTATCGCGAAAGAATCTATCCTGCTTTCCACCAAGGAGATACTTAGTAGAGGGAATGAGACCAGATTCAACAAATGCAAACCAGTTTGTGGTATCAACAAAAGCGTTTGAAATGTTACCTGGATGGGGAATGCTAGGCGAAAAAGATTTGGAGCTAAACGAAGAGACATTGAGAGCCGAAAGAACAGTCTCAACGTGGCTGGACAAAAATAGTGATACTTGGCTTGAAAGCTGCTTGGATTGCATTTCTCTATTGATTCGCGAAAAGAATACGGACAGAGAGAATGTATAAAGCAATGTACACATCGACGAACTCATTAGCAATAGCCTTTGCCAATCGGGCCTTCAAGTGCATCAAGCAAGAGCATTGCGAAACAAGATTCTTAGAAATATAGATATAAAGCCAATATTGAGACTTGAGCCATGAATCAAGAAGCAGCGATCGCGCAATCCTAGGCCGATTCTTTGATGCCACTACAGTCAGCGTGGACTAGAGTTTAATAGCCTAGACATCACAATTAAAAGCCTTTGGCTAATTGCTACATACTCAGAACAGAGCCTGACGGCAGAGGGAAAGGCATCACGATACCAGAATAATCGGTCGCGATTCCAAGCCAAGTCTTCTCTGGCGCTCATGAACTTAAGATTGAGTTTATCAAACTTAGTCTTACAATTTTTAGATGCTTCATGATACTCTTCCATCTTTTCAAGCGCGGCCATTAAAAGTTCTAAATTGGACTGGGTCGCCAACCGCTGTTTAACTAGAGCAGACGAGAGATCTTGCGTTTCTTGATCCAAGACAACCATACTTGCCTTCAGTTTATCACTTTCCTTGGCAGCTGCTCCATAGTCTTCTATCAAACGAAGATTCGCTTCTTTAATTCGTGCATTCTCATTAGTAGTCTCGATGTACTCATTTTGCAATTGTACACGTGCCGTCTCAACTTCATGGAGCTTAGTCTCCAGCTCTAACAGGCGGGCTTTCAGCTCATCGCAGTCATTGACAACAGCCCCGCAGTCCTCAACCAGGAGGAGATTCACTTCTTTAATACGTGCATTTTCAGTGCTAGCATTGCCAAACTGAGACTCTAGATCTCCTAATCTTGCCACCGCCTGATCATACTCGGCGCACTTGAGTTCATACTTTTCGGCCAATGCTGATAATCCATCCCCCGACTGATGGGCAATATCACTATTTTGATTTTTTAATTGTGCCCTAAGTATAGCCAGCTTTTCGGTTAGGGCACATATGCAATCAGCACTTGCAATGGCTTGCTCCACTCCATGTGAGACGGAGCTTGGTTCCTGAGCGTTCGTAGAGCCCATCAAAACAGTATTACGCCTTGCAGCATCACCAGGGTGCAAAGCAATCGGGTATGAAAACTCGCTAAAGTCCTTACTATAAAAGTCATTAACATAATCAAGGGTTTCCTGGGGCAACGAAGAGATAGAAACTTCTAGCCCCGGTAAAATGTCAGCTGATCGATTTAAATTACCCAGCGGCGGCGGCTCGTATAGCATTTCCGGCATGAAATATTCGAGCACTGCGCTCAAACCAGCTTCATAGCGGAAGACTCGGATTTGATGAAAGTCTGATACAAAATCAATCATAGGCCTAATGTGGTTATCAGCATAAGATTGATCAGTTCTTGCGCTATCGAGCTGCTTGATCACCCAGCTATTAAAACTGGGCAATTCATCCATATTCCCGTGGTATCTCATTTGCCATCTATACTCCGACATGAGTCGCTCGTAAGGATTGCGAACAATCGTGAAGGTGTCTTCAAAAGCTTCAAAGTTTACAAATGGCTTGATAGCACTTGCGGTTAGATGCTGAGGAGACGCTTTAAGGCATGCCTGTGGAGGCAAGCCAGACATCTGCATAGTAATAGCATACTGAGCGGCTCGAAAAGCTTCGACAATTGAGCTACCGCCACACTTGGGTATATGTATAAACAAGATACTCTTGCTACCTTTGATGAGGATTGGCATTAGCCTAGATTAGTATCTATTCAAAATCTTAGCAGAAGACCCTTGTGAAACGAACCGGCTGTGTATTGAAGCACGTAGCCAATAAAAATGATATCGAGTGATGATTGCACTCCAACTCAAGATCCCAAGAGTTACACGGGATAAGATTTCAGATGGCCCTAAAACCAGTTGCAAACAGTGGCTTAAAAAACACGATGGCGTCGAATCTCAGAGCACAACAACGACAAAATGGAGACAGATGATTTAAATATCGTATATTCGAAAGATGTTGAAATGGCATTAATGCTCATTCTGGACAGCTCAACGTCGTTTTCAAGATGATCGGCAACCAGATGGAGAGAATTTTGCCATGCATTAGTGTCAATAATAAAGGAGTTAAACTGATGAACCGCATATTCATGCACACCACCTCGACTAGGAAGAACAGGAACGCACCCACATGCCATGGCTTCCAGTCCTGTCCGGCCGAAAGCTTGATAGTCTGACAGGTCTAAGAATACAGAGGAGCGAGAGAGTACTTGCGCCACTTCTCTCCTGGAAATGACACCGTGATTAACGCAATCAAACTGGCTTGAATATTGGCGAAATAGCTCATGGTCTTGATCGCCTCCAAATATTTCAATTGACAGTTTTGTCCCAAATATTTCACTCAAAGCATGTAGAAAATCCAAGGTTCGCTGAGGCCCTCTTCGGGGCGTTTCGGGACGAACCATTGCCGAAATCGTCTTGATGGTTGAGCTAGGCTCAGTCTTGTGATTAGGCGCATAGACTTCGTGATCAATGCTGGGCAGCACCTTATGCACTTTAATGGGATGATATCTCATCACTTCTTCGATTAGCCATTTTGTCTTGGCAAAGGCGATCACATTGGGTATCAAAGTATAAGAAGCCAAGGATTCCGCCAAATATGGATCTCCATCAGAATAGAAATATGGCTCATAGTCTTGAATATAGTAAGCTGGCGCAACTCCCGGATGGATGGCAATGATTTGCTGCAAAATCTTTACCGATGTAAAGATGGTCGCTATGGCAACATCAAAGAATGTAGAGCTGGCTACCAGATCTTGATCTGAGCTGTAGGGAAGCAAAATTTGCTTCATCTCAGGGATATCGGAATAGAGCTGTAAATAGAACTCATAATCTCTGCGCCTGACAGCCACATTTACTAACACTCCTATCTTATGAATTCCCAAAGCTTCCTGAAACACGGAATGGATGCCGCCTCCGGATCCTCTGCATGGCAGCAAATAAAGAATTCCACACGGAAAGACTTGCGAATAATCATAGGGGAGTGAGCTGTCGGCTTCTGGCTGAGAAGATACTCGAATAGCGTCAACAACCCTTTCTCTAATACTAGCCAATACTTTATGATGCTTCAAAGTTGACACAGCCTGATCAACTTTATCCTTGCCATGAAGCTTATAAAGCTCATGACGGCCATCCCTTGACAGTGCTTTTTTCCTATCCTTGCCGAAGCTCTTAGACTTGTAATGCCATACATACGCATCATCTGCAACGACCACAGAAAAGCCTGCATTCACTGCCCGCATGCAGTAGTCGTTCTCTTCACCATAACCCGTTGGGAACGATTTTACATTAAGGATGCCAATTTTGTCAATTACTTCTCTCTTGATTAAGTAGCAGAATCCGTTCACAATGGGAACACATGGATATTCTTTGCGAGACACTAATGCGATAAGCCCTGCCATATCTTCAATCCCAATATTGCCTGGAAGTTGATTGACAGCGAATTCTCCATTATGATCATACAGATGAGGGACATTTTGCCATGATGCCGCATTTGAAAGAGGCCCTACAATGCCAATATCCACAGACGAATCAGCACAACTGACAAGCTTATCCAGCCAAGAGCTGGTGACCTGAGTATCGCTATTCAAAATAACAACAAACGGGGCAAGGCTATTGGCAATGCCAGAGTTTACAGATGATGTATAGCCTCTGTTTTGAGAATTTACTATGAGGGTGTATCCATACTTGGCTGAATAGTCCCTGAGCATCTCAGCGGTATCCACGTCCGAACCATCGTCTACGATAATCACTCGGAAGGAAGCTATAACATGAGACCTAATAATGCTATCAAGGCAAGCTTGAATATAGCTTTTTGCGTTGTATACGGGTATAATTATATCAACAAGTGGGGAGCATTCGCCAATCTCATGCTGTGCAATAATAGCATCGATGGCTTCATAAAGGAGCTTGGATGCTCCTGGCATTCGCGAGGCAGCTAATCGATAGAGCTCAATGGCTGAACGATAATTTTCTATTCTGTAGGCCTTGTTGCCCTCGCGGACCGACATCTTATCGCCCTAAGATTGAATGCCAGCGCTAATCAAAAACAAACGTTGACCGTTAAGAGGGTAACAAGCGAATGGCGAGGCATGAACCGCTGATAAATTTCTTAAATCGCGCTTCGATGGACTATGCATTGGATGATGCCATGATCCGTTGAGGCAGCATCGCCTCCTGTTCGCTGGGAGGCACCAACAGCTTGAAGCGCCCCTTCCACGCACTCCAGTCTGCCAAGATCACCGATGCCTTGGCACTGCCGGTGTGCTCCAAATGGGCCTCGAGCAGGGGCTTGAGCACGGCCTCCTGCTCTGGAGTGGTGAGATCGCAGATGTCCACGATCTCAGGGTTCACCCTCTCACGAAGTGCGCCGTTCTCATCAAGGATGAAAGCCACGCCACCGGTCATGCCAGCAGCCACGTTGCGGCCGGTAGTCCCCAGCACAACCACCACGCCGCCGGTCATGTACTCGCAGCAGTGGTCACCTGCGCCTTCTACCACAGTCTTGGCACCGCTATTGCGCACCGCGAAGCGCTCGCCAGCCCGGCCAAGGGCAAATAGCTCGCCGCCGGTGGCGCCGTAGAGGCAGGTGTTGCCCAGGATCACCTGGCTGCCGGGATCGCGACCACCATCCGGAGGCACCACCGCAATGCAGCCCCCGTTGAGGCCCTTGCCCACGTAGTCGTTGGCTTCGCCAACGAGACGCACGTTCATACCCTGCACGGTGAAGGCCCCGAAGCTCTGGCCCGCGGCGCCTTCGTAGGTGAGATCCAGCTGGCCCTGGAAGCCGGTGTTGCCATAGCGAGCGGCAATCTCACCACCAAGGCGAGCACAGACGCTGCGATCGGTGTTGATGATCGGCAGGGTGCGGGCCAAGCGACCGTGACCCTCGATGGCAGCCAACAGCTCGGCATCCGCCAGCAACTGGTCTTCAAGGATCGGGCCGTTGCTGTGGGCGTCGGCGTCGTGCTGAAGCCAGCTGCGATCTGCAGCCTGAGGGATGGGATCGAGCAGACAGGAGAGGTCGATCGCTTTGGTTTTAGCCAGCTGCACACCGCGCGGCTGCAGCAGCTCAGTGCGGCCGATCAAATCCTCAAGGCGGGCCACCCCAAGCACGCTCAGCAGCTGACGCACCTCTTCGGCCACGAACAGGAAGAAGTTCACCACGTGCTCGGGGATGCCGGTGAAGCGCTTGCGCAAGGCCTC
>Ga0207942_1000276_pt1 | contig 14159 bp, 15 predicted proteins | sample LakMenEpi12Oct12_FD_150687 | JGI IMG/M metagenome (GOLD analysis project Ga0207942, IMG submission 150687) | Freshwater microbial communities from Lake Mendota, WI - 12OCT2012 deep hole epilimnion (SPAdes) | ecosystem: Environmental > Aquatic > Freshwater > Lake > Epilimnion/Euphotic zone ... | reverse complement strand
TTGCACGTTGGTTACAATGGCATCAATGTCGCAGCCGATTTCTTCGGCATAAGCAAAGTCATCTTTTTTGCTGCCGTCAAAACATACGTTGCTGCCTTCAATTGAAATGCCAGCGGCTATGTCGGTGTTCCAGTTGCCGACCTCGCCTATTTCTTGGTAAACTGCGCATTCGTAATTGTCCGATAAACAAACCGTATTATCGCAGCCGACGGGCAAATCAATGCACTTTTCAATGATGCCCCTGTTTCGTGCTGCGCCTGTATAGGTGAATTCAGTCCATGCCCCGCCATTAATGCTGTACCCGTAACTATCTCTCATCAAATAAGCCTCGCTATCGCATAAACAAATGCAACCCGTGAACGGCCTTGTGGTTACAAATTCAATACGCTGAATATTTAAGGGCTCACCAAACCACCAATCGAATGTACCGGGCGATTCAATCGGCAAGGTGTAATTGGTTGCCCCTTGCGATGCTTGAAAAAAGGCTGCACCTTGCGAATAACTGCAAATGCTAAATGTGGCCCTATACCAATTTGTAATTGTCCCTACGGGGAAATCGAATTGAATGCTGCCATCAAATTCATTAAAACAAATACTATGGTCATCATTAATAGACACGCTATCAATCTCAGTAATTGAAACGGCAGTAAGCCAAATGTTGTAAATAGCGTAGCCTTGGCCAGCAGTAAACGCACTTGGCACAGTTGGTGTGCCAACTAAGGTCAAGGTAGTAGCTGCAACACCGCCAGTATTTACCGCAAAGGTATCGCCCGTTGTGGTGTTTCGCACTAATTGATATTGGGTTACACCGCCCGAAACGAAACTTGCACCTGAATCAACCAAGGTACTTGCACTACCGCCCGTTGCCGTGCCCGTATCAAACGGCTGACAAACAATCAGGTTGCTGCCTATTTCGCCAGCCTGAAACTGAAAACAAAACGGCTCTCCTTCTTCCCAAGGCAAACACATTGGCGAACCGAAGAAATCGCATAGCTGGTCTATTTGTTCGTTGTATGACAGCTCGCCATCTCCGTAGAAGATTGGGCTGCTATATGGTATTGGTTGGGGTGTACGTATCGGCATAACACAAAGGTATTAAATTAACCGCCATCACCTTCTTCAGGTTCGGGTGTAATTGGGTTGCCGGGGTCAACATCAGGCTGCTCAGGTGCGGCCAATCTGCCCCTTGTTTCGCCCTCAGTAACCCCCGAAATGATGTTGCGGTTAAAATCGTAAAGGTTCATTGACCTACTTTCCCCGTCATCAGTAACTTGGTAAAGTAGTTTTTGGTAGGGGTTAGCCTTGATTGTCTTCCACAAGTCGGCATCGATATTCGCTTTCAATTGGTTGGTAAGCATAAATGAACCGCCCTTTTCGGCAGTCAAGATTGTGCCACCTTCACCCTCTAATGAATTACCAGCAATTGACCAAAATGTGTCATCACTTAGGTAAACTTGAAAATATTGGTTTGCAGTTGGTTCGGTTGCAATCAATTGAATTTGAAATACATCCCCAGAATCTGCATTAAACATGCCAAAAAACAAATCGAAATCCCTATATCTTTCATCAGATGTTTGGCTAAATCGAAAGAACGGGCTTGTTTTCTTTATCGTTTTCACCCCTATTAAAGATGAATCCCATTGCGCAATAATAAATTCAAAAGTGGTGTATGAACTAAATCCAAGATTTGAAAGCCAGTTGATGAAAATAGACCCCTTAATTCTAAAAGAATACAATGCTGGCACTTGACAAACCCATGTTGAATTGCTTATGTTGTACCCTGTGCTGGGGTCGCTACCCTTAACAGTTATATCGGTAAACTCCCCAGTAATTGCCAAGTAGTTTAGATTGTTTGGTGCTACCAAGTCATCAAATACAGGGCCCGCAAGCGTTAAATTTGAAGCCCAATCACCAATAGGCGAACCGCTAAAATAATTGTATATAAGATACATCCTTTTAGGTGGCCCCGGCGATTGATTTATTTCATCCCTTGCTAATAATTTTGAGTATGGGATGTTTATAAATTCAGGCACATAGTACGCATCGAAATACTGCTGGCCAAAACTTGCATATTGGCTGGCGGCATTACCCGGCACTCCATCCGCATTCCTAATCATTACATTGTAGTTGCTGATGCTGTTGTTGAATACATTGAATATCGGCGGTGTGCCGACAGAACTAAGTACGGGGGTGCTTATGTTGCCCGGTGCATTCTTGTAAAAGCACGAAATCAAAAAAGCATCTTCATCGTAGCTGTCATCAAAATCGGGATTGCCGGGGGTGTTTAAAAACCGCATGCACATCACGTAATAGATAAGGTTGGTATGCGTAATCAAAACAGAACACCGCAAATCCCATTCGCTATCTACGTTTGAATTGTACTGAAAATAATAGTCCTCTTGCCATTGAAATACAAACGGGGTTTTGGGAATCCAATTCCAGTTGGTCATTACCAATGCCGCCGCTTGAACAGAACTCGGGGTATCAAAATCCTCCCTCGTTTCCGAACTGCCAACAATAGCAGAAGCATACAGCATCGAAGTATCTATACTCTCGGTAACCCCAGCATCAACATCGAATAGGTTAATGCTTTGCGACTGCCGAAAGTAATCAATAGGCTCAACACGAATTCTCCATTGGCCTACGTTGTATTCTTCGACGGCAAAGGCCAAGTTGTATAGTTTCGACAAGTCCCCAAATAACTCACTCCACGAAACCACAGGGCCGATGTCAATGGCATCACCCCTCAACTGCCTACCGCTTAAAATATGGGCCGTTTCTTGGCCAACAACAGGGGTTAAATAATTAGATACAAAGCCAATCTGCCCGTCACTCATGGCAGCAACAAGGTACTTTAAAGCATCGTATGCCGTCATTGACTTGCGGCCAAACCCGGGTATCGTTATTGGCACAGGCAGATTCATGAATCTTATTTCTTGAACATCGGTAATGGCAACCGCAGAACTAATGTCTTCGCCCAACTTGCTATCAGGTGCGCCAAGGCTGAATCCAATGTTTACGTTATTGCGGATCTTGGCAAAGAATCCCCTATCAACGATTTGGCACGATACGGTCTTTTCGTATAGGTTAAACTCGCAATCGCTGGTAAATATTAACCCATTAACAACCGCTTCAAATGCGCCTGAATGTGGGTTATAGGCCACGATGTTCAACGGCACAGGGGTATCGTAGTCATCACGAAACCGCTGCTGCAAAAATCGGTAGGTGTCCCCAGTAAAGGTTATTTCACCTTCAAAGTCGAACAGCAAACCACGGGCCTCTTCGTCCCAGTAGATGCGTTCTTTGATGTCTTCAACACCCATAGCATCGCCAGTTACGTTGATGCTGTTAAGCGTTACTATTGCCGTGTTACCTTCCACCTCTTATTTTTTTGCGGTTAATTTTCATGGTTTCAAAGCCAGTCCTATTGACTGCCGTTTGTTCTTTTATTGCCCGGTAAAGGCGGTAGTCATCGAAGTTACTTGACATCTGCAATGCCATTGATGCCGCCAAGCGGTCGGCAAAATCCTCTTCTGCCTGCCGCTGCCGCTCCATTAACGCTGGTCGCACAAAGTTGTTGTTGATGTACCCGTCAAGGTTCCCGTCAATCCAAGATTTGGCAAGGCCCGGATATTGCAGATTGTTTCGTGTTGGTATAATCGCCTCGCCCTCATGCGCCATAATCGGGATGGTGTCCTTACCCTTTGGGTTGCCGCCCCTTTGAAGGTAGGCCGTACCATCGTAGAACCCCGGCTTTGGCACTTCGGCAGATAGCAATTGTGTTGTTTGTGCGAATGCGCCAACTACAGCCCCTACCATTGATGCGATATACCCAGCCAAAACAAAAGGTGCACCCGGCCCTGTTGTTGCTGCTGATGAAGTAGCGCCAGCAATAGCGGCAGCAATAGCCGAAGCCATTTGTATTTGAACCTGAATCACGGCTAATGCTTTAACATACTCGGCATTCTCACCGCTAAGGGCAGCAAACGCACCTACCATTTGGCCAAAATTGCTTTCCAATGTTGACAATCCACCAGCCACATTTGATGCCGCTTCGTGAATGGCCTGAATTGAAACTACCGCATTTTCTGCCGATTCTTCATCTACATCAAGTTTTACCTTAATGCTCATAGCATCAGGTATTGGCAGTTCGGGAAGCGATGTATCTGTACCCGTGTCGGCAGGCTCCATTGGCAATATTTCAGGCCTTTGAATATTTACCTCAGAATTAAATTCTTCAATGGTCTTTTTCAGTCCATTAAGTTGGTTTTGCAGAAGATTTGCTTGCTCTGTTTTTTTCTTTGCCCCAATCCAATCACCTTTAAATGCAAGAAGTTCTGCCTCTGTATTTAGCTTAGAAATTTCCTCTGTAACAAGTTCAATGGCAGTCTTTGCTTTCCCGTTTCCATTGGTATTGTCATTCGTTGTGGTAGTCAATGATGACATACTATTTACAAGGCTTTTCGTATCGGCGTCAAGATTGTTAATCTCGCTGTCAATTTTAGTAACCTCGTTTTGGGCAACATCGTATGCCTTGGCTTGCTTTTCAATTTGAACTAAAAGGTCATCACCAGTTGTAATTACCCTCCTTGTTTGTTCTGCCTTTTCCCTTTCAGTTTCGCTTAATGCTAATTCATTGATTCTTTGGTCTACCAAACTTTGATTGTACTGAGCAACGGTCATGCCCCTTTCCTCCAAAAACTTCTTTTCTAAAGCATTAAGTTTTGCCTCCTCTTGGGTTGCTTGGCCAGCAAATTTTGCCCTTTGTTTTAGTAGGGTCGTGTATTTCTCCTCCTGAATTTGAAGGGCAATTTTTGCTTTTATGCCCTCAATAACTTTGTCCTGTGCCTCCTTTAACTGATTTTGAAATGCAACTTCATCCGAAAGGTTTTTTAAAGTAGTCCCATATCGTTTGTTGATTTCATCGATAAGTTCTTTTCTCTCTTGACTTTTTGGGTTTGTCTTAGACAATGCTGAGAAATAGTTATTTGCAACACCAAGTTGTTCTGTTTCTGCCTCAACAAGCCTTTCGGTTACGCTTTTTAACTCCTCTTGCCTTTCGCTTAATTGGTCTACTTCCTCGCCAGCCTCATCAACCCCATCAATAAAATCAATGATATATGGCAATGCGAATGCAAATGCCGCTGTGAATAGGTTTGTTTTCAGCGTTTTATTCAATGACAATGTGGCGGCATTCATTGTCATAATACCCTTGGCAACCTGTGGCAACATAGAAACTAACGGGCCCAACTTCCAACCTCCAAACGCTAATGCCGCTGCGGCTGCCGCCTTGGCAAAAGACATCACGGTGTCCGCATCAAGATTCTCAAGAATTTGGTTTAAAGATTTCAATGTTGAATTAAAGGTTGGCAGTAACTTTTGCCCCACCTCTGTTTGAAGGTCTTTAAATGTGGCCTCTAATATCCGCTGTTGATTGGCAACACCATCCGAAGTCCTTGCGAAATCACCTTGTGCATCTGCCGTCTGCTTAAATATAAGGGCATTGGCCGCTAACACCTTTTGCTGTGGTGTTAATGCTCCCTTGGTTGTTTCAATAAGGCCCATTGCCAATGCCTCCTGTTTCAAGGTGGCTTCATCCATTAACACCCCAAACCTACGAATCGGTTCAGCCTCACCCCTCAACGCTGCACCCAATGCCAATGCCGCTTCTTCAGGTGTTGTGTTTCCGAATGATGCAAGGTCGGCAGATAATGCCACAAGGTCGGTGCTGAATTTGCTCAAATCCTGCCCGGTCAATCCAGCCGATTTTCCGAATACACCGAATGAAGCCGCAGCATCAATGGCCTGTTGTTTAGATTGGCCGAACTGCTTGGCTGAATTACTGGCAAAGTCCTCAACAGCCTTGCTTGCATCCCCAAATATCTGTTGGCTTTTGCTTAATGTTTCGTTCAGGTCGGATGCCGCATCAATGGTCTGCTTTGTAAATCGAATAATCTCACGGGCAGCGAAGGCCGCAGCTATCTGTTGCCCAAGGTTTTTAATGGTGTCTTTTAAGCCGTTGGCATTTTTGCCTACGTCATCAAGGGCCTTGCCAGTTTTTTTACCAGCGTCCTTGGCGGCAGTTTCGACATTGCCTAACCTACTTTTTAAGTCTTCTAATTCCTTTTTGAGCTTTGTGGTTTCCGCTTGGAATTCCAGCACTATTTTGTCGATGGCCATCGGCTTCTTTTGTTTTAAGTTTTAACAAGCGTACAAAGTCGTTAATCGTGCCTGTGGCCATCAAATCAACGAACTGCGAATGCTCTCCATTACACAAAAATAAGCAATCGGCATCGAAATCACTTAACCAATTGAAGACCGAATCTCTCCAAGAATCGACTTTAAGATGTCCTTCTTTTTTGTTTGAAACTGGTCGCTGGCTTGCCATAGCTGCTGCCATACGTCTGCCAGTTGCTCGGCATTGGGTAAGAACTCGTTCATGCCAGCGGACAAAAAAAAATCGTGGTTGACAAACTCACGCTTAAACAAACGCAACTTTTCAGCCTGAATGGTTTCGTTAATTTCAAACGGGTTTTCATCATCACGGATCAGGTTTAAAGCTGCCAACTCAACAATCAAATCGGTATGCAAGCCCAGTTCTTTGTGGCGGCTTTCGGCTTCCTGTATCGCCCAAAGGCATTGTTGCAATCCTTTGCCCCTATCCTTTCGGCTTTGCCCTTCAATGGCAGCCACCACGCTTTCACGTGCAATTGCCAAAATGCTGGTCAGTTCATCGGATGTTAACCGATTATCTAACTGAATTAAGACAGCCTGAATTTCTTTGTAACGCACCAACGGCACATCACCTGAATCCCGAAATTTGTAATACTTATGGCCATCAATATCGACCATAAACTCGCAGCCAGCTTTCCAGTTTTTCGCATCAGGTTTCAAGGCAACCAACACCGAATCAGGGTAGTGTTTAACCAGCCACTTGGCAATCTTACTTACGACCATTTGGCAATTTTTAAAATGATACCATTAAGCCCGGCAAGGCAAAACACGAAGATAGGCCAGCCGATAGCGGTCAGCGCATCAACAGGTTGGTTGGCAATAATAACATCCCCCCAGTAGGCAATCGTGCCGTAAACGGATGCCATGCATGTAGGGCAGTCAATGACTGGCTTTGCAAGTTCGGGAAACTGCGAAATAAACCGCCAGCGAAGGTCGTCTAAAATCATACCCTCGGCAGATGAAAGCCACAGGCCGAAGATGAATAGCGAAGTTAAAAGAAGTGTTGTCATGGTTGTTGGTTAAAGGTTTCGTTGTAGTATTGTTCTGCTTGCTTAGTAGCTTCCATTTCTAATGGGTATATAAGTCCTGTTAAGTGCGCACCAATAATCTGCTCCTTGAACATTTCATCGGCTTGCATAAACAAGCCAATTACTTGCATGGTTTGGTCTTGGGTTAGAATTGTACCCTCCAGCGCTTCTTGAAGCCAATGTACCGCCGTTTGTTGATTGTTGTTGTTCATGGTTGTTGTTGTTTATATTGGTTGAATCATTTGTGTAGAAGGTGCGGCCGTATCGCTGCGCCAAAAAATAAGAAGAAAGCCATCGTATGCCCCATCAATTGGCACGAAGTTCGCCACGTCATCACCATTAGCCACCACGAATAAAGTGTATGTTGTGCTGTTGTTGAAGAACAACGGGTTAACGGTCAAATCAATGGTAAGCATGCCACTCACGCTGCTTACTATGTCATACTTTAAGACCTTTTTCGACCCATTATGCACGATAAATACGTCATAGGCGGTGCTTGGATTGGCCGTACCGATTTCAAGGTCGGCAGCCAGTTGGCAGTTCGTAGGTGCAGACAACACCTTGCATGGTGTTAAATCTTGTGGGCAGATAGGGTTCATTGTGCTTTGCTGAATTTGTTCAAATATACAGAAGAATCGGCAAAACATGGTGATGAAATTTTGACATAAGCATCTTTCTTGCCAAGTATCGCACTCCATAGCTTGCCGCCAAACCATTTGCCTGGGCGCTGCCAATATCCAACCACGTTCAATTCGTAGTCGGTTTGAATGGTAACAACTGCTGGGCGGTCGGGATGCACGGTTGCGGCAAATTTCATGCACATTGTGTCAAGTTTGAATGACTGGATCGGGCATGGCAAGGTTTCGATATGCCACCTATCAACCTCCACCTCAAAGCTATCAATCTTGGTGCGCCATTTAGTTCTATACACGAAATCAACACGGCCACCTTTGATGTTCAGGCTGTCAAGTAGCCGCTTGTTTTCGGCTTGCAATTGCTGGTTAGTCAAGGTCAATGTTCGGGCGGTTGCCGATGCCGTCTGCTGAATAGCCTCGTAATTGCTGGCGTGCCGTTCTGCCTCGGCTTTGTAGTTACATGACTGCTTACCCAAGATAAAAGCGGCAATCAGGGCAATGATGCCCCAATGCCGCAGAACAAACCCCGTCCAATTCATCGTACTTTACGATTGTCAATACGAAAGTTCTCAACACTAAAGTTGCCATCTTCTTCGATTTCAACAATGGCCGCACCGTGATTCCACTTGGTAAAAGCGAATGGCCGATACGCTGGCCGCAAATCACAAAGGCAACCCGTAGAAAAGCAAGCAACTCCTTTGCCGTTTAGGTCGCTTTCGTGATGCTCCGATGTTTGGTGATTGTGGCCAGCCAAGGTCGAAGCCTTACCCCGCAGAAACAACCCCCGTGCTGGGTTAACTGGACTAAAGATGCTATCCCCGAATTCGTGGCCGTGAATGACGTTTAGTTTGCCGAACTTGGCTACCTGTTTGCTGTCGATTAACTCAATTTCAAAGTCATCTAAGCCAAGGGCGTTTTTTAATTGCAGCCCGTCAAGGCCATGCAGTTCAGGTGCGTTCTGCAAGATGTAGCGTTCCCACCTGTCTTCGTGGTTGCCTAATTTGTAGTACACATCAACCCCCAAATTGGCAATCCCCTCAAAAAAGTTACGGGCCATGCCGACCTCAACAACGGCAGATGTAATGGCTGGATCCTTTTCCCAACGGCTAATCTTGGCGAAATCAATCACATCACCATTTAGGTATATGCCGTCAATGCCGCTTTTAAACCCGTAATCAATAGCCGTTTCTAATGCTTCTAAAGAATGGTAAGGTATGTGAATGTCGGACATGACCAAAACCTTTCTGTGATGCTTAGGCAAATGCCAATCGGCCTTACTGGTTGTTTCGCCACGCTGAATGAAATTCGCCATGTATTCGCTGGGCTTCATTTCATCCCTAATAAACTCGGTGCGAAGTTTGCCTGAGTTCTTAGCCCATTCTAAATGCTTTTTGCCAAGCGCACCAATGCGATACCTTATTGTTTTTCTGACGTATTCAATCTCTTTGTCTGTTTGCTCAAACAGGCCCGGGTTTTCGGCCACAATTTTTCTTGCTAATGTTCGGGCGAAAAAGCCCGGTTGTTGTTCATCAAGGTATTTCTCAATGATTTCAATTTTTTGTTTACTCATGGTTCCCTTTTTGGTTTAGCCAAATGTAGTTAAAATACAATAGGCCAAACCCTTTTTAAGATTTCTTAACGGTTGCCCACCATTTTTTAGCATCGAAACAAGGGCAGGCTTTGGCAACATTTGGGAAGTCCCGATGCCCCAAAACCTCAGCCTTGGGAAATTGCTTGGCCAGCCTGTTCACAAGTTCAGCCATTGCGTCCTTTTGCTGCGGTGTGCGATTGTCCACAGGCTTGCCACTTGCATCAATGCCACCAATGTAACTGATGTTGATGCTATCATGATTGTGCCCTTTCACCCCGTTGCTGGGTTTCGTGATCGGCCAGTTCTCAACTATTCTGCCATCCCGTTCAATGATAAAATGATAGCCCGGCGATTGCCAGTTCAGTACCTTTTTATGGTATCGGTTAATGCTGTCAGCCGTGGCCGTTATGTTGCTGGCCGTGGTGTGCAAAACGATGTAGTTAATTGCTCGCATCTTCAAATGGGTTTATTGGTTTAGGGGCAACCCAAGGTATCAACGGCAAATCCTTTACCCACATAAATTCTTCGTTCACCGTTTGGTCAATCTCCTCAATCGAAATCACCCAGTTGGGCGGCTCGTTGCCATCTTGAATTGGGTTGTAGTAGCTGTCAGGGGCAAATAAATGCCCTACCAAACTATCCTTTTGTTCAATTGTCAGCAAGCCCACGAATTCGGTTTCTTGCCCTAATGGTATTTCGTTTCGTGTTATCATACTTGGCGGCCTAATGTGGTTTGAAATGCTTGAACAACTGTGTAATAGTTAATAACATCTATGGTGTCAATGCCATCTCCTATTGATGCAAATGCTGATTGTTTGTCGCTAAAAAAAGATGGCACTCCGCTATCATTTCTTGCACCAATAAATATATTCAGGCTTGGGTATAAAGTTGTGTTGTTTGTTGTTACTAATTGAATTAATGATGCATTTTTAAATCCTTTTCTTGATGCCGAATTTTCTTTAGTCCCAGTCCAAAATCCTCGTGCGTCAACATCGCTTAATGAAACGGCAAGCAAATCTCCAGCAATATAATTGACAGCAGGTCTAACATGAAAAACATTGTTCCCAATAGCACAACCAATTTCAACTCTAACCCCAGCGGTAGATAAAGTTCTTGAATAATATGAAAGGTGATTGCTTGTGTTTGTTAGCATTGTGTTTGCATTTAAAAAAGTATCGGCATACGCATTTGTGCCGTTTGGCAATGCCCCATTTGCAGAATGCGTCCAGCCTCCAGCAAACGATAATCTAAATGCAGCATTGCTATCAACTGGGTTTTTTAGGTTAAACTTATGCGTTGTAGCCGTGCCCCCAACAAATGGGTAAATGGCTTTCATTTTAGTCCAAAGGCCGTATAATTTAAGGTCAGTAACTAAAGCATCAATGGCTGATGTTATTGTGCCGTCTGTAATGCCAGCGGCAGTCAAAAAAGCAACCGCATCAGGGTCTAAAGGTACACCCCCAGCCATCATTTGTAACCGTAACCTTCTCATTAAACCGCTGGTGTTATGATGTAACCCACATTCGTGCCTCCCATCCAAAAGAAAACAATCAGGTTTACTTTGGTTAGGTCATAGTTAATCGGCCCGAACTTCACCGCCGTGCCGCCTGTTACGACAATAAGCGGTGCAACGCTGTCATCGTGGTACACAATTTGGTCAATGCCCCTAACCGCATTTGTCAGGCTAACCGCTATGTTGCCCGTTGCTGGTGCGGCATACGTCCCGTATTCTTTTGGTGTGTCAAGCGTTATTGCTGTGCCCGTGGTGGCAGCCACCGTGTTCTGTTTGCCAGCCAATGCGCTATCAACGTAACCTTTGGTAGCAGCGTCATCGGTTGCAACGGGTGTGCCAAGGTTGTTTACCATTTGGCCGCCCATGTCAATATCCCCTGACATCGTGCCGCCTGAAGTATCTAACTTGCCGCCCAATGCAGTATCCACATAGTCCTTGGTAGTCGCATCGGTGTTGGCAACTGGTGTACCAACATTTTCTATTTGGTTGCCGCCCATATCCAAGTCCCCAGTCATGGTATCGCCAGTCTTTTGAACTGCCGTACCAACTTGGCTTAAAGCGTTGTTTGCCGTTGCAAGGGCATTGTTTGCGTTCGTGTTGGCAGACGCCGCCGTACTTGCTGCGCTGTTCGCTACCGCCAAGGTGGATGCCATTAGCAGTTGCTTTGTTGTTTTCTTTGATACCCCAGCCTGAACAACGTACAGAACATCTGCATCGTTGCTGGTAGTCGCAGCGGTTAGTTGTGTTACCTTTTGATTCGCCATTAGATTTCGATAAAGTCGTTTGTTTCTGTTAGTATAAAATCACCGCTTTCAAGCAGTAGAAGGTCGGCAATGCCGGGACAAGATGCACCTACAATGCAGTTCAAATCGCCAGTAATGGTCAAATCCACCTCCAGCATAGCAGCGGCCATATCCAGCGGCAACCGAAGGTCGATATTGTCAAACACCCCGTCCAGCGTTTCAGCACCATACTCCCGATTGGTGACTACCGTTTTGATGCGGTCAAGGCCAAGCGTTGCCCGTAGGCTTGGGATATTGTCCACCGTGATAGCCTTTTGCAGGGCCAGCAAAATGTATTGTTCTAAATACTGCGTATCGTTCTGCCATGTGCTTCGGGTACCAATCCAATGAAACTTTAATGGTATGGTGATTTGCACCCGTTCTTTGTTGGCACGAACCCGATCCAGCAGTTCAATATCCTCAGCCCCGTTCTTCAACCAAAAAGACATACCCGTCCGCCAGTCGAATCGTGTAATGTAGTCAAGGTTGCCTTTGCCGTCATACACAACTGGGAAAGTACGCAGGTTGCCGTCTTTGCCTGTTTCTTCAACAAGCTGGCATAACGGCCGTGCAACTGCCGAAATATTGGGCAGCCGGGCGTTCAAGTACGATAGAATGTCTGAAATCATTTGAACAAATCTACAACAATTTGTTCGGCCCTGTCGGTGAATTCTTTGCGTTCGGCATCCGAAAACTTGAAAGCATCGCCATATTTGTCTAAAAGCGCATCAACTTTAGCCTTCGGGTTGCCAGCGTTGTAGGTCATGCCTGTCGCTATAACAAACCCTGTGTCGCTAACTTTTAGTTCGGGGTTGACAATTGATTCAAGATACATTTGGTTAAACAAACGAAACAATACCATCTTGCCACGGTCTAATTTGCTTTTGAAAGCCTTGTAACCGCCCTTGTAAAACCCAGCATCATCAGCGGTAGGGGTTTGCATCGGGCCAATATATATAGGCTTTGTTGAATACTCAGGTTTAATAGGTGCTCCATTAGCATCAAGCCCATCTTGAAATATGCGCTTAAATTGTGTTTTCCCAACACTTGTAGACAAACCCACAAACCGCTTGCCGTTGATTGCCCGTTCAGCCTTGTTCAGCTTTGCGATGTAGTCCTTGGTAGTCATTTACCCGTGATGCGTTTGATTTCGGCTTCAACTTCGCTTAAAAGTTCGTAGCGGTAGTAGCTATCCACCCCGTCAACGTGCTTAACGCCGTACTTCAGCTTATCGCTGCCGTCATAGCAAATGGTAACTACAATGGCTGGGCTTTCGGGGTCAATCTTAGCGAAGACAATATCGCCGGGCCATAGGTCGTTTACTTCAAGTAATTGGTTAACGTGGTCTTGCATAACACTAATTTATGCAATCGATTTGAAAGTGAAAGGTTTTTATTAGTTTTGAAAACAGCCCGGTAGTGTAACTGGTAACACCCCGATTTTTTCTTGGGCGATTCGGGTTCGACCCCCGACTGGGCTACTACCTGAAAATAAACTGCTTGTTGTTGGCGTGAAGGTCGTACCTTAAGCAGTCCAAGGCATCGGCACGTTTATCAACCTTCGCCCTGCTGCCTTTATCAACGCCGCCGTCAGGTAACGCCTTAACAAATTCGCAATCCCTTATCAGCACCTTGCACTTTGGGTTAATCAGTATTTCATCGTAGTTACTGAAGATGCTATTGCACAACCGCCTTGATTCTTGATGGGGCGGGTTCGACCGCGGCACAAGTAGGTTGTTCGTGCTGATTCGCATCCTATCCACAATCTCCGACCACATATTTTGTCCGACCTTGGCAATGACCGACTGCTGGCGGCCGCTGGCATCCCCCGTTACAAAGTACAACCTGTTCTGCACTTGCGCTGGGGTTCGCCTAAATATTTCTTCGACCATAGCTTCAATGAACGTCTTGCCCTGAATATGGTCTGCCGTCAGCGTTATTTCATCGAAGTAGTGAATGAATTGCTTGCCGTCTTGGTGTCTGCCCCGATGTGCCAAGATAGCTGTAAACGGGTTGTTGTTGAAGTCAATGCTAACGTAAACGGGCATGCTGGTATCGTATGTGGCCTTGCTGCCCACGTGCTTTTGCCTGTCAAACGAATACAGCCAATTCAGGCCAGACATGGTAACCCGATTGGCCAGCACCTCACGTTTAAAGGTCAGGCTGTCGTATGTCTTTTCTAACTGTTCGATATATCCTTCAGGCAGGTTCGCCCTATTGTCGTAGGTTGTGCCGATGGTATGTGCAATCTGCTTCTCGCCCCATATCAGTTCATCGATGTCGGGGTTGTCCATTGGTGGGGTCATTGTCCAAAGCGTTCGGGGAAACTTCGCCCCCGACATACGGCCCATGACGATATTCAGGCTATCAATGGCAG
>Ga0207942_1000271_pt1 | contig 14257 bp, 14 predicted proteins | sample LakMenEpi12Oct12_FD_150687 | JGI IMG/M metagenome (GOLD analysis project Ga0207942, IMG submission 150687) | Freshwater microbial communities from Lake Mendota, WI - 12OCT2012 deep hole epilimnion (SPAdes) | ecosystem: Environmental > Aquatic > Freshwater > Lake > Epilimnion/Euphotic zone ... | reverse complement strand
TAAATGAACGCAGCGGAATGATGGCATTTATGCGCCTGCGTGATCCCAGCGTTGATATGTCTATTTCGGTGATGTGTCATAAATCTGTCATCGCTGCCGTTAAGCCATTGCCCGATAACGCCCGCATCGTTATGTATGCAAAGCCATCCTGGTACACAAAAAATGGATCGCTCTCATTTTCTGCCCGCGAAATCCGACAGGTCGGTGTTGGCGAGCTGCTTGCTCGCTTAGAAGCGTTGAAAAATCAATTAGCTGGCGAAGGGTTGTTTAACTCTGATCGCAAAGTTGCACTGCCTTTGCTGCCAAAAGTTATTGGCTTGATTTGTGGCCGCAATACCGATGCAGAAAAAGATGTTGTTGAAAATGCAAAGCGTCGTTGGCCAAGTGTTCAATTTGAAATCCGCGAAGTAACGGTTCAAGGCGCAGCAGCTGTCACTGAAGTTTCAGCCGCATTGCGTGAACTAGAAGCCAACAAGGATGTTGAAGTAATCATCATTACCCGCGGTGGTGGATCCTTTGAAGACTTGCTGCCATTTAGCGATGAAGGACTAGTTCGTTTAGCCGCATCATGTGAAACCCCAATTGTTTCTGCGATTGGCCACGAAAAGGATTCACCACTTTTGGATTTGGTGGCCGATTACCGGGCGTCGACGCCGACAGATGCGGCCAAGCGCGTTGTTCCAGATATCGCAGAAGAGATTGCAATGATCAGTGCGATGCGAGATAGAGCCCGTCGCACATTGTTAAATCGCTTAGATCTTGAAGCAACGCGAATCACTAACTTTAAAAACCGCCCCGTCATGAAAGACCCACATGTATTAATCACTACAAGGGCTGAAGTCATTGCTGGGCTGCGGGATAGATCAAACCGTTCCTTTGGGGCTTCAATAAAACTGGCCAAGGAAGAGCTGAAGCAGATCAAGGCTCGCGTGCGGGCCTTGTCGCCACAATCAACGTTGGACCGCGGGTATTCGGTTGTTCAGTTAGCCGATGGCCAAATCGTTACAGATCCAAAGAAGTTAAAGGCAGGCGATGAATTACGACTTCGTCTTGCTAAGGGCGAGACCAAAGCCACAGCGCTGTAGCACCCAAGAGAGAGTAGATTTAGACCATGGCCGAAGCGAAGAAAATCTCATATGAAGCAGCTCGAGACGAGTTAGCTGAAGTTGTCGAATCCCTAGAAGCGGGCAGCGCAACGTTAGAAGAGTCTTTGAAGTTATGGGAGCGCGGCGAAGAGCTAGCCAAGATCTGCCAGGAATGGTTGGACGGAGCTAAGAAAAAACTTGACGCGGTAAAGCCTGAATAAGACGACTCATGCCAAACTTTTCATACTCCGATCTTCTGCCACTTGGTGAGGATAAAACTAAGTACCGCCTTGTTAGCAAAGAGGGCGTATCAGTTGTAAAGCTTGGCGATAAAGAGTTTTTACAGGTTGAACCATCAGCGCTAGAAAAGCTGACATCAGAGGCAATTCATGACATCAACCATTACCTTCGTTCTGAACATTTACAGCAGTTAACAAATATTGTTAAAGATCCAGAGGCCTCGCCTAATGATCGCTTTGTTGCGATCGACCTTTTGAAAAATGCCAATATCGCAGCGGGCGGAATCTTGCCGATGTGCCAGGACACAGGCACAGCACTGGTTATGGGCAAAAAAGGCCAGTACGTGTTAACAACTGGCAAAGATGAAGTAGCTATTTCACAAGGTATTTATGACGCCTACACAACTTTGAATCTTCGTTATTCGCAAATGGCCCCGGTTACAACATGGGAAGAAAAGAACACCGGCAATAACCTGCCCGCCCAAATCGAGATCTATGCCGATAGCGATCATCAGGACGAATACAACTTGCTCTACATCGCCAAAGGTGGCGGCAGCGCTAACAAGTCATTTTTATATCAAGAGACCAAGGCTGTCCTCAATCCAGCATCATTTATGACTTGGTTGGATGAAAAGCTACGTTCGATTGGAACTGCGGCTTGTCCTCCGTATCACTTGGCAATTGTTATCGGTGGAACAAGTGCCGAACACACAGTAAAGACTGCAAAGCTTGCAAGTACTAAGTATTTGGATTCATTGCCAACATCAGGGGATGCGGCAACTGGTCACGGCTTCCGCGATGTTGAATTAGAGCAAAAGGTTTTGGAACTAACTCGCACCTTAGGAATCGGCGCACAATTTGGTGGCAAGTACTTCTGCCACGATGTTCGCGTAGTGCGCTTGCCTCGACATGGAGCATCGCTGCCAATTGCCATTGCGGTTTCTTGTTCTGCAGATCGCCAAGCAAAAGCCAAGATCACTAAGGATGGAATCTTCCTAGAAGATCTAGAGCGCGATCCTGCACAGTTCTTGCCGGAAACAACTGATGAACATTTAAATGATGATGTTGTGGCTATTGATTTAAACCAGCCAATGACAGCCGTTTTAGCTGAGCTTTCAAAGCACCCAGTAAAGACCCGTCTTTCATTGACCGGCACACTTGTTGTTGCCCGCGATTTAGCCCATGCCAAGATCAAAGCGATGATGGATGAGGGCAAGCCAATGCCTGAATACATGAAGAATTACGCGGTTTATTACGCAGGTCCTGCCAAGACTCCTGAAGGGTATGCATCAGGTTCCTTTGGTCCAACAACTGCAGGTCGTATGGATTCCTATGTTGATTACTTCCAAGCACAGGGCGGATCGATGGTGATGCTTGCAAAGGGCAATCGCTCAAAGGCGGTCACCGAAGCATGTAAGTCACATGGTGGTTTTTATCTTGGATCAATCGGTGGGCCGGCAGCTCGCCTTGCCTTGGATTGCATCAAAAAAGTTGAGGTCTTAGATTTTGAAGAGCTAGGAATGGAAGCGGTCTGGAAGATCGATGTCGTAGATTTCCCGGCCTTTATTGTTGTCGATGACAAGGGCAATGACTTTTTTGCTGTGTCCTCGAAATTGGTAACGATCGGAACTAAGCCGGAAGTTTAAGTCGGTGTTTGTTGCGAGAGTTTAAAAACCTTAGGAAGGCTTAGTACCAGTTGCTTCGCTTGTGCTTTGCCCACGCCTTGCATGGTGTCTCATAACGAATGCTGATGTAGCGAAGTCCCCAACGGATCTGAGTCACAGGGTTGGTGCGCCAATCTGTTGAAACAACATTCATCTTGCTAGCTGGCAGCGCCTGAGGAATTCCATGTGCGCCAGATTTCTTGTTGCGTGATTTGTAGTTCCAGTTACTTTCCTGGGTCCATAGCTGGTTCAAACATTTGTACTCTTTTTCAGTAAAGCCGTACTCATCCATCAGGATGCTTCGGGCAACCTTCTTAGCGCCGATTGGTGTTCGGGCTAATTCAACTTGGCGACTAACGGCCGAAACCAAAGCCAACTGGGTTGAGAAGATCGCACCCGACGCGGTCGCGGTCAGGTCATCTTCGGCAAAGAGAAACTCCGTGGTTCCGGGTTCGACAACTGCTGCACTCTTTGGAACTTCAACTACGACGCTAGAGGACGGAGAGAGTTCAAGAGCGTTGGCTGCCGGTAGCAAAGTGGCAACCAGAAGCAGGGAGGAGGAGACGCCAAGGATGGCGACCGATCTAGCTAACTTCGACTTCGACTTCATGCCCTGACTCCTTTCTACTCACCCGCCGGTGCTCACCCGCGGTTTCCTGCCATGGCCGATCAGCCTCAAATGAGGCTCATTGACTTAAGGGGAATGCCTTTAAGGTGCCTTAGATAGGGCTCATCGGCAAATCAAAGTGTGCGGAAGTCGGAAATTCTCAGGAAATCAAAAGGCTGTGGATAGGTAAAACCGCAGGTCAGATAGGGTAATGTCCGATATGTCCGAAATGTGACTGTGAGATAGATTCTGGCCCTTTTGGAGCCATGTCGCTACCGGTCTATTCATATTGACCGGCTCGTAAACTCGCCGATTAACTGCCGGCGGGACCTTCGAGCATTTCAGTGACAAGAGCTGCAATTGGCGAGCGCTCGCTTCGGGTCAAAGTGACGTGGGCGAAGAGTGGATGGCCCTTCAAAGTTTCGACCACCGCGACCACACCGTCATGGCGACCGACCCGCAGGTTGTCTCGCTGGGCAACATCGTGGGTTAGAACGACCCTGGAGGCGGTTCCGATTCTGGAAAGGACGGTCAGTAAGACTCCCCGTTCCAGAGACTGGGCCTCATCGACGATCACAAATGAATCATGCAAAGAGCGGCCGCGAATATGGGTCAGGGGCAAGACTTCGATCAGGCCGCGATCGATGATTTCATCGATGACGGGTTGGCTGACAAGAGCGCCCAAAGTATCAAAAACCGCCTGGGCCCAAGGCGACATCTTTTCCCCTTCAGAACCTGGCAAGTAACCCAGCTCTTGGCCGCCAACTGGATAGAGCGGACGGAAGATAACGACCTTTTTGTGAAGTCGTTTTTCCATGACCGCTTCAAGTCCGGCGCACAAAGCAAGGGCGGACTTTCCAGTTCCGGCCCGGCCACCCAAAGAAACGATTCCGATGTTTTCATCCAACAAGATGTCCAAAGCAATTCGTTGTTCGGCGCTGCGACCATGCAGACCAAAAGCTTGGCGATCACCGCGAACTAATTTCAACTGCTTGCTTTCGGTGACTCGGGCTAGGGCCGATCCTTTTTCAGAATGCAAGACCACACCTGTGTGCACCGGCAATTGGTGGGCGGCTTCATGATCGGCAAAATCACCGGCGTACAAATCATCGATGACACTGTGGCTGACATCTAACTCTTCGATTCCGGTCCAGCCGCTACTAGAGACAAGCTCGGCTAAATACTCTTGGGCCTCAACACCTACCGAAGATGCTTTGACTCGAAGTGGCAGATCCTTGGTTACAAGGACGACATCTTTTCCATCTGACATTAAGTTCTTGGAGATCGCAAGGATTCTGGAATCGTTGGTGCCATCGCGCAAGAATCCATGTGGCAAAGTCGAAAGATCAGTGTGGTTGAGCTCAACTGAAAGGGTTCCGCCTTCTGGCGTTATGGTCAGCGCTTTATCAAGTCGACCATGGGATACCCGTAGATCATCTAGAGCGCGAAGGGCGGCACGGGCAAAGTAGCCCAATTCAGGGTGATCTCGCTTGGTTTCTAGCTCTCCGATAACTGCGATCGGGATGATGACTTCATGTTCGGCAAATCTGTAGAGCGCCCCGGGGTCTGCGAGCAAAACGCTGGTATCTAAAACAAAGGTTTTCTTAGCTTTTTGACCCTTAGCAGCCAATGCTTGCTCCTAGATTTAATTGTTGTCGCCGGAAAGTGCTTCGGATAAGTGAAAAGGTAGAACCGAAAGCAGGCAATTTTGTGCAGACACGCTAGATCGAAAAGTTAAATCTTGGTATCGATTTATGAACCGAAGCGACGTTGTCTCACAGAGTAAGAACGAAGTGCGCGAAGAAAATCTAGGTGGCGGAAATCTGGCCAGTAAGCCTCGCAGAAATAAAACTCGGATAACGCGCTTTGCCATAACAGGAAGCCACCAAGACGTTGTTCGCCAGAGGTTCGGATCAATAGTTCCGGATCTGGCTGACCTGCGGTGTATAAGAATTTAGAAATATCTTCAGCGGTTAACTTCTCATGTGCATCCTTGATCGAATGACCCGCGGCTTCTTCTTCGCTCAAGTAATTCTTGACTGCATCTACAATTTCGCGGCGGCCGCCATAACTAATGGCCACATTGACTTCGACCCCATCATTTCGGATTGGCTTTAACGAACTGAGCTTTTCTTCAAGCCACGGTGGAAGAAGATCTAGAGCGCCCACCGCTTTGATATTCCAGCGACCTGTTGCGGCAAGTTCATCAACGGTCTTGCCGATGATCACTAGTAGCTCATCAATTTCTTCTTGCGAGCGCTTGAAGTTATCAGTTGATAACAACCACAGCGTTACAACCTTTACTTGAGCATCATCACACCAACCCAAGAAATCAATGATCTTGTTTGCACCGGCTTTGTGGCCATGGGGATCATTGTCAGTCGGATTGGATTTTGCCCAGCGACGATTTCCATCAAGAATGACACCAACATGTTGCGGGGTCTTTGAAAAATCTAAAGACCGGACCAGACGCCACTCGTACAGTGGGTAGATCAGCGATTTAACTGCCTTACGAATACTGTCGAACAACTCTGCGCTCCGCAGCAATTGATGCAAATGGAAGTGTGCCGGCCAAAATCAGCCAGATGACCTTCTTGAGTGGCCAATGGGCTTTGACTGAAAACTGAATCGCAACAAGTACATAGGCTGCATAAACCCAACCATGCACAAATGGAATCCAGGCAACTGCGGATTTCCAATCGGGATTATCAAATAGGTACACCACAGGCAGATCTACGAACCACAAAAGTAAGGACATTACGCCGGCGACAATGGCCATAAATCTAAATCTCTTCACTGAGCTGTTCATGGGGTAACTCTACGGCGATAGAAGGGTAGATACAGCACCACTGCGGCCATAAGCCACCAAATGACCACATAAGAAATGTGCTGCCAGTAGTAGCCCGGGATTTTGGGGTTGATTTTTTCTTCAGTAATTCGGGAACGCTCCAGTGCGGCCCCCCGAACAGTTTCGGCTCGGGCCTGGATATACCCGTCATATAAATCTAAATCGGTTAACCCAACAACGACTGCGCTATCTAATCTAGAAATAACACCCGGAACATTGTCGGCGCGATCTGCGAATTGGCTAGCAACTAACACGCCTTCGATATCAATGTTCATAGATTGTTGAATTTCTGGGTTGAGCAATCGATCTGACCACAAACCTCGTACAACCAAAATCGCTGATCGCTCATCAACTTGGGCAAGTGCAACCTCCCAATCGGCGACCACACCATTTCCATCTTCTTGATTCGGCGCTCTGAAATTTGCGATGTATTTTCCAGTTAACGAAACGGTGCGATTAAACGCTTGCTCCCCCAGAGCTGTCCGAGGTTGTGCAACTGATTGCAAGGGAACGACTTGTGTGTCAATTGTTCGAGCGACTTTCAAACTTTCTTTTAAATCTGCAGCGCGCTGAAGCTGCCAAAAACCTAGTCCAACAAAAAGCGCGGCAATAGCAAGTACTGCAGCACCTTGGAAAATCCTGGTAAGAAGATTATTCCTTTGAGTCATCGCTTCGATCTATGCCCATGAAGCGTTTGTAAAAACTGCGCATCAAAAAGACAACAACGATAAGCAGGATTCCGACCGTTAATGAGCCGGCTGAACCCATAAATATTTGTTCTTCTTGTTCCATGCGATAATCATGTCATGCAAAACCCAGATGCGTTCAACTATGAAGAGCGATACGGGGCTGCCAAAGCCACACGCTGGCCGGTGATAGCCCTGGTTGTTGCAATTCTGGGAACTGGTTGGCTGATGTGGTCGGCGCTGTATCACTCCAATCCACCGCTTCGATCTCAGCTTGTCTCATTCACAATTACTGATGATCGCTCAGCATCGGTTCGCTACTTCATTGAAAGAGAAGACAGTAATCAAGTGGTGGTGTGCACCCTGATTGCCCGTGACTTTGATAAGAATGTTGTTGGTCAGATTGATCAAGAGATTCCTGCAGGAAAATCCAAGGTTGAACTGGTCACTGATGTTCCTACGCGTAGCGAAGCGGTCAACGCCGATGTATCCAGTTGTCGCACCAAGTAAGTAGCCAGTACCGTTACCCCTTATGACACAGACATGGTTAACCCAAGAAGCCGCAGATCGCTTGCGTGCTGAGCTGACCCAGCTTGAAGGTCCAGGTCGCAAAGAGGTCACAGCAAAAATTGAAGCAGCACGTGCCGAAGGTGATTTAAAAGAAAACGGTGGTTACCACGCAGCTCGTGACGAGCAAGGAAAAATGGAAGCGCGTATTCGCCAACTCAAGCAAATGTTGGAAAACGCTCACATCGGAACTCCGCCTGCAAGTGCTGACGGAAAAGTTGGCGCAGGCATGGTTGTTACCGCAATTATTGCTGGCGATGAGATGAAGTTCTTAATTGGATCTCGTGAAATTTCATCTGGGGATCTAGATGTTTACAGCGAAAAATCACCACTAGGTGCCGCAGTACTAGGACAAGAAATTGGTGCAAAGGTTTCTTACACAGCACCTAACGGTCGCGAAATCTCAGTTGAGATTGTGGCAGCCGAGTTCTATCTCTAAATTAGCTTGAGTAGTTTTTGTACTTACGAATACTCAAGGGAATAAAGATCGCCATCAAAACAACCATGTAGAGCAATGAAGTCTCTAGTGGATGCTGGCTTGGCCATGAATTAGCTGTTGCACCAAACTCATTTTTCAGGCCAAACAGCTGACGACAAGCCGCAACCATTGTTGATACCGGATTCCATTCGGCGAAGTACTGCAGCGCTCTGGGCATTCCGGTAGTTGGTGCAAAAGCATTTGATAAGAAGGTCAGCGGGAAAGTCACCAAGAAACCTACGCTTTGAACTGTTCGGGCTTCTTTAACTGAAAGGCCAACCAAAATTCCAATCCAAGACAGTGCGTATCCGAACATAAACAGGAATACGAATGCCAAAGTAGTTTGAACTATTCCTGAAGTTGGACGCCAGCCCACTGCATAACCTGCACCAGCCATCACTGTCAGAACCAAGATATTGAGCAGCGCATCACCAAAGGTACGACCAATAATTACCGCTCCACGTGAGATTGGAAGTGATCTAAAGCGATCGATCAAACCCTTTTTCATATCTTCAGCTAGTCCAATTGCAGTAGAAGCCAAAGTAAAGGCAACGGTCTGCACGAAGATTCCGGGCATTAATAGCTGCACATATCCGCCTGGTTGGCCTGTATCAATTGATCCACCAAATACATAGCGGAACAACAACACAAACATCACTGGCTGAATAGTTGAGAAAACAAGCAGTTCTGGAACGCGAGCCAATTGAAGTAATTGGCGCTTAGTAATGACTAACGTATCAAGGATCGCATTTTTCATTTCTTGCCGCCTCTCTTCTTTTTTGCAACTGGTTCTTCGACAGTTTCTTCGGCTACGTGACCTGTTAATGAAAGAAACACATCATCTAACGATGGTCGCTTCAAACCGATATCTAATGGATGGATATTGGAATCATCCATTGCACGCAAGGCCTCCATCAGATCCTTAGATCCATGAAGCACTGGAGCACTTACAGTGCGGTGATCAACATGTGTTGCATGCCCACTGATCTTTGCCACAATTTGGTTGGTCTTATCCAAATCTGCTGGCTCGACGGTAATTTCTAGACGTTCGCCGCCAACCTGCTTTTTCAGAGCATCAGATGTGCCACGCGCGATAACTGTTCCACGATCAATCACAGCGATTTCATCAGCTAGTTGATCGGCTTCTTCTAAATACTGTGTGGTCAAAAGCAGTGTTACTCCACCCTTAACGAGCTCTTGAATAACGCCCCACATATCTTGGCGACCGCGTGGATCTAAACCAGTCGTTGGCTCATCTAAAAAGAGAATCTTGGGCTTAACAATTAGAGATGCCGCTAAATCAAGACGGCGACGCATTCCACCTGAATAAGTCTTAATGGGGCGACGTGCAGCTTCAGTTAAATCAAAACGTTCTAGTAATTCATTGGCGCGATCAATAGAGCTCTGACGACCTAAGTGATACAAACGACCAAACATCACCAAGTTATCCCAGCCAGTTAATGTTTCATCAACAGCTGCATATTGACCTGATAAACCGATTTGTTCGCGAACCTTGTCTGGATGCTTGATTACATCAATACCTGCAACAGTTGCTGATCCAGAATCTGGTTTAAGCAGCGTTGCGAGAATTCTCACAGTTGTAGTTTTACCTGCACCATTTGGTCCAAGTACGCCTAAAACAGTGCCTTCTTCGACATCTAATGACAAATCATTGAGTGCTTTGACCTCGCCATTGCGATAGGTCTTTACTAAGTGTTCGGCTATTACTGACTTCACGGAGTAACCTTACCTTCATGTCTACTGAGAATCCTACAAATCAAGGTACAAGCCAATTATCTCACAAAGAAATTATGGTGATTTTGGGCGGCCTGATGATGGGAATGTTCCTTGCTGCTCTTGATCAAACCATCGTCTCTACTGCCCTAAAAAGTATTGTCGAGGAATTTGATGGTCTGAATCACTACACCTGGGTTGTGACTGCATATTTGCTGACCTCAACCGCATCTACTTTGTTGTACGGAAAAATTTCAGATATTTATGGGCGACGAATTGTTTTCCAATTTGCAATTATTGTTTTCTTAATCGGTTCCTTCCTTGCAGGTGCATCACAAAACATGGAGCAACTCATTGCTACTCGTGCACTTCAGGGCTTAGGTGCCGGTGGCTTGATGGCGCTGACTTTTGTCATCATCGGAGACATTATTTCTCCACGCGAACGTGGACGTTATCAAGGATATTTCGGTGCTGTCTGGGGCTTGTCATCTGTTGCAGGTCCACTGCTTGGTGGATTTTTCTCAGACCGCGGTGAAATTCTGGGCGTTAGTGGATGGCGCTGGATTTTCTACATCAATATTCCAATTGGTATCGCAGCTTTGGTTATTACCTCTGCAGTTCTTCACCTTCCAAAAAGCAAGCGTGAGCACTCCATAGATTATCTAGGTGCACTTTTGATGGTTTCTGCAGTTACCTTGGTTCTTCTTTCACTAGCTGTTTATGGTCCACAAAATGGTTGGGGAGATTCACGAACAATTTCCTTCTTGATAATCGGAATCATTTTGACTGTGTTCTTCTTGATGTGGGAAAAACGTGCCAAAGAGCCAATCCTTCCCCTACATCTGTTTAAGAATCACACCTTTTCGCTTACTTCTTTATTAGGAGCAGTCATTGGTGCCGGAATGTTTGGTGCGATCGTGATGCTTCCTTTGTACCTTCAAGTTGTTAAGGGAGATACCGCAACAACTGCTGGACTGAAATTGATTCCTCTGATGCTCGGAATTGTTGCTGCGTCGATTATTTCAGGAAAACTTATTTCAAAGCATGGTCATTACAAGCGCTTCCCTATTGCTGGAACCGCGCTGATGACAATCGGTATCTTGTTAATGACCCGCTTACAAATTGATACACCGTTCTGGCAAATTGCAATTTATGCAATCTTTGTCGGAGCTGGTCTTGGTCTATCTATGCAGACCATTGTTATTGCACTTCAAAACTCAGTTGATTTCAAGGACATGGGCGTTGCAACAAGTTCAAATACTTTCTTCCGCTCTCTAGGATCTGTTTTCGGAACTGCAATCTTTGGAAGTATTTTGACTAACCGTGTGGGTCATTACTTACAAAGTAATTTTCAAGAATTAGCATCAAGTAACCCCGCAGCAGTAAAGGGCTTTGATATGTCAAAGCTCGAAGGCATCAGTAACAACACCGCAGTTCTTAAGACTCTGCCACCAGAGATTCAGGCGACTGCGCTTAACGCCTTTGTTAACTCATTCCACATTGTTTTCTGGGCCGCAGCGCCAATTACTGCGATCGGTTTCTTCCTAGCGCTTAAGCTTCGTGAAGCTCCACTTCGTACAAGTCAGGAGTATGCAGCAGCACGTGAAGAGGCGGTAGGAGAGTCACTGGGTTGATCCGTTCACCATTTAGGGATCTACCCCGCGAAGTTTCATCACTTGTAGCAGCATCCTTTTTTGTTGCTGTTGGTTTCGGCATTGTTATGCCAGCGATTCCTGTCTTTGCAAAATCTTTTGGCGTCAACAACGCCGCGATTGGATTAATGGTTTCGGCCTTTGCCATCACACGTTTTGCATCTGGCTTAATCTCTGGCGTGCTGGTCGACAAATTTGGTGAAAGAGCAGTTTTTTCAACGGGAATCTTTATGGTTTCTGCCTTCACATTCTTGGCAGGTATATCCCAGAGCTACGAACAATTATTGTTCTTTAGAGCAGCAGGTGGTCTTGGTTCATCCATGTTTTCCGTTGCTGCAAGTTCAGTAATCCTGCGCTCTGTTAGCGATTCACAACGTGGCCATGCACAGTCGGTGTATCAAGGCTCATTCATCGTCGGCGGTATCGCAGGACCTGCAATTGGTGGAGTTTTATCGCTTATCTCTTTACGTGCCCCATTCTTTGTTTACTCAGCCTTACTGCTGTGTTCAGGTTTAGTAGCGCTGATTTTCCTCAAGGGTGATTCAATCGGTGCAAAGACAGATAAGGGTGCGGCAGAGTCTGCAACAACAATTAGAGAAGCACTTGCCATGCCACCGTACAGAATCGCACTTGTCTTAGCCTTTATCGGAACCTGGGTTTTCTTTGGAATGCGCGCTTCGATTTTGCCAGTTTTCGTTACAGAAGAGTTGGGTTCTACAACTGCAATCGTTGGTTATGGCCTTGCAATTTCGGCGATGGTGCAAGGAGCAATACTTCTGCGCGCTGGGCGTTATTCGGATAAGAAGGGCCGACGTGCTGCATCAATAATCGGTGCCAACATAGTTTTCTTAGGAATTTTGGTTTTAACTTTTGCCATAAATCCGCTGATGTACATACTTTCGATGATCATCCTGGGCTTTGGTGGGGCTTTTCTTTCAATCACACCTGCCAGCATTGTTGGAGACATCATCAAGGGCAAGGGTGGCAAGGTAATCGCGATCTTCCAGATGGCAGGTGATGCCGGAATGATCTTTGGGCCAATCATTATTGGTTGGATCTCTGATATTTACTCTTACCGAACCGCTTTTGGAGCATCAGCGGTTATCTTCTCAATTGCTTTGATTCTGGTCTATCGAATTCCAGAGACCAGAAATGTCGAAGGGCCCCAGGTTAATAACCTGAAGCCCCTCGATGAAGATCTCTAACTGGTTAGATCTAACTAGAGTTAGATCTATTTAGTCATTTCCGCGCAAGATTGAAAGAACGCGCAGAACCTCTAGGTACAACCAAACGATTGTCACCATAAGTCCAAAAGCTGCTCTCCATGACTCGTTCTCTGGAGCACCAGCTGCAATTCCCTTTTGAATTGAATCAAAATCAAGGATCAAGAAGAAGGCTGCAAGAACCATTCCGCCTGTTGCAATGATTAGTCCAAATCCACCAATGCTGTAAATGCTTGTTCCGGTGATGAATGAAGACACCAATGAAACAACAGCAAGTACTAGGTAACCGATGAGCGCTGTCATCAATACCTTTGTGAACTTAGGTGTTACGCGAATGCGTCCGCTCTTAAATGCAAACAACATTCCAGTAAATGCACTGAGTGTTACCAAGATTGCTTGGCTAACAATTCCGTCGTACATGGTGTTGTACATGTTGCTGATTGTTCCAAGAGCTAAACCTTGGAAAGCAGCGTATGCAATTGCCATTGCTGGCTTAACTGTTTTGCTAAATGAGTTAACCATTGCAAGTGCGAATCCACCAAGGAAGCCGAGCAGTAGCGCTCCACCACCAAGGTCAAGTGACCATGCAACCGCGCCAACAGTTACCAATACTGCGAACATAATCGCTGTGCGAGTGACAACATCATCAATCGTCATGCGACCTGTGCGTAATGATGAAGCTGCAGGTGTGTTGTACAAATTCTCTAGCGCTGCTGGGTCTGAGTTAATTGTGCTCGGATCGAATGCAGCGTATCCACGCTGATTAAACGCCCGTCCAAGAACAGGGTTTGAACTGCGCATATCTTTGTTCTCCTTTTGTAGGGCCACCAGAGCTTCTGGTGGTTTTGGTGCAGGGCAATCGTACGGTTAGTGAAGGGTTACGGCTAAGTAAGTGCAGGCTCAGATGCTTAAAATGCGCTTAGAACTGGTGCCCCCGGTCGGACTCGAACCGACACTGGAAGGATTTTAAGTCCTCTGTCTCTGCCATTGGACTACGGGGGCCACAAACAAGTTCTGCGGAAGTTTACTTGATGAGGGGCTTTTGCAGAAACTGAGCCTAGATTCTGCAAATTCCACGGTTACGATAAAGGTATGGACAACCAACAATTACTTGAAAAGTATCACTCATCTGCAATGACATTTGTTGAAGAGGGTAAGCGCATTTCCTCTGACGCTCTTATCAAATCAAAGGATGGCGAATGGTCTGCGGCATTTGTAATTCACCATATTGCAGATGCTGAAATTCAATTTGGTGTCAGATATGCAAATGCATTATGTGAAGACAACCCCACGATTGTTCCTTTTGACGAAGAAAAGTTTCCTGTTGGATTGCAGTACGGAAAGCGTTCTGTAGCTGTCTCCCTTCAATCCCTTGCTGCATCACATGCGATGAATTATGAGATTCTGAAAAACGCATCTGATGCTGATTGGACTCGAGTTTCTACACACCCAGACCGCGGTGAAGTAACTCTTT
>Ga0207942_1000270_pt1 | contig 14278 bp, 23 predicted proteins | sample LakMenEpi12Oct12_FD_150687 | JGI IMG/M metagenome (GOLD analysis project Ga0207942, IMG submission 150687) | Freshwater microbial communities from Lake Mendota, WI - 12OCT2012 deep hole epilimnion (SPAdes) | ecosystem: Environmental > Aquatic > Freshwater > Lake > Epilimnion/Euphotic zone ... | reverse complement strand
TTGGTGACTCCGGAGGTCACTTAAGAAGCTCATCTTATAGAATTGTTGATCCGGGAATTATTACTACTGACGGTAACTTTGAGTTGATGAGCGCTGGCATCGGAGGAAGTGCCACTTTTCGATCTGGGTATTCACAAAATAATGTCGGATCGCCGAGCGGAAATTTTTTACTAGAAACAAGAAACGCGGAGACCAGAACTACAAATCCCAATCCTCCGCCAACTAACGGCAGCGCCACATATCGCACTGGAAATGGATCGACAAATGTTAGCGCAGGAACATACGTCACTGGAGGGCAAGCTGGTCAGGTGGAGATCCGTGGCGGAATCGGTGGCGGAGCGCAAAATGGAACTTTGAACAATCAGGGCGCACAGGGCGGAATTATTAACATCGTGTCAGGCAAGGGCGGGGACACCGTTGGCCCAGGAGGAATTGGAGGCGCCGGAGCAGTCTATCAAATGGCTACCGGAGCTGGCGGAAACTGCGCGTCGTCTGCTGCCGGACAAAGTGCTGTGGCAGGAAATGGTGGAGTATTTTTAGCCTACGCTAATAACGGTGGGCAGCTAACGAATATTAATGGCACCACTGGCAATGCCGGAGATATGCAGTTTTTTACGGGCATCGCATGGCCAAGTAACTATGTTGGTTCAGCAAGTTTAAATCGAGGCGGTCGTGGCGGAGATGTTTCGTTTCGAGCAAGCGCCGGAGGTGACGCATCAAATAGCACAGTATCAAATATCGGCGGACGAGCTGGTAAGATGGATTTTGAAGTGCAGCGAGGCGGTGATGGAAATACAACTCAAGGCGACTCCGGAAGCATCACCTTTCGAGTGGGAAGACCGGGAAAAAATTCCACAGATACGGCTCAAGGAGCAACCGGAAACATTATCTTTCAACCTTCTCCAGCAGCATATACTGGAGCAGCCGAGGGCGTTGTCGGATTAGCGACTACTACTGGAGGAACCAAGACTGGAAGAGTAGCAATTGGTCACATTGCCCCATCTGCTCTTCTAGATGTTTCAGGTGACACAAAACTAGGCACAAGTGGAACTGTGTTTCAATCAGTCGTTTCGGCAACGGCTACGTTGGATTTCCCGAACATTTCAAATAACCATATACAGGAGCTTACGATGACGGTGACGGGTGCTCAGGTTGGAGGCTCTGTTCATCTCGGCGCACCATCAACCCTAGAAGCCAATTTAATTGCCTTTGGTTTTGTTTCTGCCACCAATACGGTAACAATTAGATTAGCGCACATGGGCGGCAGTGGTCTTAATCCTGCATCAGCTACATGGCGGGCAACAGTATTTAATTTTTAATGAGGGATTATGAAAAAGTTAATAGCAATATTTAAAAATGGGTTTGGGGTCAGAGTTTTTTACACTTACAAGCCCGAAGCTGTTTTTTTAAAACCAAATGAAATAATGATAATTGATCCAGACCTTACCAATGTAGGGGGAGCCTCTCCTTCGAGGTGGAAACTGACGGAAGAAAATAATATAGTTCTAAGAGCCTTGGGCGAAAATTAACCTTTAAGGAGGATTTTATGTTAGGTACAGAAAAAATTGAATCATTAGCTGAATCTATTAAGGAACTTGCAATAGTAGCTAAGAAAGTATCTGATGACAAAAAAGTGGGAGTAGACGATCTTGTGCATGTTATTGCTTTACTTCCTAAGCTTCCAAAGATCATTGATTCTATCAAAGATTTAGGGGAAGCCGTAGATGAAGCTAAAGATTTAGAAGTGGCAGAAATCATTTCTTTAATTCAAGCAATTCATTCTAAAATTAAAGAAATAGAAAAAGCATAATGAGAATTGCCATTAACGCTATAATAGCTTTGGCATCTACTGTTCCAATCATAAATCAATGGTTGGAACAGTTACTTCAAGCTTATTCAGAATTTAAAATTAAAAAGCTAAAAGAACTCAACAAAGAGGCAGTAGATGAAGCCATTAAAACGCATGATCAAAGGAAATTGGAGTCTGTCCAATACTCTGGTAAGCCATCTGGTGTTGGGACTGTTGTTTCTTCTCTCCCAAGGATGCGTAAGTCGAGCGAGAATAAACGCTAATTTGTGGTATGGTTTAGCAGTTCCGCAAAACATCTGCGAAAAAGAGCCAGAAATCCGCAATTATGGGATATTTAGAAAGCTAAGTAATGGAAATTTTGAATTTGTTTCTATTTGCTCTGACGAGTATGAGCATTTCTTTTCTATTCATAAAGACGATCTAGAAAGGTTATTAAATGAAGCAGGAATTAAACGGTAAAAAATGTCTTACCAAAAAAGAACAACTAGATTATTGGACACAGCAGTATTTACAGGCTAAAACTAATGGGGATACGCGTCTTTTAAGGATCTACGAGGCATTGATTCTCAAACTAGGTGGAAAGATTCCTAAAATCTAGTATCATAAAGTGTACCAATAACCAAGGGAAGGAAATTGGCAAAAAACGCTAGAGTCCTTGTAATTTCGGATCTACATGCGCCCTACTATCATCAGGATACTATCCCTTTTCTCAAAGCTATTAACGAAGTTTTTAAACCAGACAGAGTCATCCTTACTGGAGATGAGGCTGACTATCATTGCCTTAGTTTCCATGATACCGATCCAGACTTGCCTTTTAGTCCATCTTCAGAATTGGAGAAGACTATAGAACATCTAAAACCCCTGTATGAATTGTTCCCAAAGGCAGATATCTTGGAATCGAATCATGGATCTATGGCATATAGGAGAGGTAAACATCATGGCATACCACGACATATCCTTAAGGACTATCGGGATGTTCTGGAAGCACCGAAGACTTGGAAATGGCACCATGATCTTACAATTACATTGTCCGATGGACGTGATTGTTACTTTACCCACGGCAAGAGTGCGGACGGTCTAAAGCTATCGCAATCGCAGTCTTGTAATACCGTTCAAGGACATCACCACTCAGTATTTGAAATAAAGTATTTTGCCAATCCTAAAGATATTTTTTGGTCAATGGTAGTGGGCTGTCTTATAGACGACAAGTCCATGGCATTTGCGTACAACAAATTACAGCTAAAGCGTCCTATCATCGGTGTAGGAATTATCCTAGACGGACAGCCAAAGCTATTACCAATGATTTTAAATAAGGACGGGAGATGGATAAGAAAAATCGTGTAAAAAAGTTCCCGTCTTTTATAGTCATTATGGGACGTAAGATCAAAATAAAACAAGGTAATAACTTAGTATATCGTGATCAACCATGTTTAGGGTTATGTGATTATGATAATAAAATTATTTATCTTGAAAAAAATCAACCCCAACAATCAAAAATAGAAACTTTAGTCCACGAGGCAACTCACTTCTTTTTAGAGCTTACTGGAATATCTCAGAAACTAGATGAAGATACCAACGAGATGTATTGCCAGTTAATCACGGCATTATTTGTGGATCTAAAAAAAGACCTATAATGGGACGAGTGATTTATTTAAACTCATGGTTAGATTGTCCTGATGTCATATTAAAAAGAAACTATGCCATGCAAGAAAAAATATCTGAGGCAAGAATCCACTTTTTTTATCGGTTAAGAGAAGAAGGAAAAACAGAGAGCCAAACATTGTTTTTTTACAGTCTCTGGATTCAAAGAAATAGAAGCAAAATAAGATTGGAGAAATATGAAAACTTTTTTGATTCTGGCGATTCTACTATTCCTCCTGCCAGTTAAAGCAGACGTATTACTAGACATAATGAACGGAAAGTATATGAATTATTCTTATAGCGAAGAAAAACAACAAGAAGAAATCTATGAAGAAGATAGTTCAGAAAATAATGGGGAACATTATAGTTGGGATAATTTATACCTCTGCTCATATTGCTATGAAACAGAGGTAATAATAAATCCGTATTCTTTAGATAATGATGTCGGGATTGACTATTAGTTTCTTAGGTTTAACCTTAAGTTTATCTTCCAAAGTCTCCTCTTTAGGAGCTGGGAAAATCTGTTCATGTAGTCTTTTAACGACAACAGCGAGAGCTGTCTTATCTTCTTCCTTGGCAAACATTTCGTCTTTTGCCATAGCTTGATCGATAAAGCTAAAAACTAAAAACCACTCAAGAGCAGTCAATGCTCCACCATGTAGTTTTGCCATTTCTTGCTGAATAAGTTCTTCATTAATTTCGTCCATATTCACCCCATTACTGTGCTAATGACTTTCATCTTAGCGTTTAAAGTTTTCAATATTAGATCGTCTACACTTGAGCCAATGACATGAACTATTCTACAATCTCTTTCTTGACCGAGTCTATGAGATCTTTTCTTTGCTTGTTCTAGGGACGCAACTTCCCAAGGAAGATCGTTAATAACCATAAGATTACTAGCAGTAAGATTGATTCCTGTAGAGGCCGCACCAAAAGTACATAGAAGCACATCGAGCTGACCATTATTAAACATATCAACAAAATAAGCACGCTTATCCATAGGTGTTTCACCAGTGATACTCCTTACTCTAAGCTTGGATAATTCCAGCTCCATTATTTCAATTGGCTTTCTGTGATCGGAAAATACGACGATCGGACCTTCTCCTGAATCAACAGCATCAGATACATAGTTCGAAGTGAAGATAGCCTTACTTGTAGCAGAATTAACTTTAACCGTAATCTCTGCGGAAAACCTTGCACCAGTGAACTCTCTAAAAGCTTTCTCAAGATCAGGATCATTTTTGTAAGATACCACAATTTGAGATTCCATAAGCTCAGGTAACTTAAGTACCTTATCCGCCTCATGCTTGATTGAATGCTCTTTAATATATGTCCTAAGTTCATCAACATTTTTCATTCCTCCATAGGACATTCCATACTTTCCTTGAACTACGTTAGTAAAACGACAACAGAACGTATAGAACGATTTGTATTTCTCTGTGATAGCTGGCTTTACTCCCCATTTATCCCATAACAGTAAAAAGCTATACATCTCAGGAATCCTGTTTTTAATAGGGGTTCCTGACAGCATCATGAAGTATATTGGAGTATACTTGTAAAATAGGTAATGAAATCTTTGAGTACGCTTTGCCTGTAGGTTTTTTAGGTATTGGCTTTCGTCGGATACCCAGAAGTCACAATTCTTGAACACATCTTCGGATTTATCTAATTGGGTATATGGAACGATAGTGACATCAGATCCATCCCACCTAAGAAAATGAGGAGAAGCTTTAAGATTAGAATGCTTGCGGATTTCATTCATCCAGTTTTCTATTAGGAAAGGAGGACATACTACAACAGCTTTTTTGCCAGTAGAGCAGATAGAAGCTATTGCAGACAAAGATTTTCCTGTACCCATTGTCGACCAATCACCGACTAATTTTTTAGATAGGAGCAAACTAACAGTCTGCTCCTGATGAGGTAATAACTTTGTCTTAAGCACCGAAGAAGCCATGAATTAATTCCAAGAATGAGTCAACGATCTTGCCATCAGTATCTACGAATTCTTTACCATTCAATGAAGTAGTAAAGTCTTTAATCTCTTGAGTTGGCTTTGCTGTCTTCCAAGCATTGTCATACTTCTTAGAGAGATACCCACCGAGAATAGACTTATGTTCTGGTACGCTAGAATCATAAGCAATAGCAGGTTTCTTTTTTTCTACAATTTTCTCAGTAATAGTATTGTCGGATTCTAAAGTAGCTTCAATTACTTTTTCTTTCTTAGCTTTAGGTTTCTTTTCTTTTACTGGAGCTTCTTTAGCCAACTCTTCTTCAATGATAATAGCTTCTTTGGCTTTTATGCCAGTAGGAATTTCTTCTGATTCTTTTTTAGCAGTAAGTCCTTTTTGAACGTATTGTTTTAAAGATGCCATAGCTTGATCAGCTTTATCCTGATCTTCAATCTCAGCCACAGCAGAGATCTCGATATGCTCATAGTTGCCCATGTTGAATCGTTGAGTATAAGTAATAGATTTGATTTTCATAATAGATTCTCCAATTCATTAAATGTTTCGAGTGTTGTTACTTTAACTTTAGTTTTGTTATCTGTAAACGTTTTTCCATGGCACTGACTAAAATAAGCACAAGGGGAAAAGAAGTTAAAACAAGAAGATAAGTTCTTACGAGGAGCTTCTCCTTTATGCAATTCCCTAGCCCTGTCATGTACTTCATTAAATAATGACCATACAAGATCCGGATTCATGGACTCAATAGGAACAATTGTTTCGACTACCTTGACACCTTTATCAAGCCCAGCACTAGTCTGAGCCTTTGACTTGATAATCTGTGAATACAGACAGCCAGCAAATTGTTTGCCCACAATGGAAGGAACGGCAATGTATAGATCCTCAGCGAAATGTGCATACAAGTTAAGTTGAGGGTCAAGAGGCAATTGAGAAAGAATGTTTTCATCATGTCTACTCGCTGTTTTTAAGTCACCTATGTACCACTTATTACCTTGGACTGCGATGTAATCGATAAATCCAGTATAGTCAGAAGTAGCTATTGGTAATTCGCATTTGATAACTTTGATTCCAGAAGCTTTACGGAATTGAACATACTTTCTAAGCATGACAGTCAGTAAATCTTTTTCAGAAGGATCTACTTTGTTTTCTACCATAGCTTCTATGATCAAGGCATCATTAAAATCTTGGTGCAAAGTTCTCTCAAGCACAGCATGAAATGCTTTACCAAGTCCAAGAGCATCTGACTCAACATAATCAGGATCATGAGGTGTGTTGTTAATCTTATAATGAGCATACTTTTGCTCACAAGATTGTAGTGTTTTCATTGAAGAATACGAGAGCTTTACAGCTCCCGTATTTTGACTAGTATTATTAGATTGTAATGTAGTCATATTAGATCAAATCATCTTCTGAAGTTGTTACGACAGTTTGATTGCCATTGGCAGGAGCTACAAGAACTTCCATAGAGTGAAACTTCTTACCTTTGTATTTACCTTTAGTGACTGTATCCTCACCTTTATAAATTACTTTGATAACATCACCTTCTTGAACTTGATCCATGGCTTTGTTCAAAGCACCTGAAGAGTTAAAGGTAAACATAGCCCCAGTTTTAGGAGCCTCTCCAGTAGAGAAACCAGCTTCGATAACTTCTACTTTGTAGTTTGGTTTTCCAAACTGATCTTCTTGCTGAGAAACATACTTGCCAACAAGATAATCAGACTCATCCCAATTTTTCCAAGGACGGTAAGATGATTGACCCATGACTGTTCTGAAATTGTAAGACATAAACTTTTCCTTTCTTTGCCAGTTGTTATTATATTGCTACTTTGTTCTGGCCTACATCATAGCAAATTTAAATTTAATTCAGTTGTGAAATACTTGCTGAAAACATCGTATTGTTTCTTAGATCGTTTATCAACGAAAATTTTCTGAGCTTCGATTTTAAAATTGTCTTTCGTAATCATTTCGCCATCTTCGTAGTCTAAACTCCATGCTTTTCCATCCATTCGGATTAATGATGCTTTATCTTTAAGATTATCTTCATAATAAAATACAAAAGCTTCTTTCATACACTTCTTCAAAGTATCCATAGCACCTAAGTCATCAGAATCAAACATAATATACAGAGCATCATGGAGAGTGAAGATAACATTTAGTCCTGCGTCTTGTGCGAGTTGGACTGCTTTCCGCATGATCGCCGCTCCCATACCTTGTACAGGCATATTACCAACAGATCGAGGATTAGGATTATCTCCAAACATATAGAATCCATCACGAAGTCTAACAAATTTAGCATCTTTATACCTCTTAATTGTTTCGTTTCTAAAGTTAGCAAATTTACTGTAAACACTATCAAGTTTATCTAATAACAATTGAGCAGAATCCGGATCATAAGTACTCTCACCCATTTGTTCGTTCAATGTAATGCTTAGACCATGACCAGTAGACCAATACTGCCAACCAAGAATAACAGGCTTCTGTGCATCTCTTTGTTTGCCGTGAGAGGACTTTGTACCGTCTTTAGGTATAACCCCGATCTCTTTACCATAAGCAAGGTAAACATCTCCAGAAGCATAGGCTTCGATCATCTTGTGATCATTCGCCTCTAGTCCTCCAAGTAAGAACTCCTGAGAACTGTAATCTATTGCACCCACTGCGTACCCTTTGGGTGCTATGCATAACGATCTCATCCATCCAGTTTTAAGAAACAAAAAGGATGTCGAACTTGGCTGTGATCTAGACGACTGTGCACCATAGATGTTCATGTACGGACGTACCATGCCATCAGAGCCAACGTAATCCCAGAAAGTATTAGCCTTAACACCAGATGGCTCAGAGAATCCTTTGAGCTGTTGGGCAATATTAAAATATCGCACCATTTGAGCACCGAAATTAAAACGAGGATAGTCATGGCTGTAGTTAAAAAACTTTTTGAATGCATCAAGTGACAATGAGTACATTCCTGTTTCTGTTCGTTCCCACTTGGGATGACCTGACTCTTCGATCCATTTACGGACTGCCTTCGTATCAAGAGTGTATTTTGCTGTGCGTTTATCAAATTTAAATGGCTTGATGTCTGGAAACTGTTCATTGATATCCTCGATTAATTCCCTCATAACGACAGGAATGTTCTCAGTTAAATTCTTTGCCCACTCAAGATGTATCGGGTAGCCATGACGTACCATCATAGCAGTCCTGACAGCATACTCAGCTCTCCAATGAATCTCAGACAGCAAAGTATCTCTATGCTGTCTAGGGATAAACTTCAGATACTCTTTATTGATTGCCGAGAGAAGCTTAGGGAGATGTACTGTATCACTTAAACAGTATTCCATGATCTGGGTTTTCTCTTCGTTAGTAAAACTCTCAGGACAAGAGATGATGAGATCTCTCATCTTGTTTTTGTGATCAGAATCAATCTTAACTTTGCATAGCTTATACAGAGCGGAAGCCAAGCTTTTCGATCCCTTCTCAAATCCCCATGACGAAAGTCTTTTAATTTCTCCCTTCATGTACTGCTCACCCTTAGACAGAGTGTTATTATGATTCGATAACATGACGTACTCAAGATAAAGATCAATCCATTTCATCTTGAGAGGATCTACTCCCAATGACATAAGTGCCGAGGATTCAGACTCTACGTTGAAGGACACGAAAGTGTATCCCTCATCTCGATACATATGGATTCGCCACATAAAAGCATTAAGATCTGCTTTATCTTTTAGCCAGAATACTTCTTTGTTGTTGTCTGCTACTAGAGCAAAGCAAAGGACATTGAGTCGTCTTTCATTAGTTTTGTTATACTCTGAATCGAGGTATAGGTATTTTCTAGATTGCATAAGTTCTCCAGCTTATAGATAATCACGAAATTCCATTTGCCATCATGGGATATTGGCGAAAAATATTTTACATCTCTGATTAATTTGTCATCCATATCAAGATAGCGAAAGATAGTATCTTGTAGCACTTTATGAGCGTCTAAGTCAACTGACTTGGAGCTGATAGTACCCTTCAATGTTATCAATGACTCCCGAGGTGTGAAGATATAATACTCAGCAGATATGTAGTTCTTATTCTCATCAAATAGTTTCTTAAACAGTAGGCAGTTTGCTTTAAACTCCTCCATTCTTTTAGTTAGATCTTCTTCAAAAGATCGGCAAAGAGGAGTCTTAATGTTCATCGGTCTTCTCCCCTTATTAATCAACATATGACTGCGATTCCTTGGCATAGGAGGAAGATCATTAAGCTTTAAAATTAAAATCATACTGGAGCCACCTTTGTACTGATATAGTACTTAACTTCTTTGACTGTGGATAAGGTTGTAAGCTTTACATCAGAGAAATAAACCTCCCATGCAATGATCTTACCTTTCTGTCCTTTCTTGTTTACAGAATCGACTAAAATTTTTTTGTAAGAAAATCGACGATACTTATCGGCTTTCCTCGGTTGTGTTAAATGTTTAAGCATATATTGATTCATTCTTTACCTACTTCTTTTAGTGCTTCTCTGGCTTTATTCCCACCATAAAAATTTGAATCACAATCGTTTTTTATTTTTATATAGCAAGGATAAATCTCATCTGAGTTATTTTCCCAATTGTTTTCATTAGCATAAAACTCTAAAGCCTCACGTAGCTTTTTGTTTTCAGCTTCAAGTTTTTGAATTATTTCTTCATCCCATAGATTCTCAAACGCTTTTTTGTTTTTATCGTTCATAGCCATTCCTCCACGTTTTCAGATAGGAAATAAGGTACAGAATGCTTTACCTTATGTTGTGTTTTAAAGTTAGAAGTACCAAAAGCAGAATAGTGATTATATCCGCAATGATGAGCATATTCATGAAGAAGTAATCCCACGACATCATTAAAATTAAACTCATCTAAAAAATATAAACTAAGGTGAATACATCCATTTTTATAATAGCCAATAGCTTTACTTGTAGTCCAAGGACGATACGTAAAAATATTAACCAAGTCTCTCGGAGAAATAAGATTTAAAGCAATCTGAGATCCGATTCCAGAATTGTATTTAAAATCATTCTTATTGCTAATATCTTCAATCATTCTAGAACCAGCACTGAGTAAGCTTTCAGCTTGATCAATTGCCAGATGAATATTCCTATCAATAATGCAATTTCTAAATCTTTTCATTATCACTCCCAGTCTTGAATGACATCAGAATCATATACAGTTTGCCTCGTCTGCTTAATAATCCTTGTCTCTGGCTTGTCAAAAGTGACTGTAGACTTCTTTTCGTTTGCCGTAGTGGCGACTCCGACTGCACCAAAAGTTAAAAACATTATTATAAATAATTCCATAAATGCTCCTATTGAAACGCTCTTCTTACGTTAGTAAAGTTGTACCCTTGTTTTTTAAAATCATTCTTTGCATCTTCATACCCATTCATAAATCCAAAATGATAAACAAGATAAAATCCCAAATATAGCCATGACCAGTAGAATAATTTGTTAATGATTCTGATACTCATAGCCACCTCTTAATAACAACGGTCTACCGAGTAGCTACGATTGCACATCTCGACAGCGTATTGATAACCATAGTGAGGGATGTTTCTAGCTTGGCATTCTACTCTCATTGTCTCTTTGTTGTTACAAGTTTCCTGCTTTTTACCGCATGAACTAAAGATAATTACCATTGCTAGTAGTGTAAGTGCTGATTTCATTTGAATCTCCTGTTTTAAATTAGTTTACCGTTTTTTACGATGATTTCATCGAGGTGGTTATTATTTAATTTCTTTTCTCTCAAAGCATCAAGCTTTTTACAAGTATCTTTGAATATTTGTTCAAAAAGATAAACATTCTGCTCATTTAGAGCTTCAAGATATCCTCTGAAATCCAATCCTTCATATGCAAAACTGTACAAATTTAGTACCAATTTAGGATACCAATAAACCATTGCATTAAGCTTTCCACTCTGAAGATCTTGCTCCAAAGTGGTCGGAGTAAATGGTTTTACTTCTCCTATGCATTTATCGAGTAGAAAGCAATAGGCATCAAAAGGAAGCTCCATAGTAGGAAACATAGGATCAATCATAGGATACCTTCCCATTCGATTCCTGTGTTATCTGCTGACTTATAGAAATGCCTATCAACTTGGATGTACCATGAACGACTATCACGCTTGAACTCTCCAAGATAATGCTTTCCTTCATGTTTATAGTTCTTCAAAAAGTCCTCGACTTTGTGGGGACTAGGGAAGCGACCATTAGGATTGGATTCTTTATAAGCCATCTTTAGTTGAGCATCATCGATAGTATCCGACTTGGCAGAAAGTACTTCGTCAATAACAACTCGTGACCATTCTGGAAGGGAGCTATAGCAAAGCTTATAAAAATGTTTCCCCTTATATACTCCGAACTCATTGTCCCTAGTATTGCGATAAAGAAGCCAATAGCCAAACTCCTGCATAGTCTTAGACGTAGGTTCTAGCTCTTCGATTAGGGCGTTTATTTGTTCTTTAGTCCACACTTCGTTGAGTTTTGTCTCTGAGATATCAGCCACTGAGAAACGACGATCGTCCCATGAGATCCTCATGTCATCTAGAGAGTTAGACGAGATAACAAAGCTATTAAACGTCTCAATAGTTTTCCCGATGTCTACACCTTTATGCTCAATAGTTTGGTCACGGTTGATATACCGCTTAAGCTTATTGATTTTGTCCTCATCATCGATCTTAAACTCATCAAAGGCAATCATTCTCTTATCTTTCAAAAGAGCATTAAAATTAGATTCAAGCGCACCGGGAGGAGCTATCACAAAGTTATCCTTACCAATAAGCGCACGGCATAGATGATCAGTAAATAGACCTTTACCGATACCCTTCGCACCATTTAGGACTAGGTAAGTCTCACACCGTTTTGCCAAGGCATGATGAAGCCAATCATAAACGAACTCACGGCAATCCTTGTCAGGAAACAAGTGACACATAAAAGAATTGACCGACTCTGGAAGTTTACAGAACAACGGTCTTTCCTCGACTGTTAGTTCTCTAGGTAATTGCCATTCAGGACGCTTAAAAGTGTTTAAGTGGGTACACTCTTTGCCGTAATCAGTCTCAGCGACATAGATACTCTCAGGACGATAAGGATTAAACTTAATAATCGCACGAACGAGGGGAGTCCTGTGGTCTTTGTCCTCGGTTCGCTCGTAAGTAGCGTAATCAAGTGGCAGGATCTCTCCTGTGTTCTTATTGTAAAACATCAAAAGCTTAGCGTTCTCAATAGAAATAAAAGGAATAAGATCATTGTACAAAAAATCTTTTACGACATCGAGTCCTCTAGTATTGCTCTTTTTCTTTTCCATCTGAAAGACTTTGAGTCCGCGCCTAAAGTCCTCAAACAAAACGTTTGCAGTGGGGGAAACAGTCAATAATTCAGAGAACTTACGAAGCTTTTCTTCTTTGCATAAGGCTAAAAACCAGTTAGTAAAGTTTTTATGATCGATCTTTTCTGAATTAATTTTTATCGCACCCGCATGAGAGATCTGAACATGGAACTCGTCAAAAAGTATTTGAAATAATTCAGGGAATAAAGCACGTTTTAAATCATCATAGGACATATTATCTCCAGTAAGAAAGTGGTTTACAGGTTAAATAGAAAAAGTTAAATTGTAAACAGTGCGAATAGGTTTATCTCCAGTTCTCCTATCGCGCATAAAGCCAAGGAGTTAAAATCCCTTGGCTTTTTTAATTTATATCCTCTTTTGTAACTAAATCCACTTTGATCAGGCTTTCCTCTTCTAGACCATAACCCGACATCTCTTTGTGTAGTAGATATTCTTTATCCGCTATGCTCAGGAGTCTCATTTTTTCGTCATAAGGTAATGACATTAAATAAGAAAGTAAAGCGTAGACAATCTTTGAGACTGACCATCTCGATACACTCGCAGGGTACTGAGTAAAGTCATCACTGGAAAGCATATGCGCAAGGGAAGCAGGACAGCTAGTAAGATTGGCAATACTTACGGTACTCATTTTTCTTTTAGGAGTCTTATCTTTTAAAACAATGTTTTCGACTGCGACTTGAGAAGCATGACCTTTCATGCGTAAGATCAGAGTTTCCTTATCGTCTTTGTTCAATGGGCGCATATAAAGATATTTGTAATGACCCTCGGGAGCAAAGAGCGAGTAGAATTCATTAAATGCCTTGTCGATATCAATGGCATTAAATACTTTTTTAACTACACGCGAGTTAAACTTTGACCTAGTCTCAATTGTAAAAAGACAGTCATCAGTGTAAACAATAACCTTTTGGGTAATCTTATCAGTAAATGTTTTTTTCATAAAATACTTCTCCCTTTTCGTAAAATAGGTCTTCACTTAGCTGGATGTTATTTGCCAATTGTTTGAGACTTCGAAGCGCGTGCGTGAGAGTCAATCGATGATCATCGGGCAATTGCTCAAAGTCATTATAAAACGAATCGTCAAGCTCTTTATGTGTCTGGCGGATTGCCTTAACAATTTTTGAAATGTTAGGAGTCCCGTCAAGATTTAAAAAATTTTCCACTATTCTACCTCCATTAATTTTTCCATTAGACTTTCCATTGTTTCTTTCTCGGACTCGACACCGAGAAAATAGCGTTCACGAGCAGTCTTAAATTGTCCTATAATGTTTTTGACTTCGTGCAATTTCCAGAATTCCGCATCATGAGTTTCTATCTCATTCATTTCTTCTTTTAAGCTTTCTACTTTGTCCGCTAAGATATCCCTTTCCTCCTGATACTTGAGGACAAGGGAAGCTAAATCGTGTTTTTTTAATCTCATTAATTCATTCGATATCATAATATTATCTCCTAAAAAGTTATGTATTCTTGGCGTTCATTGTCCCATTCAAAAGGAAATGGGGGA
>Ga0207942_1000268_pt1 | contig 14366 bp, 17 predicted proteins | sample LakMenEpi12Oct12_FD_150687 | JGI IMG/M metagenome (GOLD analysis project Ga0207942, IMG submission 150687) | Freshwater microbial communities from Lake Mendota, WI - 12OCT2012 deep hole epilimnion (SPAdes) | ecosystem: Environmental > Aquatic > Freshwater > Lake > Epilimnion/Euphotic zone ... | reverse complement strand
CAGAGCAGGAAGCGACGCTGCAAAAAAAGGCTGACGATTTCAACGCGAAGGACTCGAACACGCGCAACGGCCGCGCGACACTCGGCGCGCTCAAGGCGGTTTTCCAACGCGGTCTCGGTGCGTTCAATACGTCGAGTTCGCCGCGTGTCACGTCCGCGTCGCAGTGGGCTTTCGCCCGCGTCAACGCGTTCCTCTACCTACTGAAAAACGGACGGCCGGAGAATCCGAAATACACGACCGACAACGATCTTCTGCCAGAAAAGCACCCGAAGGCTGGGAAATAATCTCATGATCCATACGCAATCCGAAATCGATAACCTCGTTGAACTCGCGATCATCCAGCGCGCCGAGCTAAAGAAGCTCGTTGATTCTCTGCCACAGTTGCGCGACCACCTCTCTTCGGAAATTGAGCGCAACCTAGAAGAGATCGAGCCGGCGATCCGCAGCGAGCTGGAGCAGCTGGTGATCGCCCGCGCACAGGACGCGCACGCGCAATCCAGCGCGGCGCTGACCGCCAAGGTTGACGAACTCGGCAAGGCTTTGGAAGTCACGACGGCGGCGCGCTACTCGGTGCTTATGGCCGAGCGCGAGCAGAACGCGTCCTTGCTGGCGCAGGCCGAGGCACGCATCGCTGAGGCAGCGTCGGCTTTGCCGAGCGCAGTCAAGAGCATCGTCACTGACGAGCTTTCGCGCTTTCCGCGCGCCGGCGAGATTGACCAACTGCGAAAAGAATTCGCTGAGCCGAAGGGCTTGAACCCTCGTGGCAAATGGTCGCCCGACGAAACATATCAGCGGCTGGACCTCGTGACGATCAACGGCGATTCTTTCGTCTCGAACATCGACGGCAATCGCGAGCGGCCGAGCCGAAGCGCGGCGGACTGGACGCTGAACGCAGCACGCGGAAACAGTGGCGGCGGCGGCGGCATTACGTCATTGACCGACCTGATCCCAACGCCGGGTGAGGGGCAAATCCTCGGCAGCGAAAATTCGTTCTACGTTCCCAAGAACCTCGTCGCCGGCGCGAATATCACGATTACGCAGACGCCGACCGATATCACCATTATCGGCACCGAGGGACAGATCGAGCTCACGGACGGGACCGAGGCGGCGCCGTCGCTGTTCTTCGTCAGCGACACTAACACCGGCATGTATCGCCCGGCAGCGGACACGGTGGGAATCGTCGGTGGCGGTCACGACATCCTGCGCCTGACCGACGTGGCGAGCGCGACGGATTACATTGAGATTAAGAACGGGACCGGCGTCGGCAACCCGCTCCACGTTCTTGCCGAGGGCGCGAGCGCAAATATCGGCGTGCATTTGCAGCCGAAGGGCAGCGGGCTTTTCACGATCAGCGACGGCACGGATTTCAACAAGGGAATCCGGTTTCGCAGTTCGTCCAGCGCCGCAAGCGCGGTGACGCTGATTGACGCCGTCTCGACGGCCGGCCGCGTCGTCACTCTTCCCGACGCAACCGACACGCTCGTGGGACGTGCGACCACGGACACGCTGACGAACAAGACGCTGACGAGCCCGACGATGACCGCGCCCGCTCTCGGGACTCCTGCGAGCGGCAACCTTGCGAACTGCACGTTCCCGACTCTCAACCAATCCACGACCGGCAACGCGGCTACGGCCACGGCGTTGCAGACCGCAAGAGCGATCAACGGAGTCAACTTCGACGGCACGGCAGCGATCACCGTCGCAGCCGCAGCCGGCACGCTTACCGGCGCAACGCTGGCGTCAGGCGTGACCGCATCGAGCCTGACAAGTGTTGGCACTCTCGCGGGTCTGACCGTCACTGCGCCAATCACGGGCAGCGTGACTGGATCGAGTGGAAGCACGACGGGCAACGCAGCGACCGCGACCGCTCTGGCGACTGCACGCGCAATCAACGGCGTTAACTTCGATGGAACCTCGGCCATTACGGTTACGGCTGCGGCCGGCACGCTCTCGGGCAACACGCTCGCAGCCGGCGTCACCGCCTCCTCGCTGACCTCGCTCGGAACGATTGCCAGCCTGACCGCGACAGCCGGCACGATTGCCAACGCTCCGAGCGGTTCGACCGACATCGCGAACAAGCTTTACGTGGACACCGTCGCGCAAGGACTCGACGCAAAAGCTTCATGCGTCGCAGCCACGACGGCGGACATTACGCTGAGCGGAGCGCAGACAATCGACGGCGTGAGCGTCGTCGCGGGCAATCGCGTGCTGGTGAAGAACCAATCGCTCTCTCAGAACAACGGCATCTATCTCTGCGCCTCGGGATCGTGGACGCGCACGACTGACGCGAACACGTGGGACGCGCTGACCTCGGCTTTTACATTCATCGAGCAGGGCACGACGAACGCCGATTGCGGTTTCGTCTGCACGGCGAACGCCGGCGGCACCCTCGGCACGACCGCTCTGCCGTGGTCGCAGTTCTCGGGCGCGGGCACATTCACGGCCGGCACCGGGCTGACGCTCACCGGATCCGTCTTCTCGCTTACCTCGCCCGTCGCGGTGGCGAATGGCGGCACCGGGCTGACGAGTCTCGGCTCCGGCGTTGCGACGTTCCTCGGGACGCCGTCGTCGGCTAATCTTGCGGCGGCGGTCAGCGATGAAACGGGAAGCGGCGCGCTGGTGTTCGCATCCAGTCCAACCCTCGTGACGCCGACTCTCGGCGCGGCGACTGCCACCTCTCTAAACGGCGTGACCCTTACGGGCACGAGCACGCCAGCGCTTTCAGTCACCGGCACGGCGTCGGTCAGCGGCAGCAACACCGGCGACCAAACGACGATTACGGGCAATGCTGGGACCGCGACGATCTTGCAGACCGCCCGCAACATCAACGGCGTGAGCTTCAACGGTTCGGCTGATATTACGGTCACCGCAGCAGCTGGAACCCTGACGGGCGCAACCCTCGCGTCTGGCGTTACGGCGTCCTCGCTCACATCTCTTGGCACCATTGCGAGTCTCACGGCAACAGCGCTCACCGTAAACGACAACACGACCCTCGGCAGCAGCAACTCGGACACGGTTGTCTTCAACGCTCGCGTGGCGTCTGACATCAACCCATCGACCGACGACACCTACGACCTCGGCGTGACGGGCCACGAGTGGCGAAATCTGAACATCGACGGCACGGCCAACATTGACTCGCTCGTGGCTGACACGGCGGACATCAACGGCGGGACGATTGACGGGACGGCCATCGGAGCCACGACGCCGAGCACGGGCGCGTTTACGACGGTGGCAGCGGCTGGGGCCATCTTGAACACGTTAGGCGGCGGTGGAAATGGGTTTGCGGCGCGATTTAACGCATCAAACCCTCGCGCTGGTTTATTCACGCTTGGCACTGCTGGCACGACGTTGCTGGGCAACAATCTTACTTTTTCGTCTGCAAACGTATTTAACCACGACGTGACTGGCACCGCGTGGGCAGCGGGAGATATTGGAACGGGCACGTTTGATGTGTTTGTAAAAGCAAGCGGCACCGCAGGCACAACCGCGTTCGACTTTGCGACCACTGCAAACCGAATAACTTCCGTATCTACCACCGGCCTCGCCGTGACCGGGGCGTTGTCGAGCACGGGAGCACTTGCCATCGGCAACACCGTCGCCACAGCCGTCGCCGTCGCCTCGACGCACAAGGTCACAATCGTCATCGGCGGCGTCACCTACTACCTTCTAGCCACAAACGTCTAATAACATGACCACTGAACAAGCACTCCAGAACCTCTACGCAGGCAGCCGCCAAGCCCCATTAAAGGCCGACGACCACGATTTGCTACGCAAGTGCGCGGAACAGATTGCCGAGGCTTTAAAGCCAAAGGAAACGAAAGCCGAATGAGCGGGACGGCGGACACGAATTGGCGCAGCTACGTGGGGCCAAAGGACGATGGACTCACGGTTGACTCAGCCGAGTGGCAGGCTCCGCTCGACCCTGAGAACTGGGACGACTTGGTAAAGTGCTCCAACTGCACCGGGCTCACGATTAGCGGGCTGACGATTCCAGCCAGCCGTGAGGACTCGATTGATTGCGTGCGCGGCTCCAATTACACGGTTCAAAACTGCACGGTTCATGGCTCGGTAACGATCAAGGGCGCAATCAACGGACTGACGCTTTACGGCTCGGTCGTGAGCGGAACGATTGAGCTGGGGCAGTATGACAACTATTGGGAGCCGGGCCGCGCTCCGACGCAGAACGTCTCCATCCTGGACTGCACCTCACCGGACGGCTCGCCGATTCGCGTCAAAGTCTGGGACGCCGAAGTGCCGTTTGTCCGAAATACGAACGTGAAAATAACCAAAGTGCCGAAATGGGTCTGGCTTCCTTATTTTCTGTTCCGGCGTTTGACGAATCCGAAGAAGGTATAACCCATGTTTCCACTCGCTGAAGTTCTCGGGATCGGCACGAAGCTTATCGACAAGCTGATTCCGGACCCAGAAGCCAAGGCGAAGGCGCAACTGGAACTCGCGCAGCTGGCGCAGAACGGCGAGCTGGCGAAGATGAACGCGGACCTCGAAGCCTACCGCGTCGAGCAAGACAACCTGACCGACCGCCTCAAAGCGGACATGGCTTCGGACTCGTGGTGGTCGAAAAACATTCGGCCAATGACGCTCGCGGCGATCCTTGCTGGCTACTTTATTTTCGCGGGCATGTCAGCCTTCGGATACAACGCCAACGAGTCTTACGTTTCGCTGCTCGGTCAGTGGGGCATGCTCATCATGTCGTTTTATTTCGGCGGGCGCACGCTTGAGAAAATCATGGAGATGCGCAAAAAATGAACGAGCACAAAGACCTCATGGAAGTGGCCAAGCTCTGGAAAGAAACGGGCTGGCTGACGGCGGTCATCGGCGGCGCGGGCATGGTTGCGCGACTCTTGGCCAACCCGATCCAAGGAACGATCTGGGACAGCGTGCGGCGCGTCATCATGGCGGCCATCGTCTCGACGCTCGCTTGGTTTATCGTTGAGCAAATCGAAGTCAGCTCACTCGTGAAGGCGGTCACCTACGGCGTCGCCGGGCTGCTCGCGCCTGAGATTATCGACGGGCTGACCACGCTCGCAAAAAAGTATTCCAAGAACCCGACGAAGCTGCTCAAGAAATGAACCCGAAGGTCATCACGGCGGCGCTCGCCGCGGTCGTCGTTTGTTTCGCAGGCGTCGGATGGCTGACAGTCAAATCGGTCTCGAAGCACATCGCGGCAAGCGACAAAGAATTTGAGATGACGAGCAACGTGCTCAGTCCGCTTTTCGACATTTACGGGCTGGCTATCGTGGACGGTCAGGCAAAGGCAAGCAAGGGACTGATCAACGCGAAGGAGTTTTGCGACTCGCTGGCGAAGCTCCAAGCCGAGGCGGAGCGATTGCTCGCAGAATTCGGCAACCCGACAGAACTCGTGGCGCAGCACAAACTCGTTGCAGCTTATCTCAAGAAGGCTCGCGAGGTCTGCGACCGGGGAGAGATCGAAACGCTCAACTCGCCGGCCATGACCGCCGAGCTTTACGCGGTCATCGAGCCGATGACGGCGCTGATCAACAAGGCGCTGCACGAAGAGCTGACGATTTCGCGCACGCACAAGGACGCCGCGGATCGTGCGCTTCTCACGTTTGAACGGTTCGCAAGCGTCGCGGCGGGACTCGGAATGGTCTTTGCCGTCGCTCCGTGGATCGGCGCGAAAGGCAAAAAGCCTGCCGTGGTCGTTGCAAAGGTCAGGAAAAAGAAGCCCAAGCGCTGATCGGTTTTGACGGCCATCGCTTAGGCGATGGAACCCGTCATTACTTTCTCAGCCTCCGCCGGCGTCATAGATGCCGAAGCCGGTATCATTCGCGGCGTCTCGCTGATCACCAAAGGACCGGCGCTGGGCCACGGCGTCATGATTGACGACAAGACGCTGGAACAGGTGAAAGCGGCCGCAGAAGAATACACAGGCGGGCTTAAAGTCGTTTTGAATCACAGCGGCGGCGCAGGAGACATCGTCGGCTTTATCGACACGATGCGCATCAGCGGCGACAAACTTCTTGGCGATCTGCACTTGCTCAAGACTTCGCCGCATCGGGAATACATTCTGGAGATTGCCGAGCGCATCCCAGACACGTTCGGGCTTTCAATCGCGTTCTCCGGTCCGTCCGAGAAGAGCGCCGATAAGCTCACCACTTTGCAACGGTGCTCAGAGATCTTCAGCGTGGATATTGTAGGCACTCCTGCCGCAAATCCTAGCGGATTTTTTGCGCGCAAACTCAAGCAACTTGAGAGCGACGCCAGCGAGTCGCCGGAAGCAGAAATCAAAATCGAAATTCCTATGAACGACGAAATGAAGAAGGCCATCGAAGGCATGATTCAGTCTGCCATGATGAGCATGAACGAAAAAGTCGCGAAGCTCGAAAGCGCTCTCGCTCCAAAAGAAGAAAAACCTGCCGCCATGAGCGCGCAGAATGAAGTCGTGCAGCTCGCCGCGAACACCGCTGCGCTCGCCGCCGTCAAAGAATTTGCCAAGTCCTTCGGTGCGCCAGCCGCTCCGATCGCCTCGGCCGAAGCAGTCAAACCAGTCGCAAAGGTCGAGAAGTTCGAGGACGTCGTTGCCGCTAAAGCCACCGAGCTGAAGGGCAACAAATCCGAGGCAATCACCTTCGCGATCAAAAACCATGCCGAGCTTTACGCTGCCTATCGCGCACGCGTGCAGGCCGGCGAACTCGTCAAACTCTAATACCAAACTACCATGGCAACTTCCTACCAAAACAGCGGCACGTTCGTCGCGAACGCGGCTATCACCGCCTTCCGCCTCGTGTCGATTTCCAGCAACCGCGGCGTCGGTCTTTCCGCCACCGCTTCTCTGCCTGACGGCGTGGCAACGATTGACGCTGCAAGCGGCGACCTCGTCACCGTGCAGTTCCTCGGCGGCAACACCGTCAAGGCCACCCTGCTCGCAGGGCCGGTCACCGTAGGTGACACCTTGTTCACGACTGCAAACGGCACCGTCGCCATCACCGGCACGATCACCGTGGGCAAGTCGCTTTCCACCGCCTCTGACGCTTCGGCCATCATCGAGATGCTGCCGAAGAATCTCTAACCCTTAAAAAATAAATTACCATGTATAGCAATTCAGCAGCAATCTTCCGTGGCGACATCGCCGGCGTAGTTGAGCAGGCAAAAGACTTCGAGGCCGGACTGATCGGCACCGCAGTCATGCCAATCCTCGACGTGCCAGTGCGCGCCGGCCAATACCCATCGTTCGTTCTCAAAGAGGGCCAACTCCTCAAGAGCGACATGAAGACCCGTTCGCCATACAGTGCTTACGCTCGTGGCACCCGCGCCTTCGTTCAAGACACCTACACGGCTCTCGAATACGGTTACGAAGAGGCAGTGGACGACACCGTCACCCTCGACGTTGCGCGTTTCTTCGACGCCGAAGTCATCGCCGCCAAACTCGCCAAGCGCAAACTCCTGCTCGCTCACGAGCTTCGCGTCGCTGCCAAAATCTTCGACAGCGGCACGTTCACGGCTACCAACTCGGGCACCGCCTACACGACCGCCAATCTGGCGACCTTCGATGTCGGCGCTGACGTTCAAGAAGCTCTCGACCGTTTGCTTTCCAAGGGCGAATCGACCACGAACACCAAGGTCGTGATTCCTTACCCAGTCTGGACCCGCATCCGCGCCAGCACGAAATTCCAGAACCGCCTTCGCGGCACCGGTCTTTCGACTGACACGATCTTGAACGCCAGCACCCAAGCGGCCGCCGAGGTCTTCGGCGTCGCCGAGGTTCTGATTGGTCGCGCTTCCTACGACCAAGCACCCGAGGGCGTTGCCTTCTCCGCTGCAAATGCGTGGGCCAACACCTTCATCTGGGTCGGCTCGGTTACGCAGGCCGGAGCCGGCTACTTCGGTGGCGGCGCTGGATTCACCCTGAACTGGTCCGAATATGGTCCAGCCATCGGCGTCTCGACCTACCGCGAAGAGGCGATCAAGTCGAACATCGTCCGCGCCTCGCAATACACCGCCGAGAAGGTGGTCAATGCGAACGCCGGTCAGTTGATCACGACCCAATATTCGGCCTAATTTCAAATTAGGTTTAAAAACAGCCTCACGCTTCACGGCGTGGGGCTTTTTGTTTTGACCGGTCCGAGCGATCAGCAAGACCTGACGCACACACAACGACGACCATGATACTTTCGCTTTGCGTAATTACCGGAAACGAGGCGGCACAAATCGGCGCGATGCTCGACAGCTTCGACGGCGTGATTGACGAGGTTTCACTCGTCCGCGCAATCGGCTCACAGGAACCGGACGCGACCGAGCAGATCGTGCGCGACTGGTGCTTGCAGCACTCGGTCGGATTCATCTTCTCCGAATACAAGAACGGCGCCACGGCGCAGGCGTGGAAGCACGTCGATTCGTTCGCCCGGGCACGCAACCAAGCGTTCGCGCAGGCGTGCGGCGACTGGCTTATCTGGGCCGACTGCGACGACGTGATTGCAGACGCCGAGAAGCTGCGGGACAGGCTCGCGGAGCTATCGGACGACGTGCTCATGGTTCGTTGTCCTTACGACGTGCGCGGCACCGGCAAGAAGCTTCACCGGGAGCGGATCGTGCGGCGCAGCGCGTTTGCAAGCGGGCGCGTCTGGCATCATGACGTGCACGAGAACCTGCTCCTGCTTCCGAACGACCGGCATTTCGACTGGGCGACGCCGGTTTGGCATCATCAGCCGATTGCGATCAAGCAGGACAACCGCAAACGCAACCTCGCGATCCTCGGGCGCAGCGTCGCCGAGTCCGCGACCCAATACTTTTACATTCACCAAGAGCATTATTGCGCCGGCAACAAGACGGCGGCGGAGCAGTTCGGCCGGATCGCGCTTTCGTTCCCGAACCTCGACGACAGTTTCCGCTACGAGGTGCAGCTAAACCTTGCGCGTCTCGTCGCTTCCCGACGCGAGGCGGTCCAGTTCGCGATGTCGGCGCACGGTGTTTTTCCGTGGTGCCGCGAGGCCATCGCCTCGGTCATTCTGCTCAGCTTCGAGCGCAACGACGGCAAGCGGGCGAGCTTTTGGGCGTCGCGGATGCTGAGCCTTCCCGAGCCTACCGAGAAGGACCGGCCGTGGACTCACGAGGTCAAGTGGTATGGCTGGGCTGGGCACGACCTTGCGGCGCGTGCCTACCGTCTCGCCGGCCAACTCGACGACGCCGCGGCGATGCAGCTCGTGTTTCACAAGCACACCCAGCCGAAGATTCGGCTTACGCAAAAGACGCTGGGGAACTCGACCAAATCGGTCGCCTTCCGCGACGCTTGGCTCTCGACGGCGGCGCAGCCGGAGCGGATCGAGCACCGCTTTCTTGTGCGCGCCGACGACGCCGAGACGATGGGGATGGCTAAGCAGTTTCTGCACGACGTAGGCGAGCCGAGCGCAGCCGAGCCGGGCGTGATACAGGTCAACGCTGAGGATGGCATGGTGGCGCCGCACGGCTGGGACGATCGCATCCTTGCGAGCGGCTGCACGCTGATCGACGCGGAGAACATCGAGCAAATTCTGGGGGCGAAAAAAGCATGATTCCCGAGCCGGCTATTGTCATCTGCACGACCAACGCGCGATGCCTTGAGGTCATGCTCGCCTCGATCAAGGCCTACGTGCCGGCCGACGTCGAAAAGCACGTGCACTACAAGGTCGGTGCGACATTCGGCGAGGCTTACAACTTCGGGATGCGCGACGCGTTCGCCAGGCACGAAGAGCTTGTGATTTGCAACGACGACATCGTGTTTACGCCATCGACCTGGCTCACGCTTCTGGCCGACGTTGCGCTGCTCAAGGAGGCCGTCGCCGATCTCGGCTACGTCGCAGCCAGGTCGGACTACGCGCGAGGCGCGCAGAACATCCGATGCGGCACCGGGCGATTAAACTTTCTGCGATTCCAGTCAGAGCGCAGCATTATTGAGACGCCGGTCATCGCGCCGATTTGCGCGTGGATTCACCGCGACGCGTGGGTCGATTTTCCGCCGATCAACTGGTTTTCCGATGACGTGCAATGTGCGGACATGAAGCGCCGGCATTTTGTTTCCCGGGCTTACGTGCACCACGTCGGCTCGCAAACGTGCGGCAACGACGCTGCCAAGTGCATGGCCGATGCTGAGCCGTGGATCAAAGCGAACCGGCCGGCGCTGCACGCGCAGCACTTCGGCACGCTTTGACGATTCGCGCAATAGTATGGCCGCCGTCCGAGACTTCGACCCGACGCAAATCAACTCCGACTTCTCCGCGATCTTGGAGCAGGCCGGCGTTTCGTTCACGTATCAGGGCGCCGCGGTGACTGGCATCTGGTCAGCGGCGAGCAATGCGTTTGCCGACTTCGAGGACCAGCGCCGCGATGACAGCAAGTTCACGATCTTTCTTTTGACGTCGAGTGTGAGCGCTGCGCCAAAGGTTACGCAGACGCTTTCTCGGGCTGGCATCACCTACTACGTTGAGCGCGTGACGTTGGACGCCGAGGGAGCGGGATGTGAGCTGGGCGTCGCAAAAGTGATATGATCTCGATTTTCTCAGACACCAAGCGGCTCGAATATGCGCTCGCGAGACTCGCCGACGCCGCGAAGGTCGATCTCGGTCTGGTCATCAAGCAGGAGGGCGCTTACGTCGCGAGGACGATCATGCAGATCACGCCACCGACTGGCGACAAGATCGCAAACGGCGGGCAAATTCCATTGGTCACGGGCGGCACTATTACCAAAACAAAAGCGGGCGGACTCAGCACAAACGCACGGAAACAAGGCGAGAACGCAATTCTTGGCGACCTCTTCGGAGGCCGACAACTGGCCAAAGAAAAAAGCATCGGTCTCTTTCAACGAATAGGAAACTCAACGGAAGTTCCGCCGCGCGGAGGTCAGCCGCACGAAACGATGGGCGTGAACCTCGGCTGGGAAGGCTCGAAGAGTATCCGCGTTTATCGCAAGTTCTGGCAGCCGGGCGCATCGATTGAGCAGATGAAAGCCTTTCACTACGCGAACAGAAACGCGCGCGGCAGGCCAAAACAAGTCACCCGCAGCGCAATCGGCCGCTGGCAAGTGCAGGATCAGATGTGGATCTCTAATGAAGCGGCGGACGCTTATCTGAAATACACGCAGAAAAAGGTCGGTCTCGCGAAGGCTGGATTTGCCGCTGCCGCGATGGCGTGCGGCGTGCGCGTGCCGGCTTGGATTCGTCGGCACATGGCTAAGGCTGGAACCGCTCAAGTGCAGTTCGGGCAGAATCCTTTCGTAACCGCGCGGACTACCGGCAACAAGATTCCCGACCTGCAACGCGTAGTGGATTCGGCTTTGAAAATTCGCTACAAGGTCACGCTCTCGAAATATCGAGCCCTTCTCGCCAACCGCGCCGTGAACCTCGGATTCGCAAAAGTAAAGGGCGGCATGGTCATACCAAAAGAAGCATGAGCACCCGAACAAACATCCGTAACGCCACCGCCACCGCTTTGACCGGCGCTCTCGTCGTTCCGACCGCGAACATCCTGCGAGGCAGGAACAACACGATTGCGAGCATCAGCTTCCCGGCCGCAGCCGTTTACGCGGTCAGCGAGCAGATCGAGGTGCGCACGCTCGGGCCGAGCAACCGCACGCAATACCGGCAGCTGCAGCTCGTGGTCGATTACTTTATCGCCGAGAGCGGCACCTACCTGATCGATGACCTTTTCGACACCGGCAGCGCAGCGGTCGAAGCGGCGGTGCTCGCGGACGTTACGCTCGGCGGGCAGTGTCAAGACCTGCATTTGACGAGCGTGGAATATACGATCGAGCCAGACGAAGACCGGCGCTTCGGCTCGGCTCGGCACACTTTCAACTGCATTTATTTTTCAACCGACTAACCTCATTTTATGGCAACCAAACTCGGCCGCGAAGGCCTAATCAAATTATCCAGCACGACCATCGGCGAGCTGCGCAACTACGCTCTGACCCACACCTCCGACACCGTAGAAGATTCGGTCATCGGCGACACCTACCGCACCCGGCTCGCGTCCATGAAATCGTTCTCGGTTTCTGGTGACCTTTACTGGGACGAAGGCGATGCCGGCCAACTCCTGATCACCATCGGCTCGCAGGTCACGCTCAACCTTTACCCAGAAGGCGCCAGCACCGGCGACGTTTACTATTCGGGCGCCGCCATCGTGACCCAGTTTAACGTCTCCGCGTCATTCGACGGCATTATCGAGGGCTCGATTGCCTTCGAGGGTAACGGGACGTTGAGCACGCTCACCGCTTAATTTCGCAGGAAAAACACACACAACACACATGGACGCAATCGACCTCGTAAGAGAACACTTCGCCTCGCTCGGCACGCGCAAAATCGACGTGCCGGAGTGGAAGCTCGTCGTGCACGCAACGCCGGTCACGCTCTCGGAAAAAAACCGGCTCTATCGTCGCAGCAAAGAGAACGACATGGAGCTTTTGGTGGACATCCTGATTATGAAAGCGACCGACGAGCACGGCGCGAAGCTGTTCACGATTGAGCACAAGCCGACGCTGTTGAACAAGGCGGACAGCAACGTCGTCGGCCGCGTCGCCAACGCCATTCTCGCGGATGACGCGCCGAAGGTGGACGACCTAAAAAACTGATCTACGGCGGGGAGGCGGCAGACCTCCTCGCCGTTTACGCGCTCGCGGATCGTCTGCACAAATTTGCCCACGAGGTGCTCGCGATGCCGGCGCAGGAACTGAACGGCTGGCTCGCTTACATCGAACACCAAAACCGAAAACTTAAAAACCATGGCTGAGGCATCATTTATTCTGCGGGCGGTGGATGCGACGAAGCAGGCTTTTGCCAGCGTGCAGAACTCGCTCGCGAAGTTGCAGCAAAGCTCTCAAACGGCGGCTGGCTTCATGAAAAAAGCCTTCGACCCGCGGGCTCTCGGCGCAGGGTTTGCAGCGGCGCTCGGTCTTTCGCTGACCTCAGTTATTGATTCCGTCATCACAAAATTGACCGAATTGGTTATGCGTGCGGAAAATGTCCGCAAGATTTTGAGAGAATCTCGACTTGAGTCGGAGGGAATTTTGGAAGCAGGTATTTTTGCAGCGATGGACCCGGTGCGCCAACTGGAAACCATCCAAGCAAAAATCATAAAAAACGCCGCAGAAATCGACAAGCTGCGCAGCAACGTGAGAGAGGAAGTGGTCGCACTACCACAAGGCGGATCGGTGACCGTTCAGCTAGGCAGCGTCAAAGAAGCGGAAGACCTCAAAAAACTCGAGGCAATGCGGGCATCGCTGGTCATCGCGAATCTTAATTTAATCAATCAAATCGAAAGAGACACGGCTGAAATCAAAACAAAATCAGACGACGAATCACTCGACGCGCAGAAAAAGGTTAACGATCTTTTGCGGGAGTCTAGCAATCTCATGCTGAAAGGTCTTGAAGTTCCAAGGGATGATGCTTCCGCAAGGATTGAGGCAACGATCGCGCAGACTTTGGCGAACCGAGAGCTCGGCAAATCTTTAAGTGATTCCGTCATGACTCCGATGGAAAAATACGTCGCTGCGCTGGAGCGCATCGATTTATTGCACGCCAAAAAAACCATAGATGACGAGACCATGATTCGTCTTACCGGAGAGGCCGGCGCAGCATTTGCAGCAACATCAGGAGATGTTGAGGACATGGCATCGCGCCTCGGTATGGTGAACGAAACGGCAAACAAAACGATTCCTGCAATGTCTCAACTCGCGCAAATGAGCAACGACGCCGGCAGTCTAATCGCCCAAGGATTCGAGGACGCGATCTTAAGCGGCCAAAAGCTCAGCGAGGTTGTCCGCGCGCTAGGCCGCGATTTGGTGAGGCTGGTGTTTCAGCAAATGGTCACGCAGCGCCTCGCGGCAGGAGTTACCGGAGTTCTGCAAGGCAAAGGCTTCGCCGGATTTATGGCGGCCGGTGGACCAGTCAGCGCAGGCTCCTCTTACGTCGTCGGCGAAAAGGGACCGGAGCTGTTCGTTCCGCACGCCTCGGGCACCATCGTGCCAAATAACAAGATGGGCGGCGGCAGCGGTTCGGGCAGCGGAAGCGTCACGGTCAATTACAACATTGCGGCCGGCGTCTCGCGGGCTGAACTCGCTCCGATCCTCGAACAAGAGCGGCGCCGGCTAAAGGCCGAGATCCCCGACATGGTTCGACGCGGCGGCGGATACCGTGCAGCCTTCGCTTAAACGTCATGGCCATCACCTATCCACTCACGCCGCCGAGTCCGTTCAACCTCTCGCGCTTGTCGTTTACGGGCGTTTCTGCGACCTCGCGCAACACCTCGCCGTTCACGTTGCAGACCCAGCAATACAACTGGCCGGGTCAGGCGTGGCTCGGCTCGGTCGATTGTCCGCCCATGAAGCGCGCGGACGCCGAGGAGATCGTGGCGTTTCT
>Ga0207942_1000267_pt1 | contig 14401 bp, 21 predicted proteins | sample LakMenEpi12Oct12_FD_150687 | JGI IMG/M metagenome (GOLD analysis project Ga0207942, IMG submission 150687) | Freshwater microbial communities from Lake Mendota, WI - 12OCT2012 deep hole epilimnion (SPAdes) | ecosystem: Environmental > Aquatic > Freshwater > Lake > Epilimnion/Euphotic zone ... | reverse complement strand
CGTTCAAATCACTGGATATCTTAAATGTACCTATTGTCAGTTTATAGTTTTATAAATTTAGACTAATCTAAAAATTTGTTAATATACGCACGATGAGCCACAGAAAACCAGATGAAATAAAGAAGTTAGAAGGTACTTTTAGAAAGGATAGGGAAGTAAAAAACCCTATAAAACCTATCATTCCTTTAACTTTGACCGAGCCAACCGAACTAAACGAATGGGCTAAAAGTCTTTGGCGCTCAATAGTTGATGAATACCTACCTATTGGAATACTTACTAATGTAGATGTAGGAAGTTTATTAATTTTGTGCAACGAATACGGAACTTATTGCGAAGCGGATGATTTGGTTAAGGCTCAAGGCTTAGAGGTAGAAGAGAATGTTTATAGCAAGGATGGCGATTTGATAGGAACTAAGAAAGTACCAAACCAAATGCTTAAAGTTAGGAATGATGCGTTTAAGAACTATAACTCAATGTGTTCTAAGTTTGGAATCACTCCAAGCGACCGAGCAAGATTGAGCGCACCTGTTAAAAACGAACAAAACCCATTTAGCGACTTTGATTAAACTTTTTATTGGGCTAACTTGCATAACACACTACCTTATGAACATTGGGTAAAATGCGATTGAGCCACCATAAAAACAAAAGAAAAAATGACTAAGTACGAAAAATACATAAGTAATGTGATTAGCGGTAAGGTAAACCACGGCAAGCACATTAAAAAGATATGCGAGAAGTTGAATAGCGAATTAGTTTTAAGCGACTTATACTACTTTGATTCGGTAGAGGCTGACCGATATATCAAGTTTATTGAACGATTAAGTTTAACAGAATCTAAGTGGGCGGGTAAACCTTTCTTATTGGAAGATTGGCAAGCCTTTATTATTGCTATGACTTTTGGGTGGAAAGTCAAAAAGACTAACTTAAGAAGATTTGATGAAGTTACGGTCCACGTTCCAAAGAAAAATGGAAAGACCGCTTTAGCCGCAGCCATAGCAATAGCTTACGCATTTTTAGAGCAGTCAGATTATGCAGGTCAAATTTATATGGCCGCAACCAATAGAGAGCAGGCAAATATCTGTTTTAAGGCGGTTAAGAGAACGGTGCAACTTACTCCAAACCTTCAAAGTTATTTTAGGGTTATGCAGTTTGCGGTAATATCGAATAGAAACCAGACAAATATAAAAGCCTTGTCAGGGGATGCGCCAAGCGTAGAAGGCTTTGGTTCTTCTTTGGTTATTTTTGATGAATACCACTTGCAGAAAACCGATGAACTTAAAGAAAATCTCATCACAGGTCAAGCGGCAAGGGATGGCGCTTTATTCTTTTCAATCTCAACCGCAGGCACGGATAAGAACGCACCATACTTCCAGCACATTAAAAACTGCAAAAATATCTTAGAAGGGTTTAGCGATGTAGAAAGTCATTTAGTAGTACTTTACGAAGCCGACTCAGAAGATTGGCGAGATGAACAAGTATGGAAGCAAGCCAATCCAAACTATGGGGTTTCGGTTTTGCCCGACAAATTAGAAAAAGAATTTAAGACCGCAGATGAACAACCAAGCAAACAACCTTCATTCATAACTAAGCATCTAAACATTTGGGCAGATTCGGCAAAGACTTGGATTGATAGCCAAAGGTGGTCAAGTTTAGGCATTTGCGATTCAATCGAAAACTATTACGGACAAACCGCTTACATCGGACTTGACTTAGGAAGCACAGGGGACTTTTCAGCACTTGCAATTCTCATCCCGAACGAGGATAGAACCAAGATGCGATTGTTTATGAAATTCTACATCCCCGAAGTAATGGCAGGTAAAAGAACCAAGGCAGATCAATTAAACTTTATTCAATGGGCAAGAGAAGGACACATCACTTTAACTTCTGGCGATGCAACCGACTACAATTACATCAAGACAGATATTTTAAACATCTGTTCTAACTTTGAATACAAACCTATTGCTTATGACAAAGCACTTGCAAGTATGTTTATGATTCAACTTTACAACGAACATTCAATCAATGTAGAATCCTTTAGTCAGTCAGTAGGCGCAGTTACAGGACCAACCAAACAACTTTACGAATGGATAATGAATGAAACTCTTATCCACGATAACAACCCCGTAATGGCTTGGATGATTTCAAACGTAGAAGTCTACCAAGATGACGCTAACGGAAACTACAAAATTCACAAAGGAAAATCTAAAAACAAAGTTGATGGACCTTGTGCGGTAGTAAATGCAATCGGCCGAGCCTTAGAAGATTGGAAGGATAACCCAATAATAGACAATTATGTATGGTAATGAATAAACAAGAATACTTTAACCGCTACCTTAAAATGGTAGTAAACGAAAAGAACCGAGATAAAAACGGGGAAGCAATTTGGAACGAGTTAGAAGAATGGCATCTGAAGAAATTTGGATTCAATCGTTTTAAAACTTATGGGCATTTCCGTAAGGAAAAATCTATTTACCACGCAAGTTATCGGTAACAAAATAGTAACAAAAGTTATCTACCTTAATTAAATTCTGTATTCCGTTGTAAGTTTGTCCTCAAATGGGGATAATTCAGCGCATATTTGGAGTTGAAGAAAGGGCAGCACCTAAGTTATACGGAGGTGTGCAAGAGTCAACTTATACTTTATCTCAAGTAAAGTCTTGGTTTCAATCAGTTTTTAATACATCGGGTCAAACGGTAAACGCTGAAACTTCTATGAAGTTATCGGCTTATTATGCTTGCATCAGAAACATATCAGAAGATTTGGCTAAAGTACCTTTTGAAACCTTTAGCGTGGATGAGCAAGGCAATAAAACTTATGTAAAGCATAGAGCTACAAGTTTATTAAACAAGATGCCTTCTAATCTTTATACTCCGTTTACGTTCAAACAAACGATGCAAGAGTATGCTTTGAGATTTGGTAATGCTTATGCTTACTTAAGAAGAGACCCAGACGGGAAAGTTACTCAAATGGTAATAGTTGACCCGACTAATGTAACGGTTCAAATAGTTGACCAAAAACTTTACTACATCATCAATGATGTAAAGTCTGGAGTAGAAGGTATATTTAGCGAAGATAATATATTTCACATTCGTGCAATGGGCGATGGATATGTAGGTAAATCAATCTTACAATATGCGGCCGAGTCTTTAGGTTCAGCATTGGCGATTCAATCTTACGCAAGTTCATTCTTTGGAAGCGGTGCAACTATGACAGGAGTTTTAGAAGTGCCAGGAGTAGTTAAGGATGAAAACACGGCCAACTCAATAAAGAACTCATTTAACGATTCCTATAAAAATATAAACGGCACTAATAACGGAGTAGCTTTACTTCATAGTGGTGCAAAGTTTAGTAAAATATCAGCCCAACCAAACGAGGCTCAAATGGTAGAAGCAAAAGAGTTTAGTGTGGCAGATGTAGCAAAATGGTTTAGAATGCCTTTATCGAAACTTCAAGCAGGCGCAACAGGTTCAAGTAACTTAGAACAACTAAACATCGAATATGTAACAGACTGCTTAATGCCGTGGTTCGTTCGTTGGGAGCAAGAAATAGAGAGAAAGCTATTCAGATTTGATGAAATGGATAGTTTGGATGCTAAGTTTAATGTAGCTATGCTAATGCGTGGCGATATGCAGTCAACGGCTGAGTATCTTAAGACACTTAAATACGCAGGATTCATCACTTCTAATGACGGAAGAAGGTTTGTAGGATTAAATACTATAAACGAAACTTTTGCAGACCAAATTTATAGCCCTGTGAATATGATTCCTGCGGCAAAGGAGAATGATTTTTGGGCAAATAAAGACCAATCACAAACAAGTACGAAAGGAACAGACCAATGAAAAAAGAAGATATAGAAAAAATCCATCCAAATGCCGAGGCAAGGATGTTTAACCCAGAGTTTAAAGTTATAGTTGAAAAACGTAACGAAGGCGAAGAAGAGATTGAGTATAGAATGATTGAGGGAGTTGGCGCAGTTATGGAAGTTTATACCGATATGGGTTGGTATCGTGAAAAGATTAACGCAAGAGCGTTTGATAATTGCGATATGTCTAACGTAGTTAGTTTATTTAATCACGATTCTAACGAGATTTTAAGCCGTGCAACAGGCAAGGAAGATGACTTGATGATATCTATTGAGAACAATCAATTAAAGTATAGATACGCTATAAAAAACTATTGTGCTGAAAAGGTAGCAGAAAACATTGGATTAGGATTCATAAAAGGTTCAAGTTTTATGTTTATAGTGCGTAAAGATTCTTGGGGAGAATCGGCAGACGGAGTAGAAGAAAGAGAAATTTTAGAAATTGAAAAGTTGTACGAACTTGGACCTGTTACATTCCCTGCCTATCAAACTACTACCGTAGCTGCTCGTTCTCGTAACTTAAGCAAACCAACCGAAGCAAAAAAAGATAAATATTTTTATAAAAAACAATTAAGAAAAAAATAAAATGAAAAAAACAGCCCTACAATTGCGTGAAGAGCGCAAGAGCGTTAACGATAAGATAGATTCGTTAATGGCGTTAGAAACTCGCACCGCTGACCAAGAAGTTGAATTAAACGGTCATTACGATGCAGTTGAAAAGTTATCTTTGTCTATTGACAATGCCGAGCGTGAAGAAAAGCGTCAAGCAGCAATAGCATCAGCCGCAGCAGGTGCATCAGCATCTAAGAGCGAAGAAAAAGAATTGAGAAACTTCTCTTTAGGAAAGTTAATCGAAGCTCGTTTAAACAACAAACCCGTAGATGGTTTAGAAAAAGAGTTAATCGATGAATCAGCTAAAGAAGCTCGCTCAAATGGATTCGAAGTTAAAGGAACTTACTTAGGCAAAAACGTATTGGATGCTATGGCAGAAAAGCGTATGACCGCAGGTTCAGCAACAGGTGGTGGTAACACTATCCAAACTGACAAAGTAGGATTCTTTGACGCTTTGTATGCTAAGAGAGTTCTTGATGTATTAGGAGTTAAGATGTTAAGCGGTTTAGCTAACAATGTAGATTTAACAGGTTTAGCGACAGGAGTAGTTAGCTCTTGGGGTACTGAAATCGAAGAATTAGCAAGTGGCGCTCCTACTACTGCTTCAAGACCTATGACTCCTCACAGATTAGGTTCTTTCATTCCTATGTCAAATCAGTTGTTAATTCAGAATCCACAATTAGAGGCATTTGTTATTCAGTCTTTAATGGAATCAATCTATGTAGCGGTTGAGGCTGCTTACATCAATGGTTCTGGTTCTGCAATGACAGGTTTACTTGGAACTGCAAACATCCAAAATGTAGCAATTGGTACAAACGGTGGCGCACCTTCTTACGCTAAGATTCTTGAGTTAGTTCAAACTTTAGGAACTGCAAATGCAAGAGTTGAAGACCTTAAATTCTTAATCAATCCAAAGGTAGAAGCTAAATTAAAGCAAACTGCAATCGATAGCGGTTCTGGTGCTATGATTATGGCTTACCAAAATTACTTCAATGGTCAGCCAGGAGTAATTGACGGAAAGATTACTGCAATTACTTCAAACGTACCAAGCAATTTGACTAAAGGTTCTACCACAGGAGTTTGTTCTGCAATCATTTGCGGAGAGTTCGGTAAGTCTGCAATCGGTCAATTCGGTGGAATGGATGTAATTATTGACCCATACACTTTAGCAAGAACAGGCCAGACTCGTATCGTTGCAAATACTTTCTGGGATTGTGCTTTTGAGCAACCAGCGGTATTTGGTGCAATCTTAGACGCTACCACTACATAAGCAATCGTTGTTAGTTGTATAAATGGGGGTGGGTTTCGGCTTGCCCCCTAATTTAAAAAAATATGAAAGTTAGATTTTTAAAAAGCCCTGTCGGAATGTTTAATCTTGCCTACGTTGTAGGAGAAGAAGCAATAGTTAGCGAAGTATTAGCAGAGCAAATGATTGAGTTAGGTTATGCGGTTGAGGCCGAAAACCAAATAGAAAAAGCAATAGTTTCAGAAATTGAAACACCAGAAAAACCAAAAAAGAAGAAATAAATGGCAACTTATAGACAACTTACAGAACCTGCATCCGAGCCTTTGACCTACCAACAGGTTAAGGACTTCTTACGCCTTAATGGCGATACCGAGCAGACCTTTGTAACAAGTCTTATAACCGTTGCAAGACAACAAGTTGAGAGTAGAATTTGGCGACCTTTAATCAGCCAAACAATGGCTTTCCAACTTGATTACGATGAATTGAAAACAACGCCTTACAACATAAATAAAGCGCCATTGGTATCTTTCCAATCGGTTACTTATTATGATGTAAATGACGCACTTCAAACGCTTGCAGCAAGCAATTATGAAGTAGATATTTACGGCAGCCCAGCGAGGTTTAGATTAAAAAACATTCCTCAATGCTTTGAGCGTATGAACACCTTACAAGTAAATTTTACTTGTGGTTATGCAAACGCTGCGGCCGTTCCAAGCCCGATAATTCAAGCTATGTATATGATTATCGGACATCTTTACGAAAACAGACAAGATGTAGTTACAGGAACACAAGTAAACGAGATACCACACGCAAGTGAGTTCTTGTTAGAACCATATAGAAATAATTTTATTTTCGCACCACTAATATAAAAAAGATGTTAAGTTTAATAGGAAAAAAAGTAGTAAAAGTTACACCGAGCAATACGGTAAACATTAAAGATGAGAATAGCAATGACCAAATAGGTTCATTGTATGTAGGTACAGGAGGCGATGTAGTAGTTCTGCCTTGGTACAATGGTCAAACAGATAGCGCAAGCACTACGGGAGTTGGTGGCGCACAAATATTTAAAAACGTGCCAGATGGTTCATTCCTACCAATAGGATGTTCTAAAGTATTCGCTACCGGTACAACTGCAACCGATATTTTAGCAATTATAGATTAATAAAAAAAACAAGTATATGCCAAGTTCATCACCATTAAACGGCACGGCCGTTGTATTAAAAATAAACGGAACTACCGTTGCAAATTTAAAATCAAACACAATGAGTTTTACTCGTGCTTTGATTGACGTATCAAATAAAGATTCGGGAGGTTGGAAGGAATCAATCTACGGACAAGGTTCTGCAACATTTGACTTTGAAGGAGTCTTTGTTGAAAATGGTAATTGGGGCTTTTCTCAAGCTTTCGTAGCTTTGAATAGCAAGTCAACTTTTACCGCTCGTTGGTCAGGTCCAGCAGGAGATATCTACTACCAAGCTACTTGTCTTATTAGCTCATTGAGCGAAACTGCACCAATGGAAGATGCCGTTACATTTAGCGGTACTTTAGAAATGACAGGCGCACCAACTACAGGTACGGTTTAATGATAAACTTCGGTAAATATGACCAAAGGATAGAGGTATTAACGCCAAACGGAGCTACTGCAAATGACGGTAGCCCGATTTGGGCGTACACTAAACTTTATGACCTTTGGGCAAAAGTTACACCTGTTGGAGGGGCAGAAGGTCAACAAAGTGATGAAAAAGTAGCCAACATCATTATAGATGTAGAAGTAAGGGCTACGGGGTTAACCATAACTGAAACTATGAGATTAACTTGGAGAGGCAAAACTTTCAACATCACTTCAATTGATGAGTTTGGTGCAAGATTAAATGAAGGCTTAAAAATAAGAGCAATAGCAAAAGACAATGATTAGCTTAAAAATTACAGGTATTAATGAGTTAATTCAAAGTCTGGCTAAAACGGAATGGCTTGATGCTAAAGAGGTGGATGCGGTCGTACATAGTGCCACCGCTCCACTCGTAAAAGCAATTAAAGCAGGTTATTCGGTTCACACCAAAACAGGCGCTTTGGCTAATTCAGTAGAGGCGTTTAAGCGTACAAGAAAAAAAGGAGAACCATACTTCACTTACTACGTTGGACCTCGCTACACTTCTGGAAGCGGTTTAAGAATTAGTTACGGAGGTAATGCTGCTCACTTATTAGAGTTTGGAACGGTTCCAAGGTTTAGGGCAAATCATAAACTTGGTGGAATTGGGATAGTAAAAAATAAGCAAAAAACAGGATTGACAAAAGTATATGGGGCAACACTTAGCACAGGTTCTATTGAACCTTTCGGAGTAATCAGAAAAGCTACCGATATGGTAAAACCTCAATGTATTAGTATGATTAAAGAGGGTATTTTAGGTTTAGTAAGAAAAGAAGCAAAAAAACAAGGATTAGTAGCGTGAGTATTGACAAAATTATATACGATATTTTAATAAGTGATGCAGCGGTTACGGGCTTAGTTGGTTCGGTTACTTCTGGCGTGGCTTCTTACAAAGTTTTCCCAAGTCAAGCACCGCAAACTACTCAATTCCCTTTTATAGTTTTTGAAGTAGTAAGCACAATGCCAACCAACACTAAGAGCGGTGCAAGTGAAATGGACTTTTACCGAGTTCAAGTAACAAGTTTAAGTAAAACGAACCCAAACGCAAACGCAATAGCCGAGGCGGTAAGAGGCGCATTAGACTATTACAAAGATTCACAAGTTCAAAATATATCCTTCCAAAATCAAAATAGCGGATTTGATAACATAAGTTCTCAGGATGGCGTATATTTGAAGTATCAAGATTATTTATTAACACTAACAAGATGATAACACTTAACAACACAAACTACGAGTTTAAATTTAGCTTTAGAGCTATTAAAGAGATTGAAAAAAAACGAGGTAAGAAATTAACCGAGATTTTTAAGGAATTAGAAAACACAGAAGAAGGAATCGACTTTGATTTGATAGTAGATTTAGGCTACTTTGGAATGCTTTTCACAAGCACTCCTAAAACGATTGAAGAAGTAGAGCAAATTCTTGATGCAGGTACTAAAAAAGACATAGAAGAGATTTTAGTTAGATTTAGTGCCGAGGTGCTTAAGTTTATGGAAGTTGACCCAAACGCCAAGAGCCAGACCTCATAGATAAATGTGAGTGTTTGGCGTATGCTTGGGGATGGGAAGAGGATAAGTTTTTAAATAGTTCGATTGACTTCTTTACAAAGACTTACAAGGGTAAAAAGTTAATAGAATTTGATAGTTTAAAGATTCAGTACGAAGTAGCAAGATACACCGCTACAAGAGTGTTGACGGTTCATAGAAAAGGCGCACTTCCTGCTGATTGGTGGAGATTCCCTTGGGATGCAAAACCAAAAACGAGAGCCGAATGGTTAGAAGAAAATAAAGAATTGATTGATATTTGGGATAAGTTGGATAAAGCGAAATGAGCGAAAAATTAAACGTATTAGTAGGTGCAAATGTTGGTCCTTTAGTCGAAAACTTAAAGGTTGCTTCTAAAGAAATGGCCACGTTTGGACAAACGGCTACCAAAGCCGTAGGCGATGCGAAAAAGCAAACTGCATCGGGTTCAGAAACTATTAATAATTCTTTAAAATCAATTCAACAAAACTACCGAGCAACTTATAAAGATGCTCAAATATTAGCTCAAACATTAGGAACAGATAGCGAAGCATTTAGACAATCAGCACAAGCGGCCGCTGAATTAAGAGATAAATTAGATGACGTTCAAGATGCTATTAACGCTTTCCATCCAGAGAAAAAATTTAAAGTAGCTGCGGATGCTATATCGGGTGCAGCAGGCGTGGCTCAAGGTTTTGTAGGTGCTATGACTTTGATAGGGCTTGAATCGGCTAATGCAGAAAAAGCAATAGCTGCTATGATGTCTTTACAAGGTATAGCACAAGCGGCTCAAAGCATAGAAATGTTAAAAGGGGCTTTTGTTGCCTTAAGCACTACAATGCAAGTTACCTTAGTAGGGTTGGCTGCCTTAGTTGCTGGAGTTGTTATTTATAATGCTATTGCAGATGAGCAAGCAGACGCAAATAAAAGGCTTGCAGACTCTTTTAAACAGATAGATGATAGCGAGCAAAAAACTCTTGACGTAGTAAAGAAAACACAAGAACTTAGAGTTAGAGCAATGAAAGACGGATATGCTAAGTCTTTAGCTACCGTAAACCAAGGAGAAAAGGATGAGTTAGCCGCTCTTGTAGACGCACAAATTAAAGGCGAGATTACAGAAATGACTTATCAAATGCGTAGGAATGCTATTTTTAAGCACTATGCAAACGAAAGAGCTACTTTAGCAAAAGAAGAGGCAGAAAGGTTAAAAAAAGCAAATAAAATAGTATTTCAAGGTCTTATAGGAGATGCCGAAATTATAAAAAAATCATTTTCTTTTGAGATGCCTAAATTTATACAAGAAATGCCTGATGCGTTTGTAAGAATGGGCGATGCAGTAGGAGGTCAAGTTAATAGAGTTGGAGTTTTCTTCGATGAATTAGGAGAAAAAATTGGAGGTTGGCAGCAGTTTATTGTATCGGCTTTAACAAATGCAAGTGCATCATTTGGAGCGGCTTTAATGTCTGGAGGATTAGAAGATGCAGGAAAAGCAATGGTCAAGATGCTTGGAGGTATAGCACTCCAAATCGGGGCGGCTATGATAGCGATAGGTATTCCGATGTTGTTTGCAAAAGTTACGGCCGTAGAAGGTATGAGACTTGTTGCAGGCGGTATAGCCTTAGGTATAGTAGGTGGAGCAATGCAAGCAAGCGGTCAAGCGCCAGGCTCAAAAGGTGGTGGCGGAGGTGGTTCATACTCTGGTGGTGGAGGAGGTCAAACAATACCTGTTTTTGCAGGTGGCGGGCAGTCATTCTTTACACTTGACGGAACGGTAAGAGGTCAAGATTTAGTTATTAGTACAAACACAACGAGAAGGGATAATAGAAGATAATGGGAGTTCAATTTAGAAGTACATTTTACGGCACTCAAACCAACGTAGCTTACAGAGTTGACATTCTCAATTCTGATTATAGCGGTGCGATAAAGAATTTTGAGTTAGGCTCTGACGGATTTAAGTTAAGATACTTCCAAGAAAGTGATGAAATTTATCAACCGATTAAACCGAGCCAACTTACACTACCGATTAAAATTACTCAAGATTCAAATGGAGTGGCTTTATATAATTTTCTTCAAGATACTTTAATCCAAGGCAACGAGAATAAATATACAATTGAAGTCTTTAAAAGTGGCTCATTGTGGTGGTGTGGGGTTATTCTTCCCGACATCGCAAAACACGATGATAGCTCAATCTCTTACGATTGGACCATTACCGCTTCGGATGGATTAAACAGACTTAAGAATTTTGATTTTAACGTAGAATTTGCAGACCCATTAGAGGAACATTCGGTTACAAGTATAAAAAACATCATACACGAATGTCTAAAAAACACACCTCTTTATTTTAGCACAAGTTACACTAATTTATTTTCAACTTGTATCGAATGGTACGAGGCTAATATGCCAGCAAGAACGGATGAAACAGACCCATTTGCGCAATCTTATTTAGATACTTGGGCTTTTACCAAAATTGAGAAAAATGAGAGGGTAAGAATAAGCCAATACGAAGTTTTAGAACAAATTTGTTTAGGCTTTGGCGCTCGTTTAATCTTTAGCAACGGAATTTATAGATTTCTTCAAATAGGGGCTTATGAGCAAGTTACTCCAAGCTACGAAAGATTTTATAACACTACAGGAGTATTTGTAGACGCAGTAATGTTTACGGATGAGGTATTTGTAAACAATACACCTACAAGCCTTCCTAAAGTAATAAGTGGAAACATTTTTAGCTATTTTCCACCGCTTAAAAATGTTAGTATAAAGTTTCCTTTTACTAATTCTAATATGTTAAATGCGGCAAGCACTATGCCTTATACGCAACCATTGCCAAATGACATAATAGGAGGCGTCAATAATAGATTAGTTTTTTCAACGGAATTAAGTATAAACATTACAGATACGGCATTTAATCCTGCACACGGAGCAGTGATAACCGTTAGAATTTATCTTCAGTTGGGTACAAGTTATATTCTACTTAAGGACATTTTTAGTAATACTAATTCTTGGAGTTCAACTCTTACAGATTTTGCAGAATTTTACAAAGAATCTAAAAGTACATTAGTAAACTTTCCTATTAACTTTTACACCGATGCAATTCCTTCGGGCGATTATAGTAATAGTAGTTTTGAAATAGAAGTCTACGAAGTTTTAGATTTTAACACAGGCGACCCATTAGACCACGTTGCAGTAAGATTAAACGGCACTACCACGTTAAAGTTTATTACTAATTTAGACAATGGGGATGAATCGTTTACTTACAAAGTTCAAAACACGGCAACTACTATAAATTCCTACGATATAGAACTACCAGATGCGACATTTGGCGAGATGTATGACGAGTCTTACTATGGTGGAATTAAAACAGGCGATGATATGAGTGCAAGCCCAAGCACGGGGCAATGGAGAATAAAAGATGCAGGAACGGCTTATAATCTTATCTTACTTAGGTTAAGAGAGGTAATGAGCAACCAAGTAAAAGCAACCCAAAAGTATCAAGGCGGCATAGTTGGTTCAAGTTCAATCAATCCTCATACCTTAGTAACTTATGACGGAGATAGCTACATTTTAAACGGAGGCGAATACACCGCACAAAGTGAGATGTGGGATGCCGAATGGTTTATGGTAGATTATAACCGAGTAAACATAGAAGATATTGGCGATGAAGTAGAAGAGCCAGGAGGAGATACAAACGAACAACTAAGAAGGTCCATAGGAGATGTAGGGGTTCAATTGGATGGCGTAACTTTTAAAGGCGGCACTAAAAAAACCACCGTAATAGATACAAACACAACTTTACAACCGATAAGCCAAAACATAATCGCAACTGACGGACCTAACATAACTCTACCTGCTGCGGCAGATTGGACCGCATTTGATGACGGGAATAGTATAGAAATTACCGTGCTAAACGCTGCAACAATGGGCGATAATATTCATATAAAATATAGTGATGGTTCGGCATTTGAAACTTTGGCGCACAATAAATTTGTGAGATTAGTTAGCGATGGAACAAATATTTATAAAATCGGTTAAAAAAATAATAAATTTGCAATATGGGAACAGGAACAGGAATAGGCATAGGAATACCATTTAGAAGAATGGGTGGAGGTGCGCCTCCATTACCTTTCGTATGGGGAACTGCAACGGCAAATAATTGGGGTAGTGCTACTACTCAAACTTGGGGTTAAACATAAATAAAAAATAATAATATGGCAAATTTAAACGGTCAAAACATAGGCACAAATTACAAGGGTATTCTAAACTTGAATACTTTAAACGGCAATTTATCGGGGACTTTACAAGCGGTAACGGATGGTGATGGAAATGCAAGTCCGTTGCAGTTAAGTACAACGCAGATTGTTTTAGATAATTCTAACGCTGGCAATAGTTATTTACAAATAGGAACTGCAGCAAAACCAAAAGGTCAAATAAACATTATATCAGATGCTTTGAATTATTTTTTAAGAATTGGTTCTGCATTAAGTGGTAATAATCAAACTACATTTATTGGTGATGGTAACGGTGCTTGGGAAACTCAATTTAACGGCACAACAACTCAATATTGGGACTACCAAAATAATGTTACGATTGGAAACAGAAATGCTTATGGTAATAGACTTTCTGTTGTAGCAAAGGCTGCAAATAACGCTGCTGTATTTTATACAAGCGCAATAGGTGAAATTGCAACTATTGGCGTTGGGGGTGGTGGAACCAGTAGATTTCTTGGTGCTGTAAGAACAGATGCTATAAATGATTATGCAAATGGGTATACTATGCTTCAATATGTAAGCGCAACGCAAATACGTCTTGGAAATGATGCTTTAAGATTAAACCCTACAACACTTGAAGCTATTTTCAACGGAGCAATAAGAGCAGCAAGTTTGCCAACAACAAGACCTGCAACAATAGGTGATTTATATCAAGATACAGCGGCAAATATATTAGCGAATGGCGATAAGGTAGTAGGAATAAGAGTTTAAACAATCTAATTTTATAAAAATGATAAAAGTAACACCCGCATCATTCTTAGCAGTTAGCGAAGAAATGCAAACATCAACAAAAGTTGGTTTATTAACAGTAAATTACCAAACTTCATTGGGAACAAAAGAAGTTGAAGGGAAACAAGTGCCACAAGGCTTTATAGGAAGCCACGTTTTCAACGAAACAGGTAACAATATTTTCCAAGTTCAAAAGATTGAGGAAGATACAGACCCTAAGTTTGTAGGTAAAGACATCCTTGCAGTATTGACAACTGACTATATTGCCACATTAAAGGCTTTGAATCCTAAAGTAAAAATAGAAAGCACATTATAATATGACACTAACAATTAACGTAAACGAGCAAGAGGCTCAAATGATTCTATCAGGTTTGGCTGAATTACCCGCTAAACATTCTATTGATTTAATTTTAAAACTTAAAAATGAGTTTGAATCACAAATCAAAGAAAGTGGTGCTGAAGAAGCAGAAGTAGTCTAATGAAAGAGAAGTACACTATCGTTTATCTTTCGCCAATAC